>JGI10211J34971_10004031_pt1 | contig 11694 bp, 14 predicted proteins | sample Etolagsediment_FD_34971 | JGI IMG/M metagenome (IMG submission 34971)
ATTCCAAATTGCCAAAGGTCTCTGGGAAGGAGACTGGAAAGCCAATTCAGGGTGTCCAAAAGCACAAAAGAAAAGAGGATTAGTCCTCAACTGGTTGGACAATATCGCCGATTACGGCATGATACTTGATATTCCAACTTGGGTGATTCACGATAAAAAGGCCAGCAACGCATGTCAAATAAAAACACTATCCCAAGCAGTAGACGCAACCAAATTCAACAACGAGTACTTCATCAACAATCGCAAAGGCGTCAGCAATGGAGGCGCTCGGTTCTTAAACGTACTACAGGGCGATAATCATACCAGTGCCGACGAGTGGTATGAAGAAATGAAAGTTTACTGCGATCCTAATGCGTATCCTGACAGACACTTTGATGGTTGGGCAATGGGTGGACAGAACATGTGTGATGTACACTTGGTGCTAAAGCGTTTAGTTGCATTGCGTCACGACAACTTACTACAGGAAGGTGTGCATGATTGGATGCACTTCTTGGGCACTAGTAAATTAGAGTGGGCGGTGTTGTTGACCACAATCCAACGTGCAGTACGCAAGTACGTGAATCCAAAGTTCACGATTAGTTTTGATTGCGCATCACCTTTCTTAGCAACAGCAAATGGTCAAGTATATCATGAGATACTTACTCCGCATGACGGTAAGTGGAGTTATCGAATGAATCCTATTGTTGATGATAAGAAGTACAGTACAGATACAAAACCATATGGTGAAGCGGCTGTTGACTACGGATTTGTTAACACATTCGAAGAAAGTCCAGTAAGTTCACGTATGCAATTAAAGGACATTTGTGTATACAAACCAAATGAAGAAAACAAGAATGGCAAAGTAGGCAAAACATCTTGGGATAGTTTCAGTTATGCACTGCTGATGGGACACAACGTGTGGACACATATCGAAAGTGTGCAACGTGCGAATAGAGAGTTCGACGCTGGCAATTATCCAAGAATGATGCGTAATAATACCGGTACAGTGTTGTTTAAAGATGTAGTGGAAAGTATATTTGCCACATCCAACAGAGCCGAAGCAGAAGAGATAATCGAAAGTCATTCTAAGTATTGGATGGAGGTTGTTGGTACTAGAGGCTTCAGTGGTAAAAAAGCAATGAATGCTAGGACACAGGCAAACAAGCAGTTTGAAATTGAAGGCAGTGTCACAGTTGACAAGGAAGTAAAAGAAAAATACAAACCAGTTTTAGATCTTTTTGAGGAGGGGTAAAATGAGTTATCAACTTAGAATACATCATTTAGAAGAAATACACGAAAAGTTAAAACAACAAGTAGAAGACATGCAAAAGAACACATTCTGGAACGATCATCAATTAAATCATCTTAAAAAAGAAAAACTTAGGATCAAAGATGAAATATATCGTTTACAAAGACTAGAACAAGAGACGGAGGCAGATTATGACAGAGCGGACGTTAACGACTATTAACAACCCAATACTAAAAGACGCATGCGAACTGTGTTGGATTTGCAAAGGACAGATTATACCTAGTATGATCTACGAAGACTCAGTTGTATCCATATACGAAAGTTATTTTGATAGGATATGGAGATGGGATCCAAATGAAGTATTTCACAGGCGAGAAGGCTTCAGCGAAGCCTGGGAACAATTCAAGAAAAAACTAGCGGAGGCATCTTAGATGGATCGAGCAGGACACAACAATGCTGTAATGTTTTTAGGAACAGAAGTAGAACACACACCAGCATACGGTATGAAAACACTGTTTGTTGTTGGTCTTGTTGACGAAAAAGAAGTATTACAAGAAGCACTCAGGCACGATGTAGAACATATTTACTTGGGTGCAAATCAAAGTTTCCAAGTTGGTAACGGAGGTATGGAGCACTGGAGTCATTTAATTAGTGCTTGTCTTGCTGAAGATTATTGGGTAACATTAGACTATGATGTTAACGAACACCATGATGTAATGTCCATTGGTGTACAGGATTATAACCGTTTCATCAGCATGATCAGTGTAAAGTTACCAGGTATAAAAAAACTAAATTACAATGCTACACTAAAGATTGACGACACAGATTTTGAAGCAACCAATCCCGGAGTTTGGTGCCACAGTGTGCATAACCTACAAAAAAGAAAACTATTCACAGATTGGTCTAAATACACACAAGACCAAGTTATCAAGGAGGAAGCAAAATGAAAGCACAGATTGTTAACAATCTTAAAAGCAAGTATCAAAATCAAATTGACATTGCAAAAACAAACATTAATATATTTCTAGCAAGTCCACAAGGTGTTGCTGAACACATTGACTTTTCAGAAACAATCGAAAAAGAGTTGGAAAAGATTGCACATGCAAATGACATGTTGGAAGCATTGAGTCACATCTGACCAAATAATGAAGATTGCGCTTACTGGACACTTGTCAGGCTTAGGAGAATGTCTGTATCAAATGCTGTCCGATGCTGGACATGAAGTAATTGGCTTTGATATCCAGGAAGGTTATGATATCAATAGTAAAGATGCACGTTCTAACATCCTAGATGAATCGAAAGACTGTGATGTTTTTATTAATAACGCCTATGGTGCTCCTGGACAATTTGAACTTTTAAGACTATTAGTTGAGTCTAACTATCATCATATCATTTTGAATGTTGGCACCAATATAACAAACTGTTCACAAGAATTGCTAGACAATGATGCGGACTGGCAACAACAGCATCAGAGTTTTAGATCAGAGTACCCAGTGCAAAAAAAACTACAGGATGATTACATACGTGCCAAGAGACAGCAACACAAAGGGCAATCTATTTTATTAACTACAAAGCCAGGATGGTTAAATACTTCACTAGTTAATAATGTTCCATCTTCGAGGTGCGTAGATTTAAAATATGTTTGCAAAGCAATGATATTTCAAATTGAAATGGCAACCCAATCAGTATGGATTCCAGACATTACCGTCTTACCACTATTATCAAGATAAAACTCTTGACTTTATCAACTAAAAAATTATATAATACACTATGAATCAAACACAGAGAAATATTGTAGATCAAATTATACATACTGCTCGTAGAAATATTTGGGTCACCTTTCAGAAAGAAGGTGTACACATGTATCCAGGAGCAGACACAGATCCTAAACTTGCAACAGGTGGTTGGGATGACGTTAGTTTTTTAGGTGTACCACACAGACACATATTCCACTTTAGAGTAGGAATAGAAGTGTTCCACAATGACAGGGACATTGAATTTATTCAATTCAAGCGTTGGCTACAGCGTTTATACGAAGACAGCGTACTTGAATTAAACTATAAGTCATGCGAAATGATTGCAGATGACTTGTACTTACAGATTGCAGATCGTTATCCAGATCGTGTGGTCACAATTGAAGTAAGTGAAGATGGTGAAAATGGTTGCCAGATTACTTACAACACATCTCAACCCAACCAAACAAAAATCTACTAAGGAGATTACAATGGCCGCTAGTTGGCTAAAAAAATATCTCACAATGCAGCCAGAGGTTAATCAAATTTATGATGACCTTGACGCTTACCGTGAGTTCTGTGTTAAACAAGGATACAACTTCGACGAAAGACATTTATATCATGAAAAAACGCCCTGGGGCGAATGGCAACGTGTGCTGAATGGCAAACGACCAAAAGACAACTGGTATTATGTTAGACACAACAACAATCATAGGAATAAACGATAATGCGTAAGTTATGGTACATGGGACTTGAGCCGTACAAGGCTCGTTACACACTACAACTACAAGAGTGGAATCGTGCTGTGTTTGAAAAACGTGGTATTGATTACGAAATTGTGCCCGGCGAAACACTCAGCAACGATCAGGCCATTGTAACTGGGCAAGTGCTGGATGCTCACGGTCGTACATACTTTGGTATGAGCCAGATGATGAACTTGGTCAAAAGCATGAAAGCAGGTGAAGTTACCAGCGAAGATGTTGTGCTGTTTGAAGACATGTTCCAACCTGGTATTGAAAGTTTACCCTATATCATGCAACAGTGTGATCCTGGTATGCGACCAAAAATTGCTGTTCGCTGTTTAGCACAGACCATTGACCCAGATGACTTTGTGCATGTCTGGGGCATGCAGAAATGGATGGGCTTGTATGAAAAGATGGTAGACAGTTTTGCAGACATTATTCTTGCCAGTAATGAAGAAATGGCCATGCACATGAAAGTTGCTGGATGGGAGAATCCAAACATCTACAACATCAGTGGACTGGCATTTGGCAAGGAAGAAGTACGCAATCGTGTACCAGGAGAATTAAAGCCGTTTGAACAACGTGCGCACAGAGTTGGATTTGCGGCTCGTTGGGATCAAGAAAAGCAACCAGACTTCTACATGGACTTGATCGAACTGTACAATGCTAAAAAAGCAGAGAATGGTTGGCCTGATGTAGAGTTTGCTATCTACAGTGGTGCCGCATTGCGTAGCAACAACGACAGTTACATGAAACGCACACGTGATTTACAACAGCGTGGACTACTCACAGTACACGAAGACCTCGAAAAGAACGACTACTATGAACTGTTGAATGACACCAGGGTGTTGTTTAACTGTGCATTGCAGGACTGGGTCAGCAACACTGTTAGCGAAGCAGACACACTGGGTGCTAACGTGCTGTATCCAGCGTACAGAAGTTTCCCAGAAACTTTTGCAAATGACTACACAAGATTGTACGTGCCTTGGAGTTTGGAAAACGCACTGGATAAACTTGTACCATTACTACGTGAGCCAAATCCAAACATGGGCAAGATAAGTGATTGGACAGATGGTACTATTGGTCGTATTTGTGATATTGTGTCAGGTGATGGTGAACAATGGAAGCGTGATACAACAGACTACCGCAAATACACACACGAAAGCAAGTATAACTAAAAAGATTGACATTTGAGTTCAAAACGTCTATAATACAGCGTATATTAACTAAAAAGGTCCTACTATGAGTACTCTACTTGTATTAACATTGATCGCCGTTGTAGTTACCGTTTGTATAGTCGTGCTCGCCGCCGACATGCCGGGTGAGCGTGAGCACGACGACTTCCCGTCTATATTGATACAAATAATGTGGATACCATTAGCCGCATTGTGGGGGTTGAGTTGGATACTCAGTTGGCTAAGATGAGAGTAGTAGTTACAGGTGGGTGTGGATATATTGGTAGCCACGTTGCTAGAGCATTTACGCAACATGGCGCTGAAGTGTTTGTTATTGATAGAGAACGTAGAGAGCATACACTTAAACACATCAAACATTTTAGGCATGATGACTTTGCTAGTACTGGCTCGCTGGGCTTGATTAGAGATTACGAGCCAAACTATATTGTGCATTGCGCAGGCACCAGTCTTGTTGGTCCTAGTGTTACTGATCCTGGTGAGTACTATGATAACAACATTAGCAAAACAATACAGATGCTGAATAGTCTACGTGACTTGCCTGTTAAGCCTACCATAATGTTTAGCTCAAGTGCAAGTGTGTATGGTGAGCCCGAGACAGTTCCTATTCCAGAAACAGCAAGACTAGATCCTATTAGTCCGTATGGCAATACCAAATATCTTACAGAAGTTATACTAGGAGACTATGCCAGAGCATATGGTATTGCCAGTATCTGTTTTAGGTATTTCAATGCCGCTGGTGCTGAACCTGATGCATTTGATTTAGGACAAGAACCTAATGCAACACATATTGTTGCTAGAGTGTTGGAAGCCAGCATGTTGAACCAGCAGTTTACACTCAATGGTGATGATTACCCAACACCAGATGGTAGTTGCATACGTGACTATGTACACGTACAAGACATTGCACAGGCACACATTTGTGGTGCTGAATATTTGGAGACAGCAAGACCAGATCCTAGTTGTCATATTTTTAACCTTGGTACCAACACAGGAATCAGCAACTGGGAAATTGTAAATTTTGTAAAAGAAAAATATGGTTTACCAAAGTTTGCTGTAAGTGAACGCAGAGCAGGTGACCCTGCACAGTTGATTGCTGATGCTACTCGTGCTAGAGAAACGCTACAATGGGTTCCAGAGTACAGTTTTTTAGACACTATTGTAACCACAGCACACCATTGGTACTTAAACAGCCTTACAAAACATTAATGTTTGATAAAATATTTGAATTTGAACAAGCACTTGCAGAATACACAGGTGCTCCATATGCAGTAATGACCGATTGCTGTACACATGCACTGGAACTTTGCTTTAGATTAAAACAGGTGAAGCGTGTACGATTTACCTGTTACACATACCTGAGCATACCCATGTTGATGCACAAACTTGGTATCGAATATGAGTTGGTGCCAGAAAAATGGACAGGCGAGTACCGTTTTTACGGAACAGACATTTGGGATAGCGCACGTAGAGTAGAGCGTGGCATGTATCAAGCAGGACAAATGCAGTGTTTGAGTTTTGGTTATGGAAAGCCTTTACATATAGGCCACGGCGGTGCTATACTAGTAGACAATGCTGAAACACACAAACAACTATCACAAATGCGTTATGACGGAAGAGACTTGAACATAAGTCCGTGGGAACAGCAAAACTCATTTAGAGTAGGTTATCATTATAAACCTGCAATAGAAGATGCAGAACTGGGTTTAGAAAAATTAGCAACACTGGATCAACAACCTAAATATCATCATTATCCAGACCTAAGAGAGATTAGCATACATGATTAGCAAAACTATTAAAGACAGATTAGAACAAGCAGACAAACGTTATTGGGCCGGCGACAACATCAGCGAACACATCCAACCGGGTGAGCTGGATCAGTTGGTAGATGAGTTGTCCGATAAGTTTTCAGGAGTATTGGACAGTTTGGTTATTGACCAAACCAATGATCCTAACAGCAAAGGCACAGCACGTCGACTGGCTAAAATGTATGTACATGAACTGATGGCAGGGCGATATGATCCAATGCCGCCAGCAACAGCGTTCCCAAACGATTCAGATGAACGCTACGATGGCATGTTGGTTGTGCGTAGTGAACTAAAAAGCATGTGCTCGCATCACCATCAGCCTGTTACAGGCATAGCATATATTGGTATACTTGCGGCACAGAAACTTATTGGACTAAGCAAGTACACTCGCATTGCACAGTGGTGCGCAAGACGTGGTACACTACAAGAAGAACTTGCCAATGACATTGCACGTGAAATCGGCAAAGCAACCGACGCAAAGCATTTGGGTGTTTATATACAAGCAACACACGGTTGTTGCGAAAATAGAGGTATTATGGCACACAGCAGTCTTACACAAACTACTGTACTACGTGGATCTTTTAAAGATGATGCAGGTACAAAGAAAGAGTTTTTTGATAATATTAAACTGCAACAAGAGTTTTCCCCAAGATAACTTTTGGCTTTGGTAATGATTGACAAAATCATTAACTGAGTATATAATAAGTACTTCTTTTCAATACTCATGGTGTGATTATGAAGTACTTTTTTGTTTGTGCGTTGTCTTTGTGTGTTGTGGCTTGCGGCGGAGGTGGTGGCCCGGGAGGACCAAATGTTAGACCCACAATATCCAGCCCAACACCGTCGGCTTCCAGCAATACCAATTTTGTTGCACCAGTAAAAGCAGGCAGTTACAATCTATTTGTCAGTGGTAGTACAACTGCTCCTGTGCAGGACATATTTGTACAAGACCTAAACAATGACAACAAAGAAGAAATTGTTATTGCAGGTCGTATGAGCCAGAGTGCAACAGAACTTACTACAGCACCCAATCAAGCCGCTAAAAATGCCGCATGGCAAAACAGCCAGATTAGCATATTTGGTTGGAATGGTAGCGACCAACTTGAAAACCAAACCAACAGTTGGTTCACAGGAACAGAAAATCAAATAATAGGTGCCGAGCCAGGAATAGCATTTGGTGACTTCAATGGTGATAACAACACTGACATGGTTGTTGGACATTCAACTGATATGAATTTTCTTGGAGATACTGTTGTGTTTACCAACAGTGGTACCAGTAGTTTTGGTAGAGACGATTATGCTACTAACTTGTGGACACATGATGTTGAGGTACACGATATAAACGGTGATGGATTAGACGATGTGATACTAGGAGGTTACGGCAATCCAGTTGTGATGTTAGGCGATGTGTCTGGCACAATGACACAGGTAACCACAGATCACTTTGGTATGAGTGGCCTAGCCGCAGGAGATTTTCTAGGTGATGGGACAACAACTTTTGTATTTGTAGACAGTTCACACGATACCACTTTGCCAGACTCGGCAATTAGAGATATCGAAGATACTAGACTGTTTAGTTTTACACAAACTGGCGCCAACACTGGAACATTTACTGAACTAGCAAAACTACCCGACCCTATATTCGAATCCAGTGACTTTGATTCCTTGTTTGCCGCAGGTGTAGAACGCAGTCATGATATTAGAGCATTACCATTTGACTTTAACAACGACGGTTCACTTGATGTTGTGGTTGTTAGTGTTAGTACAAATCCAACCGATGGTGTAAACAGAACCGAAGTGCAATTTTTACAAAACAACGGTGGCGGAAACTTTGTTGATGTGACCGACGATGTGCGAGTAGGTTGGGATAATGCTGTCAACGGAGATTACAATTCCCAGCTGAGAGACATCAATGATGACGGCTTGACTGACATATTGTTAAGCGCACAAAACAGCTCAAGCGACAGCACTAGAGTGTTACTGCAAACAGCCGAAGGCAAGTATGTGGTAAGTTTTGAAGAAATTTTTGATGATTTTGTAACAGACGCTAGAGCAAATGAGTCCAATGCCACTGGCTTGTTCAATACTGTTAGATTCTTAACTGGGCCAAACGGAGATAAACTGTTGATTACTGCTGTAACACTGAACGACGGAAGCAATGCAGTGTATACCAGTAGACTTGGTGATGCAGGTGGTACAACAGCACAGGCTAGTATTGCACTGATACAGCAGGTTTGGCCCTATGTTACAGATGAAGTAGCCGCACAAATATTGGCAGGCACAGCGTTTACAGACTTTGCAGGATTTGATCCTAGTGTACACGGGCTAGGTGTAATTGATATAGATCAGGCACTGTTGCCCGTAGGCGAACTGCGCATGCCACTAGACGGACGTGAAGGCACACGGGCCATCAACGGTGAGATCGCTGGTGTAAACTTTGGCAGTTTTGATAATGTCACAGCAGTGGATAGTGCTGGAAGAGGATTTGACGTCAACATCAACAGTATGCACACTCCAGACATACAGAACAATTGGTACGATGTAGCACTAACAGACAGCATAACCAGAATGGACTACAACTTTGATTATGTGTACAGCGAGGGCATGTTGAACTACAGCCCAACTGATGAGTCTGGCAACTTCACCATGGGACTGAGAGATATTAAACTTGCCAAGAACTGGTACTTGCAAGGACAGTATACCACACTGGCAGATCGCAACCCTTGGTTCCACATGAGTGGTATGTGGGGTACTATAAACAGGTCTGAAACAATAGAAACTGTAGTAACACATGTAAAAGACAAGTTTATGTTTAATATGGGTAACATGCACACAACTACTGATTTTGACAGTGGTTTAGTAACAAATGTGACCCCAATAGACAGTGTTTGGGGTGAAATCAGCTGGAGAAATGAAGGTTTAAGACTGGCAGTGGGTAGTATGCCTTATGTGGTCAAAGGTGACATAGATGTGCGTTTACCTAGCACAATAGATTCACAAGGCGTTGTACACTACGATACATTCAACTTTGAGATTGAAAATCAGTTTGCTACATATTCAAGTGTAAATTACACCAACAGTTTCCGCAACATAAACTATACATTAGGTGCTTACAGCAACACATTAGGATTCTATCAAGCACAAGTAAAACTAAATTTAGCATTTTAAATGAGTAAATACATATTAGTAGAGTAGTAGGAGGTGTAGCACGGACACATAATCAGGAGAACCACATGAAGTGGATAATAGCAATGTTGTTGGCATCAACAGCATTAGTAGCGCAAGCCCAAGAAAGCGATCCAGTTGGATACTGTAAAGCAACAGCTTATTTGGCTTTAGATATTGCAAGACAACTAGGCCAAGGGCTAGACCCAACCAGCATAAACTTTTCGTTTCCTAATGCACAAACAGCAGAAGAACAACAAAAAGCAGAGGAGTGGGGTCGATCGTTAGTTGTAAGGGTAGTGAATGAATGGGCTAAGTCTCCCGAACCAGAGAAGATTGCAGATAAATTACTTCAAGAATGCATGACTGCATATGGTATACTACAAGAATCACATCTCCATGACAACAACTACATCAAGACCCAGTCTGGGTATGATAAGTCAAGCAGGAGAGCCGTTTGCTACGAACAGATAACTAGATTTGATAAGTTACTTAAACTTTATCGTGAAATTGGATACAACGGTGTGTTGAATACATTCCCACCAGAAAAAGAAGGTTTCCCTCGTGAGTATGCAATTGAAATACTTAACGAAATCGAAACTATTGATACCAAACAAAAACGAGATGCATGGATTGAAGAAAAGTGGTGGACCTGCATTGAAAAGTTCGGGGGAAGTCGTGAAACTGACGGTTAAAGATCTACTGGATTGGACACTTATTATTGGCGCATGCGCAGTCTGTGTGTTAGCCTTATTAGAATTATTTGATATTACATAATCATGATGTTATAATAGTTGCATGCTGAAACAAAGATTAACCAACGCTGATATAGAAAAGTACACTCACAGTATGTGCGCACAAATGGATCAAATCGTGTGGCGTCCGGATATTGTTGTGGGACTTACACGCGGTGGCTTAGTTCCGGCTAACATGATAAGTCAGTATTTTGATGTTCCGCTAGAAACACTCAAAGTAAAACTGCGTGATCTTAAACCTGGCGAAGAGAATGAAAGCAAAAATCATCTGGCAGATTTAGCACATACTGGTAAGCATGTATTGGTAGTAGACGATATAAACGACACTGGTGCAACACTAAATCATATCTGTCGTGACTGGGAAACAAGTTTCCCTAATCCAAGACACTGGCGTTACTTGTTTAATACCAGTGTAAAATTTGCCATGTTGGTTGATAATAAATCAAGCAAGTTCTCTTACAACATTGATTACTATGGTACACAAATAGACAAAAGTGTTGAGGATGTGTGGGTTGAGTTTCCGTGGGAAGTTTGGTGGGAACAGCATAACAAATCAAGCTCATTTGTATTTGACAAATAGATAAAGGCAAAGTCATGTTACATCAAGTTGACTACAATCATATACCACTTGGTACGCATGGTGGTGCAATAAAACAATTTTTTGATAAAGAAACCTTGGGTTATTTTGCTCAGATATTCAATTCGTTCACTCCTTCAAATACACAATATCAAACCATTTCGGCTGTATTGTGTGAAAAGTTTAACACCAGTGGCGAAACCAAAAGAGAAATACAAGACATTAACTTGCCGCCAAACATTCGCGAACTGGTTACACATAGACTGCAAATGTATTTTGGAAAAGATGCCTATGTAGTAGCCTGTGAGTGTTGGCAAGATTATTCATTTTACGAAAACAATCTGCACGTAGACGATGCTGACAGTGTTAACAATGTTTTAATTGTTGCAATAACAGCAGACCCGTTCACAGGTACACAGTTCTGGAGTGAAGATTCGCGGCAGTTCATGTACAGCATACCAGAATACAACAAAGCATTTTATTTGTTAAACA
>JGI10211J34971_10004032_pt1 | contig 11693 bp, 9 predicted proteins | sample Etolagsediment_FD_34971 | JGI IMG/M metagenome (IMG submission 34971)
GTTTATTGAATATTTTCTGAATATTTCTTCAATTCTTTTTTAAAAATATCCTTCAAAAGCATTACATTTTCTAGATCCGTATAAGTTTGTCTTACAACTATTGCAAGCTCTCGATGGGGACCAGGCTCATTTAAAATTGTTTTTTTTATCATTGAGTTATTATTAATCAAATGCTTTATGGACATATGAGGTACCAGAGTTGAACCCATATTATTGGCTACTAATTGTATTAAAGTGACCAGGCTGGATGCTTCCATTGAAAATTGCTGATTATCATTAATCTGACATGCTGCCAACACATGATTTTTTAAACAATGCCCATCATCCAGTAACATTAATTCAGAAAAATTTATATCTTTTGCTTTTAATCCTTTTTTGTAGTGATTATTTTTGTGACTTACATAGTAAAAATTTTCTTCCCAAAATTTAAATGATAACAATCCTCCTAAGCTGTATGGAAGGGCAAGAATAGCCATATCTAAATACCCTTCATTAACTTTTTCTACCAATGAGCTAGATTTACCCTCTAATATTTTTAAGTTTAAATTTGGATAATATTTTTTTAATCTTGGAAGAACTAAAGGAAGTAAATACGGTCCTATGGTTGGTATAACTCCAATAGATAGCGAAGAGCTTAATGGAGCTTTTTGTTTTTCACCGAGTTTTTTTATATCTTCTATTTGATACTTAACTGTTTCAGCTTTTTTTAGAAGATCTGCGCCAAGCTTGGTGACAATAACTTTTTTATTTGTTCTTTCAAAAATTTGAAAGCCAATTTGATTTTCAAGCTCTGTTATTGCATTACTGAGGGTAGAAGGAGATACATAACAATCATCAGCTGCCTTTTTAAAGTGCAGTCTTTTAGCAACTGCAAGCGCATAGTTTAATTGTTTGATTGAAATCATATATACATTTTAATCGAACATAAAATACATTAATAGTATATTTATCAATATATAAAAATTAGTTAAAGTATTACTAACTCAATACTAAGTAAAATTCTTTGGAGGAAAAATGAGTAACGAAACACAAGGCAAATGTCCTGTTATGCATGGGGCTGCGGCTACTTATAGCAGCGAAAGTAGCACTTCAGTAAGAGATTGGTGGCCAAATAATCTAAATTTAAACATATTGCATCAACATGATAGCAAGTCTAACCCATTAGAGGACGGGTTTGATTATGTAGAAGAGTTTTCTAAGCTTGATTACGATGCTCTTAAAAAAGATTTAAATGATTTAATGACTGACTCGCAAGATTGGTGGCCAGCAGATTACGGTCACTATGGACCATTTTTTATTAGAATGACTTGGCATGCAGCTGGTACTTACAGAAGTACAGATGGACGTGGTGGCGGTGGAACTGGAGCTCAAAGATTTGCTCCATTAAATAGCTGGCCAGACAACGGAAATCTGGATAAAGCTAGAAGACTGCTATGGCCGATTAAACAAAAATATGGACAAAAGATTAGCTGGGCTGATTTATTAATTCTTGCCGGTAATGTAGCTATTGAATCAATGGGTGGAAAAACTTTTGGTTTTAGTGGAGGGCGTCCAGATATTTGGGCTCCTGAAGAAGATATTAATTGGGGCTTAGAAAAAGAATGGCTAGAGAACGAACGCTATGAAAATAATGATGTAAGAGAATCTTTGGACATGCCACTTGGTGCGGTTCAAATGGGATTAATTTATGTTAACCCCCAGGGACCAGATGGTAATCCTGATCCTTTGGCTAGTGCTCATGATATAAGAACTACATTTGGAAGAATGGCAATGAATGATTACGAAACTGTCGCATTAGTTGCAGGCGGACATACTTTTGGAAAAGGCCATGGTGCCGGACCAGACACAAATGTTGGTGTTGAACCTGAAGGTGCTAATTTAGAAGAAATGGGATTTGGTTGGACTAGTTCATATGGTTCCGGTAAAGGTAGAGATACTATTACTAGTGGTTTTGAAGGAGCATGGACTGCAAATCCTACACAATGGGACAATGGATACTTTGATCTTTTATTTGGATATGAATGGGAATTAGTTGATACTCCAGCAGGCGCAAAAGTATGGCATGCAATAAATCCTAAAGATGAAGATTTAGCACCAGATGCAGAAGATCCATCAATTAAAGTGCCAACAATGATGACGACTGCTGACATGGCTTTACGTGAAGATCCAGAATACAGAAAAATTTCAAAACATTTTCATGAAAACCCTGACGAATTTGCAAATGCTTTTGCTGAAGCTTGGTTTAAACTTCTCCACAGAGATATGGGACCTAAAACTAGATACGTAGGCCCTGAAGTTCCAAGCGAAGAAAGAATTTGGATGGACCCTGTGCCAGCGGGTAGTACTGAATATGACATTGATTCTGTTTCAGAAAAAATTAAAAACAGCGGTCTTTCTATCCAAGAAATGGTAGAAACAGCTTGGGCAAGTGCATCAACATACAGAAACTCAGATATGAGAGGTGGCGCTAATGGTGCAAGAATTAGATTGGCACCTCAGAAAGATTGGGAAGTAAATAAACCTGAACAACTTCAAAAGGTTCTAGGTATTTATGAAACTATTTCAAATGAAACCGGAGCCTCAGTCGCTGATGTGATTGTATTAGCTGGTAATATTGGTATCGAGATGGCAACTGGATCCAAGGTTCCATTTACTCCAGGCAGAGGAGATGCGACTGAAGATCAAACAGATGCAGCTTCTTTTGATGTTTTAGAGCCACATTCAGATGGTTTTAGGAACTTCCATAAGTCTGGCATTAATGTTACTCCTGAAGAAATGATGCTAGATAAAGCTCAATTGTTAAATTTAACAGCCCCAGAAATGACAGTATTGCTTGGTGGTATGAGATCACTAGGCATCAGCTCAAGTGGCCACGGTGTATTCACAGATGATAAAAACACCATGACAAATGACTACTTTAATACTTTGCTAGATATGTCTGTTCAGTGGAAACCGAATGGAACTGGTAACTCATATGAGGCTTTTGATAGATCAACAGGTGAAAAGGTTAGAACTGCTACAAGATCTGATTTGGTCTTTGGATCAAATTCACAATTAAGAGCAATAGCAGAAGTTTATGCATCTAGTGATGCTGGTGATAAATTTGTTAGTGACTTTATTCTAGCTTGGAATAAAGTTATGAATGCTGATAGGTTTGACGTCCAATAAATAATAACTCAGGTGTCATAAAGGCACCTGAGCTTTTATATTATCTCAATATGCTTATAATCCTTTTCATATGGATATAGATTTGTGGACCAAAATCCAAGATGAAATCAAGTTAAGGGTTGAAGCTGAGCCATCTCTGGGCTCTTTTTTATATTCTCTTGTTTTGTCTCAAAAAGATTTAATTGGAGCTGTAGCATCAATTCTAGCCTCTAAATTACATAGCGATGCCTTATCTGCAATGGATATTAAAAAATTTATCTTGGAGGTATATAGGGATTGTAAAGATATAGAAAAAAATCTTGAAGAAGATATAAAGTTTTTTAAAGATCATGATCCTGCTTGCAGATATTTCTCTACCCCATTACTTTTTTACAAAGGGTTTCTTGGTTTAGCTACCTATCGAGCAGCTCATTGTTTATGGAATAATGACCGTCACACCATGGCTTTATTTTTTCAAAATAGAGCTTCAGAAGTTTTTGGCGTAGACATTCATCCAGCAGCTAAAATTGCAGGAGCTGTAATGATCGATCATGCTACTGGTGTTGTTATTGGTGAAACATCTGAAATTGAATCTGAAGTTTCAATTTTTCAGGGAGTAACCTTAGGTGGAAAGGGTTTTGATAATGGGAAAAGACATCCTAATATAAAGAAAGGAGCATCAATATTTGCTGCTAGTACTGTTTTAGGTGACATAACAATAGGAGAGGGAGCAATAGTAGCAGCAGGTAGTTTAGTGTTAAAAGATGTTCCTGAGAATACTACCGTGGCAGGAGTGCCTGCAAAAATAAGATCTTAATACTTATCCAGCTCTTGCTGCCGAAAACTCTTGATATTTTTGATATATATAAACCAAAATTACAAGAAGAATATTTACATATAACTGACTGCTTAAAAGAGTTGCAGAAAGTATATTGGTGTTCAGAGCCCCAAAAGATTCTATAGATAGAATACCTATAATTGAAAAAGTTAATATCACAAGATACATGTATTTTTTACCCTCTAACAGTAGCCCGGTCATTGAGCTTAAAAGTGTAATAGCAATAGCATAAACAAATATTTCATTGTAAGAAATTTCAGATAAGAAAAATAAGACTGAAGTAGAAACAATACCAGTAAACATTAATTGCAAGAAACTAAACACTTTTATATCAGTAGTTATTTGAGGATTATATTTAACATAAAAATCTTTAGGATCCTTTTCTTCTATACAATCTTCAGGTCTCCAGTAGGTTCTTGAAAACCAAACTTTTATTTTGTCACCAAATTTTTTAGTTTTTATAGAGTCTTTAAACATTGTGGTAAAAATTTGAAAATTAGCCCATATAGGATTCCAGCTCTTAAGTGCGCTTACAGTTCCATAAACAGGTTTTATTTCTGGATCTCGAGCAATGTATGTGCCAAACATACGATCCCATATAATAAACACCCCACCATAATTAGCGTCTATATATTCTTTATTTTTTGCATGATGAATTCCATGATTCATTGGAGTAATAAATATTTTTTCTAAAAAACCCAAATGTCCTATATGTTCAGTATGTACCCAAAACTGATAAACTAAATTGATACCAGCAACAGTAACAAATACCTCTCCAGGGACACCAAGAAAAACCATTGGAAGATAAAAAACCCATTTCCATAACCATCCAGTGCTTGTCTGTCTCAATGCGGTTGATAGGTTAAACTCTTCTCCATGATGATGAACGCTATGAGTTGCCCATAAAATTTTTATTTCATGATGCATTCTATGCATCCAATAATAAGAAAGATCATAAAGAAGAAAGGCTACAATCCAAGTCAATGGATTTTTAACAGACAAAAGACCAACATTAAAATACTTGCTTATGTAAACAAAAATAAGGCTCTGCAAACCAAGATTGAGCATGGTTGGATATCTGCTGATCATTCCAATGGATAGACTTGTAAAAGTATCATTAAGCCTGTAATTACTTTTACCCTTATAAACGCCATAGCAATATTCAATTAAAATAAGCAACATAAAAACGGGTATTGCAAAAGTTATGATTGATGATTTATCTGTAACTATCATTAGAAAATATTGTTAATTATTTACATTTTAGGTATTGGCATCTAAATACGCAATAGCACCAATTGCATTTCCAAACTCTTGGTTATTTTTATAGTTGCCATTAATTCCTACTAAATTTAATCTTTTTTCTATTCCTTTTTTAACAGTATTTATTCCAGAAACACGCCCAATAAAATAAACATTATCAACGCCAGTCAACAAAGCGTTTAAGTAAGCTATTGTTCCTATAACTTCACCAACCATATTTGATATCGATGATGCAATATCCTCAATGCTATGATTAGTGCTTTCTCTTGCTTTGCAAAAGTTAGAAGCGGTAATCTCAGGGTGCAAAGTGCCAATATTATTCACAACTTCACCAATTAAAGCATCTAAATTATTTTTGTTACCTGTTGCAGATAATTTTTCAATTTCATTTGGATTATTTATTCCAATCAGTAAGTTAGATAAACCTTGTAATGTACCACCCCCTATAGATATTCCGCCAAGATGATTAAATTGCCCATCTATAGATGCTACACATGCAGTACCAGTTCCAGTACTTACTGCTAAAAATTTAGGATCATTAATTTCATAGAGTTTTCTTGCACCATAACCAATTGCCTGAATTTCATTAATTTTAATAATAGGTATTGTATTAATACTATTGTCTAAATCACTTGACTTGCCCCCAGTTACAGCAATATGAGTTATTTTCTCTTCATCAAGATTAAGTTCAGATAAAATTTTTAAAATATAAGCAACATCAACTTTTTCAGTACTAAAAGTATGAAATATCAACTCATTATTATTGTTTTGAATTGCTATGTCAGTATTAGTAATTCCAAAATCAATAGCAACTTTCATAGATAATTATGATGCTTATTTGCTTGCGCCCGTATTAGGCCACGACATAGGTACTTGCTGTTGAGGATTAAAAACCATCGGCCCTAACGCAGGGTAAGCTTTCATAGCTTGATTAATTTCTCTTTCACTCAGATACTCACTTGGAGTTAGTTTAAAAACATCAAGACCTCTTGTAATTTCAGTCCCATAAATATAACCACCATAATAGTAAGCCGACCAATAACCACCGGTAGTTAATATATCTTCATTAATAGGACCTCTATCAAAATAAGCTATTTCTTGAGGGTTATATGAATCAGTGAAGTCCATGATAGAAATACCACCTTGATACCAAGCTTGAACAAAAATATCTCTGTTAGGAACAGGTATTATTGAACCGTTATGTGCTACACAATTTTCTGTTTCTACTTGTGGGGCTGGCATTTTATAGTGACTTCTAAACTCTAGTTTATTATCAACAATATCGTAAATTGCATCAGCACCCCAATCTAGAGGGTCCCAGGCTCTACATCTGGCGCGACCACCACCACCCCATTCGTCAGTGAAAATTACTTTTGTTCCATCATTATTAAAAGTTGCAGAATGCCAATATGCAAAACCAGTATCAGTCACAACATCTAATCTCTTAGGGTTGTATGGATCAGTAATATCAAAAAGAATTCCATTTCCAGAGCATGCACCTGCAGCAATATTCAAAGATGGAAAAACTGTTATATCGTGACATTGATCTGTTCTGCTTGTATCTTGGGTATTATCACCATGATCACCACCAGCCCAAAGGCCACCTAAAGCTCCTGTTTCTGGATCAGCAAAGACTGTTGGACTACTAACAATTTTTGATAAAGATGGATTTGAAATAGGTATTTCAATCACATCAATTCTAAATAAGGCAGTCCTATTATCCCCAGGTATGCTTCCAATACATTGCTCCAATTCTTCTTCATCTCTAACACCGGCAGTTCCTGAGTTATAAACAATAATCTTATTATCTTCGGTAGGCCCAGCTACCACTGAGTGAGTATGAGAGCCTCTACAAGTTTGTACTGCTCCAACTTGAACAGGATTAGTTCTATTAGATATATCAAAAATTCTAATGCCTCGAAACCTCTCAGGACTCGCATCTTTTCCGACACCCATTGAGCCACAGTCTATTCTGCTTCTATTTTGTTCAACAGACATAATCAACAAATTGCCTACGATTGAAACATCTCCTTGACCTCCAGGACAAACAACAGATGAAATAAGTGTTGGAATTCCATTATTTCCAATTTCATACATATTAAAACCATGATAATTACCAGCAACTAATAAATTATCTTTAAAAGCCATATCTGTATTTGCAAAACTCATGATAGGAGATTTTCGAGCTTTAGATTTTTCAAGCGTAGTTAACTCTCTATCTTCATCTAAATTTTGAGTTGGGTCTGCAACACCTTTTGCACCTGGATCATTTGGATCAAAAAAACCTACCGGTTTTCTTAATGATGCTATTTTCTCCAGATTTAAAATTGCCTCATCTGCAATGTAAAGACCAGGGCTTAAACCTGCTCTAGGGTCGTCTGATAGATTAACAGCTATAACATTCATTCTTTCAATTTCGATACTTTGATCATTAATAAGATCTGAAACAAATTCATTTAAAAGAGGATCATTTGCAGATCCTGGATATTTTTTTAACTCTTCTACCATTTCAAGTGCACCATCGTGATGAGCTATCATTAATTGAAGAAACAACTTATCAAAATCAGTACTTTTTGCATTTTCTAAATCATTTAGCTGTTTTGGTGATGCCATTCCTGACATTTTCATATGCTTATGATGATCATGTGACATGCTTGGCATTAACTCTTCTCTTGATTTTAACCAGCTCTGCATGAAGTCAATCTCATCTTCTTGAGATGCATCAATTCTNTCAGCAAGATCTAAGATTGTTTTATTGTTAGTTCTTTTCTTGGCAAGCCTGGACATTAAGATAGCCTGCTCATGATGAGCTATCATTCCATTTAAAAAGTTAACATCTGCTTGAACATAGCTTGCACTTGCAATATTTGAAGCCACCTCAGGATCAAGAATTTTTGAAACTTTTCCAGGAGCTCCGGGTTGAATGATTGGAGCCTCGCCCGCATAAGACTGAAAGGATATCAATACAAATAATATCATTGTATAAATTTTAATCTTTATCTTCATCGACTATCTCCTTTGATTCACCCTCAATAATATTGTTGGTATTTTGTTGCGTACCAAATCTATTTATTCTGTTATTTCTATTTAGTTGTTTTGATGAGGCTTTCATTTTCCCAAGATTAAAAAAAATGAAAAGAGAAATTATGGCTAAGCCACCAAAAATCAAAGCATTCAAAATATTACCTACTTCTTAATTTTGCTAGTAGTCTTAATATTTCTAAATACAACCATACTAAAGTCACCATGAGTGAAAAAGCTCCATACCATTCCATATATTTTGGCATTCCTTTTTCAGCACCTTCTTCAATATAATCAAAATCTAATACTAAATTTAAAGCAGCAATAGACACAACAAACACTGAAAACCCAATTCCAAAAAGCCCATTTGAGTGAATCAATGGTATTCCACCTCCACCAAACAAACTCATAATAATGCTAATAAAATAAAGTAAAGCAATACCCATGGTCGCTGAAAAAATCATTAACTTAAAGTTTTCAGTTGGCTTAATTAAACCACTTTTATAACAAAACAATAATGAAGCTAGAATTCCAAAAGTTAAACCAATCGCTTGTATCCCAATACCTGGAAACTGGGCTTCAAAAAAAAGGGTTATACCACCTAAAAAAATGCCTTGAGACAATGCGTAAAGAGGTGCTGTAGAACCAGCTTTTGACGGACTTCTGAAGATTGTTACAAATCCTAATATCATTCCTATTATCCAAGCAGGCATTAAAAGTGCTGGTATATTCCACCCAATGAATGCCCCTGCAAAACACAAGCAAAGTAAAATACCGGTCTTATTGACAGCTCCATCAAGTGTCATTCTCTGATTTAATGGAAGGTCGTAAGCTGATCCACCAAAATTTTTAGTAAATGCTGGATTACCAGACCTACCAAATGTATTCAACGCAGAATGTTTTGACATAGAGTTACTCCTAAAGGTTATATATTAAATAGTTATGGGCCTTATAACAAATTTAAAGCTAATCTACTTAAAAATGATTTATTTATATAGCCTCAGGAATTTTATCAAACTCTTCTAATGGTTTTTTTAATTCAGCCCAGTCACATTCAAAATCATCAGGTGCATTTTCATACTCAAGTAATCCAAGGGCTTCAAATTTTGGACGTACTTTTTCAGTCAGCAACCCAATTCTAGAGAGGTTTGGTATCACCCTTGAAAACAAAAAGTTTCTAAACATCTCAAAAGTAGCTGTATTTAATTGAAACTCTCTAGCTTCTTCTTCAGACATACCTAAAAATTTCTGCTCAGACTTTGTGTTAATTAATCTTTCTCTTGAAATAACACATGCCTCATATGCAAATTCAGCCCTATCTTCAATTTCTTCAGGCGAAAGTGTCTTAATATAGTCTTCAAGATAATTAATACCAAAAGTTACATGTCTGGCTTCATCTCTAACGACGTAATGAAGTAGTTGTTTTAATAAGGGGTCTTTAGTGATTGTTTTTAGCATTTGGAATGCAGCCAAAGCCAAGCCTTCGATAATAATCTGCATGCCGATGAACTTTAAGTCCCAGCGCTCATCTGTAAGTATTTTATCTAATAATGTTTTTAAGGCTGGATTTATGGGGTAATGGATACCTATTTTTTCTTGGAGGTACCTGTTAAATACCTCAACGTGTCTAGCTTCATCAAAAGTTTGTGATGCAGCATATAATTTGGCATTATATGTCGGAGCACATGAGGCAAGTTGAGAAGCTACTAGAAGAGCTCCTTGTTCACCATGAAGAAATTGACTCATTAGCTCTGCAGTTGAATGACGATCAAATAGAATTTTTTCTTCTTCAGTAAGATTTTTGTAAGCTTCAAGTGTTTCATGAGGAAGTTGCTCATCAGGTTCAACTAGTTTTTGATCAGCGGGGTGGGTATATTCCCACTTTAGATCTATCGAGCCATTCCAATTTAGCTCTTTACCAAGCTCATAAAGCTTTTTGATTCTGTTATCAGCAATTGTGTAATCCCAATTATAAGATCCTGTAAGAGGAGTATTAAAAATCTCAACAACATCCTCGACCTGGAGCGGGGTTAAATTTACCTCATCATCAAAATATAATAAGTCCTTTGGTGGGCCATCTTGTTTTTTTATTTTCATTTAAGTCAATACTCCTGATTAATGTTTACAGTGTCAACATTAATTATTATATTGTAGAAATTAATTTTTGAAAAGTTTTGTTAACTGGTCTAGAAGAACTTCACCAAGCTCTTCAGCTCTATTAATTGTTATAGCATTTTCGTAGTACTTAGTTACGTCATGACCAATTCCAATTGCTTGAAGCTCAACAGAGCTATCATTCTCAATTTCAAATATGATTTTTTTTAGGTGATTATCTAAATACTCTTCATTGTTTACAGATAAAGTACTGTCATCCACTGGAGCTCCATCTGATATAACAATGAGTATTTTTCTATCCTCAGTTCTTTTAATTAGTCTTTCATGTGACCAAATTAAAGCCTCACCATCAATATTTTCTTTTAATAATCCCTCTCTCAGCATGGCACCAAAGTGCTTTCTAGATCTTCTCCAGCTATTATCAGCACTTTTATAAATAATATGCCTAATATCATTTAGTCGACCTGGGTTTATTTGACTCCCTTGACGCATCCATTTTTGTTTTGAATCTCCGCCTTTCCAATTCTTTGTAGTAAATCCTAAAATTTCTGTTTTAATTTGACAGCGCTCTAAAGTGCTACCAATAATATCTGTACAAATTGCAGCAAGACTTATTGATCTTCCTCTCATAGAACCAGAATTATCTATCAAAAGGGTAACAATTGTATCTTTAAATTTATTCTCTGTTTCCTGTTTAAAGCTTAATGGATATCCCGGTTTTGCAACCACCCGATGAAGTCTGGCTGTATCTAGCATTCCTTCTTCAAGATTATAATTCCAGCTAGTATTTTGTTGAGCCAGCAAGAGTCTTTGCAGTCTATTAGCTAATTTTCCTATAGTAGTTTGATGAGGTTTAATTAAATTATCCAGTTGTGCTCTCAGTCGAATAGCTTCATCGGGGGTAGTAAGGTCTTTCGCATCGATAACTTCATCATACTCTTTAGTAAAGATAGAATATTTATCATTTGAAAGTGTATAGTCATTATTTGGATAATCTAATACATCAATCTCTTCATCGATCGATGTGCCTTTTGCCATTTCTGGAGTTTGCTCAATATTTTCAAAATCCATATTTAAATCATCAAGAGATGCTTCGGCATCCGCTGGCTCACTATCATTGGAGCTTTTAGTTTCATCTTCAATATTATTTGTACTTCCAGGTGGCTCAATGGTATTTTCCTCATCTTCAATATGATTATCCTTAATTGATTTAATAAGTTTGATAGATTTTAAAAATTCCAATGATACTTTTTCAAACTGATCTTGATCTTCAAGACAGGAGACAAGATCGTTTTTAATTTTATCTAATTCT
>JGI10211J34971_10004033_pt1 | contig 11691 bp, 13 predicted proteins | sample Etolagsediment_FD_34971 | JGI IMG/M metagenome (IMG submission 34971)
CGGTGGTTGAGTTTTTGACCTATGTTTAAATACGTTTAAACATAGATTTTTTATAAAATTATCCTTTATAAAGGATCTTCCACCACGACATAATTAAGATGAACTAATCCAATATTTATCAATATATAGATTCTTGACGTATTTTTTCATTTCTGAGATTTGTGATTGAGATATATTAGGACAATTTTTCATATAGAGTGTTTTAACATTTTTTAACATTGAAATATCAGATACATTTGTATATGATATATCCAACAAATTGAGACCATCCAAATTAGAAAGATCCGTTATATTTGTAAAACGCATAATGAGCCTACGTAGATTTTTTAATTTTGGTATATTGGCAATATGCTTACAACCCGTTATATTAAGGATTTGAACATTATTAAGCATTGAAATATCATCTATATTAGTTCCCGTCACAATTAAAGTATGAACGTTATTAAGTAGTGAAACATCATATATTCTTGAATATGACAAATCAAGCGTATAAGCATTTTTATATAATGATAAGTCATATGTATTAAATTCATTCCATGAACGTATATAACATTTAACGTATTTTCCAATTGTTTGAATGGCTTTAATTGTATGTTTATGATCTACATAATTTATATCGAATATTTCATTATGATCGTGTTTATACCATTGTTCGCGCATGAATCGACATGTAGATGATAGTCTAATACGTGGGTAAAATTCAAGATAATCAAAAATGTAATGTATGATTTCTTTTGGAAGTTTATCCATTTTTGGGGAAAAAACATAGTTTTTCATAATAATAATTTAATAAATCAATTTTTATATTGTAATATTGTATATGTATAACGTATTTAGGGATAAAAAAATCATTATCGTTGGTCCTGCCACAAATCAGCCTAAAGATGCGTTTCTTAAGAAATACGATTTTGTCATCAGAACCAATAATTTTATAAATAGTGCTTTATCTAAAAAAAGATGTGATATATTGCTTCTGAACGATATTACGGCGAAATCTTTAGACCCTAAAAGTTTAGCCAAGATACATAAATCAGGTATTAAATATATTGTTTGCTATGGAAGTCATATTGGACGATTGCGAAAATTACTCCCTAATAAGAAATTCATAAGGTTAGAACATAAAAGAGTAGTAAGAGTGGGAAAAACAGTGGTTGGTTTTCAGAGTAGTCCAACTATTATTTATGTGTTTTTAATGACATTAATGTCTAAACATAGAGCTTTTAAAGAAGTGTTTTTTGATGGTATTGATTTTTATAGAGGACGACGACGATACATACCAGGATACGCATGGAGTTTTCATATGAAAAGAGATAGTCATAATCATAGTGTCAATACAGATAGGAAATTTCTGGGATTTTTATTAAGACGAATGGGAAAGATTAAAACCACAGGATTTATAAGAAAAATTACTAGAATGTAAATTATGAAATAATACATTCTCCAGAAGCTTTTTTTCTCTTACCAAAATCGACATCGTGATATTTAATAGCACTTATATATGATAAGATAATATTACTCATGTCGCGACCTTCATTTTTTTTTGTGAGACATATGCATTTCGAATAATATATAAAATATTAATTCAATTTTTACATAATTTTAATTATATGAAAAAAAGAAAATGATTTGTAAATTTATTGTTTTGACTTAAAGTTATAACTAACAAAAAAGTTAATTATGAATAAAATAGCTATTATACTTCTTGTAGCATTTATTTTCTGTATAATATATTTTATGGCACACTTTCTTTTTACCGCGTTTAATCAGTCAAATAGCCCACAGCGAAATAAACAAACACCATATACAAGACGAGTAAATGAGAGAGAAAGAATGCGGAAAAAATTAATGGATAAATATCCAGATGTATATGCTCGATTTTACAAAAATAAAAACAGTCTTGAATTGAAAAAACTTCTAGACGGCGAGGCAGAACTACCTCAATATACCGGCGAAAAACGAGTTGGTAAAAAGAAGATTATTAAGGCTATTAAACTAATGGAACCCAGAATTGAAAAGATGATCGATGGTTATCTTTCTGGACTATCTCGAGATAAAATAGATAGACTCTTTCGATTTATGAGGAGAGGCCCAGAGTATAGAAATGTCCCCGATGAACTATGTGATCCAATTTCACTAGATATAATAGGCGTTCCGGCGAAATGTGATGGAATAGTATTTGATAGAGATATTATATCAGCTTGGCTTAAGGATAATGGAAGCAATCCTTTCACTAGAAATCCTATGTCGATTGACGATTTGGAAGAGGATGAAGATATGAAAACTCGAATATTGAATTTTAAATCTGATTATATTAAAAATAACGTGATTAACTAGCAATTTTTAGCCTGTATGAGGAAAAAACTGATTTTGTAAAGTTAAAGAATTGATTTATAATAATATATATAAAAAATGAGCGATCGGAATTTGGTATCCAATAAATATGAAGTGGTTAGAATGGCAAAAGATAAGCAATACATTGTATATGATAAAGAAAGTGGATCTATATATCAATGCAAAAATGTGACAAATCCATGTGCGTGTTCGTTTGATGGATATGTTCATGCACAACTACTAAATGGCGAAGGCCATATATATGAACTGGATATTCCACTTGAGAAAAATGGAAGTTATTCTTTTGAAAAAGCTGAAATTGTGGAAGGAGAGCTATCAGAGAAATTTCAGGCTTATTTGAAAGAAATTCAGTAATATTGGAGATGAAAATAATCTTTACATTTATTAATTTTATAAAAACTGATTTTATTAAGTTAAAAAAACTAAGTTTGTATTGAAAGATTCATTTGATAAAGATTCGGATTTGAAGTTTTATGAACATTCACAAACGAATAAAGATAAACATTTGATTATGCTCGATAGAATCGAAAATGGACTATGCGATAAATCATTATTGGAAGAAATGACGCGATTTAACAATTCTTAAATATACTTAAAAATATATTTATATAATTTATAAAATGAATCGAGAATATAAGATCATGGAAATAATTAAAGCAATGGTTGAAGTAATAGCGACTTGTGCAGATGCTGGTTGTGCATTTATTGCAAAGGATGCGAAATTGGTTGATGAACAATTAAATGGCGTTGATGAAGGTAATATTCATATTAGTAAGTGGAATGGAACTAGTTTAGCAAATATTGCTTATTTGACTTTAAATGCTCCTAGACAGGATCAAAGAGTAAAATCCATGAGAATCCTTATTAATGCGACTAGCAAAAATACACAACAGAGATAAGGAAAACAATCAAGAAGAACAAAAAGTAACAATTTATAATAAATTATTACATATTATAATAATTTATTATGTAAAATAGTATCTGTTGCACCCAGGGGCGTGGCGCGAACATAATATTAGACGATATGAGCGAGCTTGTTTTGAATACACTAAGATATTGTATATGAGACAATAACTTAATTAAATTTTATTATAAGTCATCATCATTTGTTTTATTATAATGATCACTAAGAATTTCCTTGTTTTTAAGTAACATATTAGCTGTTGGTCCTTGGAGAAATTTATCATTTTGAATAGTTGTAATCTTTTTGTCTAATTTTTCTTTTAGCTTTTTACTGAGTCTTAGTTTGTATTTTTCATTGTTTGTAATCATATCATAGATATCATTAGCAACATTTATAAGCATTTTGTCTATTACTTGAGATGTTTTCATTTCTTTCCAGCCATCGGAATATACTAATGAATTATTGTATTTGTCTTCTTCAGATGGTAAATATACATTCATATTTCTTTTAGAAAGTATATGTTTAGCTTCTAATAGATTAATAGGAAGTCCATTCAAATCTCTCAGACATTTATCTACAATTTTCCTGCCGACATCATCGATCCAATCATCTAGTTTTTCCATTCCAAAATTAATAGTAATATTCATGTTGTTTTGAATATTATTGTTATTCTGGATATTTACAGAATTATCATTATTAATTATTATATTACCTTTGTTACCTTTAACCATTGGACATCTAGATTCTAATATATGTTTATTTACATTTCCTTGATTACTAAATATTTTTTTACATAAAGGACATTTTACTTCTTTACATTTTACTTTAATATTTTCCTTAATATGTTTTTTACTTTCATGCAACAATAATGATTTTTTTGATGCATATTTATTATGACAATATGAACATTTATAAGGTAAATTATTATATTTTTCACATATATTTTTTTTTATATGATTTTCTAATGTAGATTTTCTAGAAAAAATTTTATGACAATTACTACATTCATGTGACATTTCTATATACTATATACACATATTCTTTAAGTATATCTTTGCACCGGATATTCTGGAATCAAAAAACGCACTTTTGGAATATTTGGAATAAGATATGTCAATAAAATATGTTTTTGAATTTATTAAAAATATATTACTCATAATATCATGATAAAACAAAGATTGGAAAAATGTCAGTTTAACAACAAAATGTCATGGAATCGGAATTTATTCTGACAACATATCTTATTCCATTTTAAAATGTTAATATTATCAATAGTTATATGTTAATAATTTATATATAATATATTGATTACCAACATATCTTATTCTAAAGCATTCCAAAATTCCGTGTCTCTGCGCGAAAACGAACTGAAATGAAACTTGCTCTGAGTTTTGAAATTTTTTTTTTGAAAAATAAAATCGTATCTTGGACAACTCTTATTTTGAGGGGTCAGTTCGCGCAGAACCATGGAATATCTGATCATCATCTTTTATTCTAGTGTTTTTATATTATATATATCATGAATTCATTAATATTATATTTATTTTATGTATGGTTTTATTGGTGTTTTCATTATGGAATCACATTTCAGTCTATGGAATGTGATTTAACAACATATATTATTCTGTTATATTAATGTATTTATTAACATATATATATGAACATATTATATATAACTAATTATATTATTATCAATAAAATTGCATATTTGATTCCATATTATGTGTAAAAATATAAAATTGTATCAAATATGTCGTTAAACATCGATTTTTGCATATTTGATTCCATTTATGAAATATTCCATAAGGACATTTTTCGGACGGTTAATTTTTGTGGACTTTTGTTGCAACTTAAAACATATTATATTTTATTATAAAATAATGGTAATATATAAAATTATAAAATGAATTTTATCAAGAAAAATAGTCTCCTTGGTAAAAAATGGAAAAATATTAATTTTTGTGGACTTTTGTTGCAAAAAAATCCATCAAATAGGTCGTTAAACATGGTTTTTAATCTAGCGATTTTTGTCTGAAATCACACACTTTCATTCTTACTCAATGCTCATAGTAAAAATCTATCAAATAGACCGTTAAATGGGGTAAAAAAGGCAGTTTTTTCTAGAAATCTGAAATTGACGAAATAGGTCATTAAATGGGGTTTTGTCGGCAATAAACTCTATCTTTACTTTTGCCCAAAATTATAAACTCTATCCTTACTCTATCTTCAATTTTACAATCTATCAAATAGGCCATTAAATAGGGTGAAAAAGGCAGTTTTTCAAAATCTATCAAATAGACCGTTAAATAGGGTAAAAAAGGCAGTTTTTTCTAGAAATCTGAAATAGTTCATTCAGTATAGTTATATATAATCCATTTTACCAATATACCTAATAAAAGCCCAAATATTTGAAACAATAGTATTAAATATCTTAAGAATGAATTGTTTTTTTTAACTATCTTCGGCCCACCTCCAAATTCTAAATCATGGAATTTTATACTACTTACATAATGCAATATATTGTTACCCATATCTTTTCCTAATCTGTGATATAAGAAAAGATCTAAACCTGCTTTTTTCTGTGCATCATAATCTTTGCAATCTTTATATAATTTGATTGATTTATCTATTTTTGATAATTGCATATAAGACCCAAAAGATTGGAATACGGTTTTTTTTTTAGTGTACCAATGAACATATAAATGCTTTGGATGATGTTCTATATTTAGAATTCCTCCACTTGCTTTTTTAATGACTATTTTTTTATTTTCATATTCTAGAATTGATAAAAGTAGAGTATCAGAACTAGTACAGACGAAATTACTATATATTTTATCATTTGTTAGATATATTTTATCGATATGACCATTTGGCGTTTCTTTTAATATACCATTTTCATAATTTTTACGAGTTTTTTCATAGGTTAAATATGTAATTGGATGAATTAACCTCTTAATTTTATTTATATTTCTTATTATATTTTTAATTGGATATGGTTTGTTGTTTTTGTATAAATAATCATCTATAAGTGAATAACAGTCATGATTATGATAATTGTTTATATATTTGTCTAGTTTTGGCCATATTTCCATAAGAACATTGTAATCTAAATCTTCCATGATTTTTAGTAATTATATAATTATATGGATGGAGCTTTTATATAATCATTTTTTATAGTTTCTACTAATTTTAATATCCAACTCGTGAATCGTTTATCGACTACATTGCCACGTCCTCCACCACCCTGAAGTACAGGAGTTTTATTTGCAAAATTCGATCTATCCGCTAAGTTTAGCAAATTTTTAATTAGATTTGCTAAAATATCTTTATTAATGGGTTTTTTGAGACTATTAAGTGTTTTATATCTGTTGGAGGGTCTGTTAAAAAAGTCATGAACTACTTCGTCATATAAACGTAAATCAGGTGATAATCCATCATGTTGTTTAGTATCTTCTGTAAATCGGACTGTTTTCATTATTATAATGTCATATATTTTTTTTAAGTTTCTGTGAAAAATTGTTCCATTGCTTCTTGAATAGAAGCGAGGTTGTTTTCTCGGGCAAGTGTATATGTTCCAAAGATATCTTTAATTGACTCAATGCAAATACCTTCATTGCGCCATTTTTTCTTGAGATCTTTCCATGTACCTTCGTGAGAAATGGTGATGGCTTCTGGAGAAACATCATATTTGATATCATAATTCAAATTAAATCGTCCTTTCGATGATGGAATATATGAATAAATGTTGGTTTCATATTTATTCCATTCCACCAAAAATCCACTAACGGAATTCTTAAATTCAGGCATTATATAACGGATATATTCATAAAACGTATCAGTTTTATCATCATATCTTAGATATCTACTTTTACTGTAGGGAATATTGTAATATTCATTTATTGAATAATGTTTTTGGCTATTATTGTATGATCCAATATTATGGCTTCTGGAAATTTGTAGTGTTTCATTGCTGCTATGCCAATGCTTGTGCCATGCACAAGACATCCCCGTTTCAGGATTAACAAATATTTTTGTGGAATTACGTGAAATATCTAGAGTAAGTGCAGGGAGAAGAGCAAGATAATCAAATTTTTGCTTGAATTCCGCTACAGATTTTGTTCCCATATATCCACTGATAATACCATTAATATCCTTGCCAAAAATATGATCCAGTTTTTCCAAATCACGGATGCGTTCCAGTAGAACCATTACAATTTCGGGTTTGAACTGTTCAATCGCATAATGGAATGCAGTGATATTCGTTTCTACAAATGCACCGTCAATTTCCTTGATTTCCTTTTTAGTTATATCCATAATATCTTTCATCTTGTCTTCTGGAATTTTTTTGTTGGAATATCCATATTTGTATTTATCATGTACCAATTTCCTCAATCCCTTTTCAGATATTTCAGGTAGAGTAGATTTATCGTCATATTTAATCAAAAATTCCAGTGGATCAGCACCATATCTAATGAGTAATTTAGTCATTTCGGCGGATTTTGATATGAAAAGGGGGGGCATAATTTCAAAATTTTTCAAATAAGATGTATTTGAGCTTTTGCTATTGAAATATGGGGGCTCTTCATCATAATCCATATAATCATCATCTGAATAACTTTGCGTTCTGTGCCATTGGCATTTTACATGACGATAATTAAAGCGTTCCACTCGATAGTTCGGAATAATGGCTTTTGCACCTAGATTCAGAATAACTTGAGCACATTTGACTCGATTATGCGTAATGGCAATGTATAACAATTGTTGCAAATATTCCTTAGGAAATTCATGTTTCATATATTGATTATACAACATTGGAATAACCTTGGGGAAATCATAGAAAACCGCTACAGCAATTGGTGGAACGCTTTTGAGATAAACATATACACTATCGTAATCCATGTCTTCATTATGAATACCGGAATAAGTGTGTCGCAAATCCTCGATTTCATCCCTACAGATGTGATACTGTTTGATATATTCGAGATTTTTAAACCATTTTTGAATAATTTTTGTTGGCTTGGCCCATCGCCAGTATTTTCGGAAACGTTTTTGAATGGCTAGCGCTGCTGTTGAGCGCTTTTTCGTTTTTTGTGTTTCTATCTGCTTCTTGAAATGTTCGCGTCGCTTTTGACGCTTTTGGCGCTTTTGGGCTTTGGTGAGTGGCATTTTGTCAGAGTGTTTTTATAATATTTAATAAAATGATAAATTGACAAATTAATGATCATTTTTTTTTTAATATATTTCTTGTCAATTATTAATTTATTGATATATTTGAATTTATTCATTTGAAATGCATGAGTACATCTATCTATAATAAGTGTATGAACGTTAGTAAATACAGGAATATCAGTTAATGACCTGCAATTAACTAACTGTAATTCGCCTATTTGAGTATCTTTGAGCGGTTCTAAACTTTCTAATGATTGACATGACACAAATCTTATTTTATTATATGATTCTTGATTTAATACTAGTAAATTATTAATTTTCATTCCAATTAGTACCAATTCGTCAATATGCATTTTTCTTAGCTGATCAAAATTGTTAATTGGACACCTTGACAAATATAAATTTTTTAAATATTTTATTTTGGGTATTTTAGATATATTACAATTACTCAAATTTAATATATTACCCATAAAATAATCTAATATTTCATAATTTTTAATATCTTTACAATTTGTTAAATTCAAATGTTTTACATTAATAAATGATGATATGTCTTTTATTGCAGAATTCCATATCGATATACGTCTAGCCGACTTAATCCTGATATTAGTAAGATTATCACATTTATTGACTATAAACCCATCAATATTGTTTAAAACAATACTTTTTATTTGATTACAATTTCTTAAATGTATATATTTTAATGCTCGTAAATGTGATAAATCCGTTATATTACTGTCTATTACTGTGATTGATTCTAAATTAGGTAAAACCGGAATATCGTTGATGTTTCTTAACGTAATATGTTTTAAATTTGGCAAAACAGGTATATGATCTATATTTATTCCACTTAAAAATAATGTTTCGGCATTAACTAATTTAGATATATTATTAATACCTGCACAATTATTTATACTCAAACAATTTATATATATGAAATTATCTAATGATGTTATCGTTGTTTCATTAACATATAAATTTTTGATATTACATTTTGGAGTTTTCAAATGTGGGCATTCCTTAAATATTCGATTGATAATATCAATTGGGTATTTGGATAAGCCTACGCAAAATTTAATATTTTTATGATCGTTCAATACTTGTATTATTGTATCAATTGAATAATAACATGTTTTTTTTCCGTTAATATGTGTTATATTAAATCTGGGGTTGATTGGGACTGGACTTAAACATATTGTGTTTGGATATTCAAAATTTTTCGTAAGTTCATGCATTTTTGAAGATGTTTTGCCATAATTAAATAAATCCCTGAGAGGAAGATATTGAAATATAACGTAATATATATCCTTGATTAAGGTCATTTTTTTATAAAATACAAGGTTTAATATTAATTATAAAATACAAAAATCAGTTTTTCACACGACTAGATCTGGGTTAAGTTTGAATTCTTTTTTTATTAGATCATCGTCATATTCGGAAATTAGAGGAAATACATCATTATCTATAAGTGAAATTGACTTGTCAAAATTCATATTATCCATTTTTTCCTTGAGTTCTTCATTTTGCTTTTCAAGAGTTTCAATACGTGCAAGAAGAGCATTGTTTTTCTCGAGAGCCTCAACCCTAGCAAGCAGATCTGGTTTGCTTTCAAGAGCCGTGATTCTAGCAAGAATATCTGGATTACCTTTAGAAGGCTCGGTGGATGGAACTTGTTTTTCTTCAAGAGCTCCAACTCTTTTGGCAAGCTCGTCGAAATTGTGATGAGTATTTCGTCGAATGTCCATAAGTTCATTTCCCATAGCGGTAAAATGCTTGTTAAAATAAATCCATTCTTCATGACGTGACCCACCAACTTTTTTGAATCCATAGAAATGCAACTGACGGACAAAAGATTTGATTTTTGTTGATTTGAAAAGATGTCTCATATCGCTACATAAATTATTTGGTTTATGAATAATAAATTTATTTGTATCTTTCAGCCAGTGAATATTGGGTATATTCTGATCGCTGACGATCTTAAATAATTTTTTGATAAAAATTGGAATACCGTCTTTGGAACTCATTTTTTTTATAAAATATATTAAATATATGAAATAAATATAATTTTTATCAGTTTTTTCTTCCCTTTTTGGCCGGCCACCAGCTTTGCTGATAGGCCTAAAAAGGGAAAACCAAAAACAAGAACAAAAAATGTTTATGAATTGATAGTTTTTCTAAGATGCGTATATTATGTTGTTTGAATAATATGTGTTTATATTAGAAAAATGCTTAGAAATATGTTTTTAGCAGGTTGGGTTGCTGATGCAGCTGGTTCAGGTGTTGAATTTCTAAGACGCTTACCCACTCGCGAAGAAGTTTATGAGGCAATGCATATGGACGGTCCTAGCAGAAACACATTTCATGGACAATATACAGATGATTCTGAGATGGAAATTTCCCTATTGCAAGGTATTGTCGATGGTATGAATGGGGATGAATTTCCTATTGACAATATTGCTAAACGTTATATTGAATGGGCTAATTCTGATCCCCTCGATAAAGGTTGTACCACTTCGGATGCCTTAGACAATGCTAAAACAGTAACTGATATTCATAAGAATGTCTTTAAAAATAATAAAAAATCTGAATCCAACGGATCGCTCATGCGTTGCGTTCCGTTAGCAGCTGTTTTGGATCATGATGCGGATATTCTGCAAGCAGCAGAAGCAGAAGCTTCTTTAACGCATTTTTCACCTGTTATTCATCTGAGTACTGGTGTATATTGTGTTATGTTGCGTAGTATCCTTGAATATCGTATGAAAAAGCAGCCTGTAGATGTTTATAAGATTCTTCAGAAGGTAAATGGTCTTTGTATGAAAAATAAAACAGTTCATGAATGGTTTGCTCTAGCATGTTCCTTAGTAACATTAAAGGACAATTATAGTTGTATGAAGAATATTGGACATGCTAAACATGCTTTTGTCATGGTTATTTATTTTCTACGTCATATAGAGAGATATACTTATGAAAAGGCCATATTTGAGGTTTTGAGCATGGGAGGAGACACGGATACCAATGCTAAGATTGTGGGTAGTATGTTTGGTGCGTATTATCCCGATTGCATTCCTGATTATATGCTTGAACCTGTATTGAATTTTGATTGTTCTACCACTAAGAGCTTACGTCATAAAAGACCATACGCATATTCTATTAAAAATGCCCTACAATTACACCAACCGATATTTAAAATGAAACAAAAAATTAGTTATAAATTCTAAAAGAATGTTTAAAATAATTTTCTAAATGTTTTCTTTTTATTTTTGTTT
>JGI10211J34971_10004034_pt1 | contig 11691 bp, 10 predicted proteins | sample Etolagsediment_FD_34971 | JGI IMG/M metagenome (IMG submission 34971)
AAAGAATTATTCAATAGAAAATATTGGAAAGTATTCTTATGTTTATCAAAATGGAATCTTATATGCACTTGATCAATTTGGTAAAATTAATGGGGGAAAAATGGAGATTTTAAATAATTTTTGTAAAAAAGAGGATAATAAAATTGATATAAAACCATTTAATAAAATATTTTATCCAAAAGTATTTATTTTTTTTAATAAATCCCCCGATGATCTACATTATTTTATTGTAAATATGATACCTCTTCTTAGAGGATTTTTATTAATTAAGGCGATTGAACCAGATACAAAATTACTTATGCTTAATACAGATAATAAATTTATTTTGAATATTCTTAAATTCTTTTCATTAAATATTGATGAAGATGTAATATGGATGGATGAAAATAAAAACAAACCATATCTTGTTGGTGCTAAAGATCTTTATTATTGTATTAATACTAAGGGAATAAATTTCTTAAAAGGTATGGTTGAATTAGTTTCTAATAAAGATGCACTTCTCGGAAATAAAAATAAGATGATCTTAGTTGAATCAGGTGTTGATATTAAAACTGCACTTAAAACATCATGTGGATTTATTGAATTTAATATTGTGGATGATGATCTTAAACATAAGATCCGAATGTTTAAAAATGCGAAAACGATTGTTTTAAACAATGATAGTTTTTCTTTAGATCATATCTATTGGATGGCTGAAAATACTGTTTTATATGTAATATGTGATCAAGATATAAATGAAAGATATCTCAAATTGGCTGAAAGATTAAATATTAAATTATTACAAATTGTTAAAGAAAATGCATTTGATAAAATTTTATCATTATTATAATCTATGTTATACAATATAATGAAACACTCTCTTTGGGTATTACTTGGTATCATGATCTTAGCTATTGTTGTCAGTCTCTTTATTAATCCCTCTATGATGGAAGGACTTGAAATGCAAGAAGAAGCTGATAAAGCAGCAGAACATAAAGAAGTAGTTGATCACGCTCTAGAAGATCATTCTGAAGAAGAAGCTCCTGAACCTGCAGCAAATGATACACAATCTGAAGCATGTGCTTTTAATGTTAGTAGCTGTGCTGATCTTAGTGTTCCACGTGGTTGTGCTAAGAATGGTGATAAGTGCAAGACTGAGAATGAAAGATGTGTTCCAGTTTAATCACATTGAATCATAAAATCTTTAGGATCTTTTCCGGCATATCTCCACATATTTATTCTTGATTTAGTACCATGTATAGGTGTTTTAAGAGTACAATCTTTACATTCATTTAATTTATTGTAAAGACATTTTTCGGAGTATTTATGAGGGCACATTTCAAATGTTCTATTATCACATGGACAATTGAAAGAAGGTGGAGGTGGTGTTTGATTATTTGTGCATTGATCATAAGATCCATTGAGTTGAGGACATGGATTATATTCTGATTCAAGACATTGTTGTTGATTTAGATCACTAACTTTACAATGGTCTAAGATCTCATCAATATTACAACAATACGAATGATCATGGCAATTACATGGTTTGGATTCATCTATTTGTTGTGAATATGTAAGTGAAAGTAAGATCAAGATAATAAGAATTGCTAAAAGTATATAATTATTCATTTACGTATAATTATATATTATATTATTTTACAAAAATTGCAATACTGCTTGTCCAAAAGGCTCAACAAGCTCTGTATCAACCATCCGACTAATACGTCGCAATTGCAATATATGCAAGCTCTTATCAGATGGAACAACCTTCTTATCAACCATATCTTTCTTGTTTAATTCATACATTAAATATAATAGAGGAATACGAGGAGGTTCTGGTACATCTGAAAGAGATAATTCATAGGATAATACTTCATTCATTTGAAATAAATCTTCAATATATGATAAACTTTCACTTGGAAACAAATTCTGTAAATCATAAAAATAATGAACATATAATGGAGAATATTGATACCAAGAATCACGCCATTCACCGTAATGATCTTCAATTATAGAACCAAGCTCTGGAATCACTGGAGGTGAGTTAAAATCAAATCCACCTCCCTTTTCCTTCTTACACAGTTCAAATACTTCATAAATTTCATCAATATCATGTATAAAATGAGAATCCTTTTCACCACCCCATCCATAATAACAGGTTGCATTCTTATCATTCTCTAAAAAACATAAAGAATGCTTAGTCTTAATGTGATATAAAAGAATAAATGTAGATGTTAATGTAGAAGACCAAGAAGTTCCACTATCATTCTCACCATAATCATCATTCACATCTTGATAGACCACTTTGTTGTATAAAATGTAACCAGAATATTCAAAATTTTTTGAAATTGACTGAATGTTTTCTAAAATAAGCTCATATGAAAAGCTTTTTTTAAAATCCATTGCTTTCTCAAGAAAATATAATGATGAAGCAGCATTGTATTCAGGATCACGATATGTTCCCTCTCGCTTGGGAACAATTGGGAGAACTTGTTCAAAACCACGTTCTTCAGGAGAAGACATTGTATCAGGGCTTTTAATAGTATTGAATATATTTAAAATTTAAAATATTCATTTTTTATTTTATACCCATCCTCTGAAAGCAATTTATTAAACAAGGAATATATTATTTAATAAATTTATATATTTATAATAGTTATGCTTGATTTGAATTCACCAATTAAAAGTGCAATAATGATATATCTATTCTTAATGTTTTCATTAGTAATATATAAACCCGAACTTCTTACAGATGATAGAAGAAGTCAGTCATTATTATCTGTTGCTGTTGTTGTTGTTAGTATAATATCCTATTATCTTTTAACAATAATAAAATATATATTAGGAAAATAAAGATGATTGAAATAATTATTGAAAAACCTGAAAAAGTTGTAGAAAAGGAAGATGTAATTAATAGATCCTGGAATTACGATCTAAAACAGATATTATTACTCATATTTTTAATTGTATATTCAATATTCGTTTATTTTTATAAATAATAACTTTAGGATAAGTTAATAATGCGCGCAGAAGATCAAGAAAAATTATCACCCCAAAGATTACCTAAAAAAGAAAAGGAATATGAATCTGAATCTGAAGATGATACCGATGATGATAACACCAGTGAAGAAGAATATGATTCATCTGATGATGATGATAGTGTTGAATATATTGATAGCACACAGAATTCAATGTACCAAATTATGTCTGTGTTCTTAGAATCATCTGATCCAGATAACCGTATCAATATNTGTGATGCTGTTATTGATCTTAAAAANAGTGTTGATNCNATTGCAAAACATCTTGAAGAACTTGTTCTTTCAAGTAAAACAACCGTTGTCTAAATTATTTTTTGATATAAAACTTATTTATATTATCATTAATAAATGGAAAAATCATTTATTAATCATTTATTTAAGAGTCCAATCATGAATGCAGCAGGTGTATATGACACAACTTATGAAGAACTTGATCTTTTAGCAGGTGTTGAAGGACTTTCACTCATTGTAAGTAAAAGTTGTACTCTTGAAAAAAGAGATGGAAATCCTGAACCTCGCTATTATCACGATAGAATATGTTCTGTAAATTCAACAGGACTGGCGAATAAAGGATATAAATATTACGGAGAGGTTGCTAAAAGATTGAATTCAAAATTGGAATTATCTGGTAAAAAATTTATTGTTTCTATTGCATCACTTGATGGAATTGCTGGAATGAAACAGATGATTACTTATTTTTCTGGAATTGATGAAGTCTTCGCACTTGAACTTAATCTTTCATGTCCAAATATCGTTGGAAAATCACAACCCGCATATGACTTTGAACAACTTAATCTTTATTTGGGAATTTTAACAGAAGATCTTGAAAAACCATGGGGTATTAAATTACCTCCCTATTTTGATAACTGTCATTTTCAAAAAGTTGCATCCATATTGAGTAAATATAAACCATCATTTATTACTTGTGTAAATAGTATTCCTCTCACACTACATATTGATCCAGATGAAGAAAAATATCAGATTGCACCAAACTGGGGTAGAGGTGGTTTAGGAGGTGCTTGCATTAAATCAATTGCACTAGCAAATGTTCAAACATTCCGTCAATTACTTGGTGGTGATATACCTATTATTGGATGTGGTGGAATTACTAGGGGTAAAGATCTATTTGAACATATTTTAGCAGGTGCTTCAATGGTTCAGATTGGTACTCAATTTTATAAAGAGGGACCACGGAAAGCTGTTTCCAGAATTATGAAGGAATTAGAAGATCATTTGGAAAAGAGAGGATATTCAACATTGGATGAAATTATACCATTATGTTGTAGAGAGATATAAAAATAAATGTTTGTAATATAAATGATAATAAAAACATTGAACTTGAATGAAAATCATTGGTCGGTTGATTGGATACCAATTTCATATAAATTAAATAAAAAAAATTATAATAAATCAATTACTTTTTTATGGAGTAAAAATTATGAAGTAAATGCAATATGTAGAGCATATTTTATATCAAATACAAAAATTGAGATTGGTGATATATGGCTTAATGATAAATATAGAGGAAAATATAATAATAATGGAATTAAATATTCCATTGAATTTATGAAAAAAATTATTTCCAAAATATGGAAAATATATAAATCCGCAAAAATAATAAGCTTAATTGTTGATCAAAAAAATATTCCCGCTATTAAATTATATCAAAAATTACATTTCAAAAAAATTAAAAATATAAAAAGTAAAACATTAAATATCAAAAATGGAATTTATATGGAACGTAAAAAGAGGAAAAATTAAATATTATAATTAACGTATTTATTTGGATTTTCATGGAAAAGTTTTAAATCAATATTTTCTTTTTTACAAAAGGATTTAATCAAATCCTGCTTTTTAAATTCTAACCAAATAGGTAAAAAGAATTTATCACTTGTATATAATTGTATATTACCACAATATACACGATATTCATCTATAATAGATGATATATCACACATATCTAACTCATTATTATCATTTATAAATAAATAATTTCGTGAATTACACCATTTAATTTGAGTAAAATATTCATCATATATTATCATTTTACCTTCTCTATCCACTTTATTACATAACTTTCCATTTCTATACCAAACTCCATAATTATTATCCGCATAAATCTTCGCAGGTTTCCAATGATCCCTATGAAATTTACCGTCTTTAGTCCATAGTTGATCTCCATTTTCTTTAATTTCCTTTATTGTTCCATCTTTATAATAAACTCTATTTTTACTTCTACATGATCTTTTAAATGATCTATTTTCAAGATTCATTTTATCTAAATAAGTGGATACTTTACGAATATATTTATACATTTATATAAATATATTTATATTGTTCTTATATTATTTTCATTACATATTATTATCTTTAAGTATTTAAAAACCACTTAGAACAAGGGGTTATGATAAATTTATTTTTGTTTATGTGAAAACATTGTTCTTTAAAATTACAACCCTCTAATAAAAATTTAAAATGATTAATACTTATATTAATGTTTTCATTATCACTTCCTTCCCACATAGTAATACTACGCCATTTTCTATTATTAAAAGTAAAATGAGTATTTATGTAATCTTTTGCGTCTTCATACTTATTTTCTTTAAGTAGATCCATAAGTTTTCCTTTTAAAAAGTTTTTTGTAGATCTTGATGTCATTATTATTTATATAAATAAATTTGTTTTTAAATCAAAGTTTTAATAAATCATTTCTATTTTCATCTTTAATACAATAACTCTAATAAAGCCATTCTCACATACATTCCATACTTCATCTGTCTAAAATAAACGGCCCGTGGATCCCCATCCATATCCACATCTATCTCATCATTTCTCGGAAGTGGATGCATAATTATCATTGAACTTTTCGCATTTGCAATCTTATAAGGAGTGATCTTCTCATAAATATATTCATTATCTTCTCCACCAATATCTCTCTCCTTCTGAATTCTCGTCATATAAAGCACATCAGTCTTCTCAATAACCTCTTCAAGACTATTAATAATCTCTTGTTTAATTCCAAATGATTCCACATACTCATATATCTCACTTGGAAGATCTAATCTTACGTTATGTGTCACATTAATAGCAGGTATGTAATATATCTGTCTGATCCTATATAAACAAAGCAATTTAACCAATGAATGCACCGTACGACCATTCAAAAGATCACCACATATTGTAATTGTCGCACCTGTTATTGATCCCCTTTCTTCACGAATAGTAAATAGATCAAGAAGAGCCTGAGTAGGATGTTCTCCTGATCCTTCACCTGCATTTATAATATTCATTGAAGACTTACATTCCTCAATAATTCCATTTTTACCCCTCACAATAATTCCATCACAATATTGCTCTAAACATCTAACTGTATCCCCCACAGATTCACCCTTTTGAAGCGAAGAGTTCGCACAATCAATCTTAATTATTGAACCACCTAATCTTTGTATTGCACCCGTAAAACTACACTCTGTTCTAGTACTTGGTTCCTTGAAAAACATCGCAATTGTTTTCCCTTTAAGCGCATCACACTTTCTTTCTTGCATTAATGAACCCGCTCTCTTAAATAATTGTCGCAAATCATCCCTACTAAACTGATTCACACTCACAATATTCCTATGTTTCCACTTATATTCTTTTTCATCAGAATTCCCCTCCTCTTCTTGAATATCCGTATCTTCTTTCTCTTTATCTATTTTTAGAATATCTTCATATTTAACATCCACATTCTTCACCTCTCCACCCAAATACTTACGATCTATATATACAAGTTGATCACGAATAACTACCTTATTCACAACACCCATTAATTCCATTCCATCATATGGTGACCACTTAGATTTACTAAACATTTTTTGGGAATCTACCTTCCACCTCTTCATTGATAACTCAATATACGTATTATCCTCCCGTTCAAATCCAAATATTGAACACACATTCTCATACATCTTCTCCTTTACAATATCAATACCATATCTTAACATTAATGATAATGCTACTTCAAGCCCTGGATAACCTGGACACTTAGACTCAGTTGATGAATGTGGCGCATGATCCGTTGCAAAACAATCAATCCATTCCATATAATTTTCAAGTGGCTGTCTTTTATCCTGAATAGGTGGTTTTACCATTCTATGACAACAACCACTATGTAATAATAGATGATGTGGTGCCGCTTCACATGTAATTGGAAGACCCTGTTTTTTAGCATCAATAATTGCTTCCATCATTGGAACTGTATTTACATGCGCAATATGAGTTCGTACGCGATAAAGTGCAATAAATGCAATAATTTTAAGGAGATTATCATATTCTACATGAACAATAATGGGCGTATTCCATCTCCACTGTCGAAAATGTTCTCGCACTTGTGTCCAATCATCAAATGCAAGATCCTCATCCGAATATGTATCATCTAAATACATCTTCACTCCAATAACACCCCTACTTTTAATAGGATCATCCAATATCTCCGCTAAATCCTCGAAATTATTTCTATTTGCACCCAAAATAAAACCGTAATCACATTTAGCATTTTGTTTAGCACACCGCCTGATAATATTTAAACGTTCATTGTTAATTATTGCTGGTTTCGTATTCGGCATTACCATTACACGTGTAAATCCACCTGCTAATGCTGAAGCTGTTTCTGAACTCCAATCTCCCTTATATGTATGTCCTGGTTCTCTAATATGAACATGTGGATCAATTAATCCAGGTAATCTAATTATATCAATCCCCGATTTAACATCAACCATTTGATCAATTGTTGGATTATAAGATGTAAGAGATCTAATAAATAACTTACTTGCTTTAACATCCGTAAGAAGAGGAATATTTTTCTGTATTGTTTTCATTCTTAATTGATATCCATAACTCTTATCAGCTTTTGTTAATCTAATTCTATCCAACATAGAAATATTAAACACAAAATCTATTTCTGTTTCATCCAAAAATTTATCTATCATCGTCCAGGATACCTTGCTTAATTCTATTCCATGCTCTTTATAAAAATCAGCTGTTCCTGGTGTCCCAAATAATCTAAATCCCATTTCTGATAAAAATTTAATACCCTCCAACATCTCATTCTTATACCTAAGTGATCCAATTGAAATAAAAATATTTGAGTGTAGTCTTGGAATCCTATATCCAGATGCAATTAAACCCTTTAAATACGCATCCTCATATCTCTTCCCAAATGTCGCAACCTCACCCGTTGATTTCATCTCCACACCAAGCACACAATCCGCCCCAGGAAGTCTTTTAAATGAAAATTGTGGAACTTTTACCCCATAAATATTACTCTTTGTATCTAACTGTTCATTATTCCACACTCCTAACATAACTTTAGTCGCCACATCAATCAAATTAATATCATACACCTTTGATACAAATGGAAATGAACGTGATGAACGCAAATTACACTCAATAACCTTGATCTCATCATCCTTCGCAATAAATTGAATATTAAATGGACCATTTATATTTAATACTTTCGCAATCTTATTAACAGCATTCTTAACCTGTGAAAGCGTTCTTTGTGTAAGATCTTGAGGAGGACACACTAATGATGCATCCCCTGAATGCACACCCGCATTCTCAATATGTTCTGAAATTGCTGTAATAACAGGAATCCCATTTTGTGCAACAGCATCAACCTCGATCTCTTTCGCATCAATAATAAATTTACTAATAACAACAGGATTATCTCCCGATACTTCAGCTGCATTCTCAAGATACTCCTTAAGATCCGCGTCATTAAATGCTACATTCATAGCAGCACCGCTTAATACATAAGATGGACGAATTAAACAAGGATATGAAACTTCTTTGCAAAAATTGATTGCATCTTCAATACATGTTAGCTCCTTCCAACGTGGTTGATCAACTCCAATTCTGTCTAAACTACGTGAAAATTTATATCTATTCTCAGCATTATCTATCATCTTCGCATCTGTCCCCATAATCTTGATTCCATTTCTCTCCAATCCCATTACAATATTATTTGATTCCTGACCACCAACTGATACAATGATACCACTCACCAATTTTCTTTTCCATAATTCTGTTACTGTCTCAACCGAAATCTCATCAAACATTAAATAATCCACAACATCATAATCCGTTGATACTGTTTCTGGATTATAATTTAACATCATCGTTCCATATCCCAGTTCCTTACATGTTCTCACACAATTCACTGAACACCAATCAAACTCCACACTACTCCCAATTCTATAAACACCCGAACCAATAACAAGCAACGTATTTTCATTTGTCTCCTCTACCTCATCATATTCTCCCCAATATGTCATATACATGTAATTCGTATTACACGGAAATTCACCAGCAACTGTATCAATCCTCTTGATCTTCGGATAAATTCCATTCTCTTCCCTAATACTCTTAATCACCGACTCTGTACTCCCAAGTAAAACAGATATCTGGTGATCACTAAATCCAATCATCTTTCCCTGTCTAATTGATCCAGGTTCTTCATCTGGATATTGATTCATGTAATCCCGAATATATGTAAGTTTATCTAAAAACCACGGACTAATACCTGTTTTTTGATGTGGATCACCACAAAATATAAGATCTAATATGCGTTTAACAGCTGGTTCCAATTCCACATTATCATCCAATTCAATATTCTTATTTAAATGTATCTTTGATCTAATATATTTATCAAATTCTGGTCCAAGTCCCACCATCCGTAATCCCTTCATTAATGCTTCCTCAAATGTTGTCCCAATTGACATCACCTCACCCACACTCTTCATTGCAGTCCCAATACTCGTATCAACATTATCAAATTTGTCTAAATCCCATTTTGGTATCTTCACCACACAATAATCCAAACTTGGCTCAAACATCGCACTTGTTGTCTTCGTAATCGCATTCTTTAACTCTAAAAGTGAATATCCAAGTGAAAGCTTACTCGCTATATATGCAAGTGGATACCCAGTTGCTTTAGATGCTAATGCTGATGATCTTGAAAGTCTCGCATTAATCTCAATTATATAATATTCACATGTAGTTGGATGAAGTGCATACTGAATATTACATTCCCCTACAATATTAAACTCATTTGCAACCTTGATCGCCATATCTCTTAACTCAAAATACTCTTCGTCATTCAATGTCTGAGATGGCGCAACCACAATACTCTCACCAGTATGCACACCCACTGGATCAAAATTCTCCATATTACACACTGTAATCGTATTTCCATACTGATCTCTCACTATCTCATACTCCACCTCCCTCCATCCCCTCAAACTTTTATCTATGATCTTCTCCTCCGTACCATCCACTAAAGAGAGTAACTCTTCATCTGTATTCGCAAATCCAGATCCAAGACCACCAAGCGCAAATCCACTACGCACTAATACAGGATATCCGACTTTATTCGCAAAATTAAGTGCTTCTTCCTGATCATTGGTTGAAAAACTCTCCGCAACTCTTGCACCTTCCACATTATCTATTCTCCTCTTAAATAAATTCCGATCCTCACTCTCAATTACATTCTTTATTTCTGTCCCCAGAATTTCAATTCCGAATTCATCTAAGATTCCACTTCTCCATAGAGCTGTCCCACAATTTAATGCTGTTTGACCTCCATATGATATCGCAATACAATCTGGATGTTCTTCACGAATAATCTTACTCACGTATTCCGGAGTAATTGGAAGTGAATAAATCTTATCCGCTAATCCAATTCCTGTTGTTGTCTGAACTGTTGCAATATTAGGATTCACTAAAATAGTCTCTAATCCCTCCTCTTTATATCCCTTTAATGCCTGTGATCCTGAATAATCAAACTCACCCGCCTGTCCAATTGTAAGACCACCTGATCCAAGCACCAATACTTTACGTCTAATTGGACGTTCTTTTTTCTCAGTGAAATTAAACATTGAATAGATTGATTGACCGGGATTATCTACTAATTGTCTAAATACTGTAAAAAGAAATTCACAATCACGTGGTCCTGCTTTTGCTTCTGGATGAAATTGAACAGAAAAGAGGGGTTTTGTTGGATGATATATACCTTCATTTGATCCATCATTGAGATTTGTAAATAAAGGTTGAAACCCAGATTCAGGATTCAGAATTACTTCATATCCATGATTCTGTGTTGTAATATATCCCCTTTCACTATCAAATAATCGGACAGGAATGTTTTGACCACGGTTTCCATATTTCATTTTTCTTGTATCATTTCCTGTAGCAAGTGCTAAGATTTGATGACCAAAACAAATACCAAATACAGGTAATTTAGGATGTGATTCTAAGATTTGTTTTAATTGAGTAATTGTTTGTGTCATATCTTTTGGATCACCTGGTCCATTACTAATGAAGATCGCGTCGATTTTTTCTTTAGTAAGTAGGGTTGAAAATTCTGTTTCACACCAAACCATTGTAATACGAAACCCCTGTTTTTCAAGAAAAGTAATCTGTGATTGTTTAATTCCACAATCAACAACCAAAATATGTTTGTTCTCTTCTTCAATCCAATTCCCGAAATATCTTTTATCTGTGTATCCTAAACTATATGTTTCAGTTCTGTCTATTTTTCCATTGTATTCGTCCCATATTTCGCCTTCCATTGTTCCATTTTCACGTAGTTCAATAGTAAGAGCACGAGTATCAATACAATGAATATAAGGAATTT
>JGI10211J34971_10004035_pt1 | contig 11690 bp, 15 predicted proteins | sample Etolagsediment_FD_34971 | JGI IMG/M metagenome (IMG submission 34971)
TGAGTAAAGTTAGTTCTGTTTTCAAATTTATTTGGCAAGAGTTCTGTTTCAGGATGTCTAAAATCTTCTTGAAGATCGGCGATTGGTTTTACAGAAGGTATATCAATAGCTCTAAGAATGCTGAGTGAATTAGACACAGGCAAGATCGGCGAATATATCTGCGCTCTGCGTATGCTTAAATCTGGCATCTCGTGTCAGATCGCCAATTTCGAGGCTTTAGATATTATCGCTTACCATGGAAATAGGCTTCTTCGCATCCAAGTCAAGTCCAGCACGATAAAAAATAACGGTTTAGGCAGAAACAAGGGCTACCAATTCAATCTTGCCGTAGGCGGAAAACAGAAGCGACATCTGACCGATGCCGACTGTGATATTATAGCGTTAGTTGCTATTGAGCATGAACAAGTTATGTTCTACCCGCGAGAGCGGCTTCATGGAGCCAAAACAAAACGAGTAGCTCCTAATAAATTTGATGACCCAAACCTATGCCTCAAGACATGGGACAGGTGCTTAACCTACTTCTCCCCAATTGTCACCTAACTCCTGATCTACCTTGCTAGGCACTTTAAGTTCCATGCAAGTCTCCATAATTTCTGTGATTCTCGCTGCTTGACTCTCGCTTTCTACGTTGAAGCAGAGTTCGTCATGCACAGTAAGCAGTGGAACTAACCCTTCCTTATAGCACTCCACCATGGCTGTCTTGGTCTGGTCAGCCGCAGAGCCTTGAATCAACCTATTCAGAGCCTTGTATGTGAAAGCTCGTTGCAGGATATGACCATACTCTTTCTCTGCCTCTTCTCTCTTCATAGGTTTGTTATAGCCAAATGTCTTCGGCTCCCACATGTCAAAGCGGCACAGCCTACCAGATATCGTCCGTATCTGGCCAAACTTCTGTGCCCTCTGCGATACCATATCTGCCAAGCCTTTTACAAAAGGCACCTTTGTGTGGTAGTTGGCAAGGAGATCCTTTGCGTCCTCTTTGCTAATATCCATCGTATGAGAGAGTTTGCCCACACCCATGCCATACATGATGCCTAAGTTCACCGTCTTGGCTTGTTTACGGCTGATGCCAGCCATGTCAGCCACCATCTGGTGGAAGTCCGCATCGCCTTTATGATATTCCTCGACAAGTGTGTCGATAGCAGGGTGTCTGTGATCCTGATTCAAGGACGCACAGTAATGAACCAAGAGCCTCGGCTCCTGACTCGAATAGTCAAAGCTACCCCACTTGCAATCTTCGTCTGGCACAAACAACCCACGGATCAAAGATTTAATCTCTGGATCTCGCGCTGGAAGCTGTTGCAGGTTCGGATTACTGGAACTAAAACGCCCTGTTACGGTGCCACCATCGTCCGAACGGAGCTGATGGAACTCGCAATGGATGCGTCCTTTGTGAGAGAACTTCAGGATGTTATCAACAAATGTATTGCTTGCCTTGTCTAGTTCACGCAAGCGCAGGATCTTTGCCGCCATGGGATGAGGTGAGGCTTGCAAAAAGGCTTTGGTGAAGGACGGCTGACCGTTGCCCTCGGTTCTGTTATAATAAAGATTATAATGATCGAACACTCTTGCGACAGATGTCGATACCCATGGCTCTACCTGTAGCCCTGTTTCGTGTTTAATGTCCGCCACAAGGTTTTTCTTAGCCTCGATTAACGATGTCTTAGCTTGCTCGGCACCGTCTATGTTAACCTTGACTCCTGCCTCTCGCATATCAAGCATGAGGGGAATCAGGTTCGTTTCCAGTTCAAACACCGTCATAAGGCTTTGTTTCTCTAGCTCCACCTTAAATCTGTTCCACAGCTTCAATGTGAGTTCAGCGTCTTTCTCGGCATACGCCCCCACAAACCGTGAGTTGAGCCGCCACATCTCTGCCTTTGGATCAAAGCCGTGATCAAGAGCCGCCGCTCTGAGTGTCTTCTCGTCCTTACGCTCGTTCAGATAATCTTTTGCCAAGTTGTTTAGGCTGTAGCTAAAACGGTTCTCGTCAATAAGCGGAGCCGCTACCATAGTGTCGATTATTGTCCCTTGAATCTTGACTCCTGCCCACCGCAACCAGCCAGCGTCATAGGTGGCGTTATGCATAATCTTCGGGATTTTAGGTGTAGCCAACTGGTCTTTGAGCCATGTCATCACCTTCTTCAAAGGAATGTTGCCGCCGCCCTCGTGAGCAATAGGATAATAGCCAACAAAGTCCCCAGCCGCGATAGCGATACCGACAATAAACCCATCGCCTCTAGCCCAGCCTGGGCCTAGTGTCATAAGGTTTGGATCATTGGTTTCCAAGTCGATAGCGATATATTCGCTTCTGGTCAGGTCAGGGAATACCTCTGGTGGTAACCAGTCCTGCTCTATCGTATCTAGATCCATACGATTAATAAAACTTAATTGGCTTTTTTCCTTCTTACTCGCCATTCTTTTCGCCTCCTAGAGCACCGTAACCGCAAACATCTACCCAACTGTCCTCATGTTCTGGAGTCACGATAAGCCGTGCTAGCTTTACGGCTACCATGCACTGGTACACTTGAGACACCGACACCTCTTTATCCAGAAGAACAGACCACATCTTGGCTATGCGTTCGTGGTTTTCGTAGGCATCGCCGTAGGCTTTAGCCCTTGCACCGTTAATTAATTCTTTAGCTATATCGAGTATCTCGTCACGTTTCATATCTCATACCTATACCTTGAATTGGATTGTACTATATGTAGGTTCTTTCGGGTTCTAGTGACCGCTGTATAGAACACACGATGTTCGTCATCCTGATCTGGGTTCTCAACCGCAGGGTAAGATGAGTCCGTTAATAAAAGAATATTGTCATCCTCGCCCCCTTTCATCCGATGGATGGTAGACAACTTTATTCTTGGTTTATCAAGGCTTTCTCCGCGCCTTTTAATCGCAGATAGATAATAGCGTTCTTCCAAAGATAAATCCACTACTGTTGCGGCATCTAATTCTTTTGAAGCTAGCAAACCATGCTCTGCCACAAGATTGTCGTAATTGTGAAATCCGTCAGGATCTACCGCATCAAATGTTTTCGCTGCCCCTCGCTTCAGTAATGCCCCTTCTCCCTGCTTTGGCATACGCTCGAACATCTCCTTGCATTCTTTTATGCCGATGCTTTTGCCTTCACGAAGCAGATCCCAAGTACGCATAGCCCTCAAGTCTTTCTGTGAGAAGCTGAAGTTGCCATAACGCTCATAGAAATATCCCTCTTCCTTGAGGCGTGCCTGAAGGTAGTTGAGGATTTTGTTTGTTCGCGCCATGATTGTCCACGATCCGTCATCAATGTCCACGTCATACCAGTGCATCGAGTAGTTAACGCTTCCATCAGCGTCACGAGGCTTCCACTCCTTTGGTTGGCGATAGTTGATTCTATTCGCTAGTTGGTTAGCTACTTGAAACACGCTTCTCGGCACTCGATAACTCTGACCAAGAACCTGCTTGTTATCGCAAGCGTTCATAAAGCTACCTATGTCAACGCCATTCCAACGGTGGATACACTGGTCATCGTCCCCTGCATACCAAACCCTTTTAGCACTCTGCTTCAAGACATCAACCTGCCGCCACTGTAGGGGCGTTAAATCTTGAGCCTCGTCCACGATCAGGACATCCAAGGTAGGAGCAGTTCCTTGCTGCACAAACATCTCAACCATGTCTGTGTAGTCAAACTTGCCTTGCTCTGCCTTGTACATAGCATATGTCTCGTCCAAATGCGTAAGCATAGACCAATACAAATTGTAGTCCGCTTGGTGGTTAAACTCCTGCTCTAACGAAATGCACTTCAGTTTAGATCGCGCTATGATCTCAAGATAGCGATTGCCTTCCTTTTGAGATAAAGGAACCATCCCCTCGTCTAAGCTACTAGCCGTAGTGGTATCAAAAGCCATGCCGAGCATCTCGCCCAAGACCTTGAAGTCCGCAGAGCCAACAGTTTCCGCTGGCTTCATACCTAGCCAGTTGAACCCTATAGAGTGGAGCGTCTTAAACCAAGGCAGATCTTTCTCACCTAGATTCAGTTCTGCTCCAGCCCTGCTTCTCGCCTCTTCGATAGACTTTCTGGAAAAAGACACAAACCCAATCCTGTCAGGTGGAGTTCCGCTAGCCAACTCTTTCCTCACGATCTCAATCATCGTGTGGGTCTTGCCGCATCCCGGCGGTCCAAAGATCAATGTCTCTTCAGCCATCTTGTTTCTCGCGTGGGCGTGAATTGAGCCACTGCTCAACATCTGTTTTCAGCCACCGTGTCGTACTGTTTTTGTCCTTCTCAGGACCCAGTACCACAGGTTTCGGGAAATGCCCTTCTTCTGTCCACCGATAGATGGTAGACCGAGCAACCCCAAGCCAACGAGACACTTCACCCACTTTGATATACTGCTCATCAGAACGGTACGTCATCTAAAGTCTCCTTTTTTGGTAGTTCGATTTCATTGTTGTCAAATTCTGGCACATGCCACACACGAAGATTTTTCCATCCCCCTGTTTCCTCGTCTTTGAACTTGTAGATAGAATTACACTCTACCCCTCCGTTCAAATCTTTTAGTCTCTGTTGGATCTGCGGACGTTTCAATTCCTTAAAACCCCTGTTTGATAGGAAGTCCATCAACCCCTTCAGAGTAAATAGCGTCATATCATGCTCTGTCCACGGCTTTCCGAGAAGCATCTCTTGCGGAGATCTAGCACGGATACGGCTAGTACAGTAGGTTTCAAGCAGTTCTTCAAACTGACCTCGAACTGTAAGTTCCTTTGGCACCTCTAGGATCGTTGCATCCTGCAATAGAGAATTAACATATATCTGCCAATCCGATGCCTTCATGACTGGAGGCATCATATCTAGCTGCTCTATACAGGCTCTCTGAAACTGTAGTGGCATCTGCAACTGTTCGGTAGACAGCTCTAACCGCTTCCCATCCACGTCCATAAAGAATAGGCGAGGTTCGGACTTCTGGATAGTCAGCCCACTAATGGTAGGCATCGTATCGTTTTTACCCACACCATACTTAGCCTCACGACACGCAGCGACATCACAGTGACTGCACATAGGCTCTTCTTTACACAGGTATCCATAGTCCTTCTTTTTATGCTGATTGACTATTGTGACGATCTCTGAGGCAGGAAGAGCAGGTCTGCAATACTTCTGGTTCCATCTTTCTAATGCTTGCTCCCACTCGTCTGGGTACATCATCTTTGCCGTCACACCTGCATGAAACATGACTTTGTTTCTGGTTCCATCTGGCACCATAGTAGAGAACATGATGCGCAAGCAGGGAGGCATCTCACGAAGTTCTTTGTCCTCTGATATAAACGTGAGCTTCCTTAGATCCGTTAGTGTGGTCTTCATGTCGTCCACATGATCTAAAAACTCTTCAAAAGATAACTCCTCACCCTTGTCGTCTATTGCATATCTCAGCGTATTCTTTGAGTCAAAGTAAGGCAGATTAATAAAGTTTCCCACATCCCCACGCTCCGCAAGGATTTTATTCTGCTTTGGGAAAACCTCACAGCCGCCAAACCCCAAGACAGCAGCGAACTCCATCAAATGGTCGCGCATATCTGTGGCACTAATCCACTCCCTTGTAAAAAGGAACAAGTGTGCTCCGCCTGATTTAGATCGGCAAACAACAAGGGGGATTTTTAGCTTGCGGCATTTCTTCAGAATGGCTTTGTGATCAATTGGATAGGTGTCGATATCCAAAGCCCCAAACTTACACATGTTCTGGTCGTTAATAGGAATAGCACCAACCCCATGCGTACCGTCTAAGTGACCTAATATTAATTCTTTTGTTAAAGGTTCTCTGACGATGTAGCTCTTTGCTTCTGTTTTACCGTTCTTGCGTACACTTCCCACTGTTGTTTGACCGTGTGCCACACTGGAGCCTTCAAAGGCGGTGGCAAAGCGATCAATTAATTCCATTTTTATCTCCAGTTAAAATAGGTGGGAGCACAACCCAAAAATGCTCCCACCCAGCCACAAGTCACTTAGAACGGCACGTCATCGTAATCAGGCATTTGACTTGCCTGGCTAGGAGTTGGAGCGACCTCCTCCGACACTGCCTTCGCCTCCCCCTTCTCGACTGACCTGCGGAAAGCAATTGCGGCATCCAGTAGATTGCGATCCTGAACGAATCCTTCTTTTTCTACCTGCCAATTGTACCAAGAACGCATTTCGCCATCCACGGTGCGAGACTCTTCCGTTACGGAGAGTTTCCACATGTTTGCAAAAAGCGCAGGGGTTCTCATATTCCCCTCTTTGTCCTTGATCTTCTGCATAGTGATCTGCGTCTTCCAACGGCGGCTAACTTTAAGACCAGTAGACTTGAAGTCCACAATCGCTGGCTCATACATACCGTCAGATCCCACCACTAGACAGAAGTGCTGATCGCTTTTGATCACCTCATTACCATTAGGCAGGTATTCTTTTGCCCCTTGGCGTGTGGTTCTTTGCAGGTCTGGGTCGTCAGCGGAGCGGACACCAATGTATCCCCCACCTTGATCCCCTGCAATAAACTCAGGATATGTAGTCGTCTGGTAGCATGGTATAACAATGATACCCTCTTCACCATCCCAAGTCTGTCCTGAGACAGTATTGAAGATATCGCCCTGACGAAGGTTCGGGATATACTTCATATCGCTTTTCTTGAGTTGTGGTGAAGTGCCTTGAGCGACACGGATAAATGGAATTTGGAGTTCACTGGAGTCGTAGCTTACGCCCTCACCAGCAGTTTCCATAAGAATGTCCATCATTTCGGCTGGCAGTCCAGCCTCTTCTTTTTTAGCTACAGCATTTGCCATGGTTTACTTCCTCTTCACAGTAGCGGTTCTTGCAACAAAGGCACCGAATAGATCGAGATCAATCGAGTTGCCCTTAATCACTTGTTCTTTCACAAAGGCTTTTAATGTACCTGCGTGAATGTGGGTTTTTTGTTCGGGATGAAACCCCTTCTGTTCGAGTTCATACATGACATCACCTGCCAAGTTGTCCTCGCCCCGTCCAAACGATACGATGATATCGTTCTTTATGATTGAGTCGTGACCGTGTTCGCGCAGCCAGTTATAGGCTTCATCTCTACGGTCAACAGGTATTGAGGCTTGAACAAAAGGTTTCAGCTCAACGGTTGCACCGTCAACATCCACACGCTCAATGCCCATTTCATCCATAAGCATTGGGATTTGTTCAAATTCAATACGCCTTTTTTCTTCCTTCAGACTTTTAAGATGCTCTTCNGCATCATCAAGCTGAACCATTAGACTATTGAGNTGTCTAACAAGGTTGGAAAGTTGTTTGCCTCCTGATGCNGTAACATCAGTCAGCGTGTCCGCATCTGCGAACATTGCATCGTCTTCAAAGATTTGATCGTTCTGCTTCATAGCAAGTACATCCTCTTCAGGTTAAAGTTAGTGCTTGATGGGGAGCCTCTGCAATATACATCGCTAAACTCCCCACCAAACTTGCTTTAAGACTAAACAACTTTTCAGCGGCCGTCTTAAAACCAAAGACTTGACGTATGCTCTCGTCTCGCCTATGTATAGAACATATAGGAGGACATAGATGAAAGTCAACTACAAATTTAAAACAAAACCATATGATCATCAAAATCACGCATTTGCGCGGAATATCACGGAAGAATCGTTTGGTTTTTTCATGGAGATGGGCACTGGTAAGTCAAAAGTTTTGATCGACACGATAGCCTACCTTAGTAATACCATGCAAATTGATTTTGCTTTGATCATTGCCCCCAAGGGTGTGTACCGCAATTGGATCAGCAAAGAAATACCGCAGCACTTTCCTGATGATATACGACACAGTGTTTGCTATTGGCAAGCCACCGACACCAAATCATATAAAGAAGAGGTCAAGAACTTCTTCGCATCACAGGAGCCTGGGCTTAAAATATTCGTGATGAATGTCGAGGCGTTCTCTTCTGCCAAGGGTCAAAATGCAGGGCTGTGGATCGCAAAGAACTTCGGGGCTAACGGCTTGATCGCCATTGACGAGTCCACCACGATCAAGAACCACAAAGCCAAGCGCACTAAAACATTGACCAAGATTGCGGCTGATTTCAAGTATCGCAGACTCCTAACAGGTTCTCCTGTTACCAAGTCCCCTATGGATCTGTTTTCTCAGTTTCAGTTTCTTGACTCTCGCATCTTGGGTTATGACTCTTACTACGCCTATCAAGGACGCTACGCCGTCCTGCAAAAGCGTTCCATGGGCAACCATAGCTTTCAACAGGTTCTTGGTTACAAAAACCTTGAAGAGTTAACAAACAAGATTGATCCGTTTACTTTTCGGGTTTTGAAGAAAGATTGTCTGGATCTGCCAGAAAAAACCTACACGGTTCGCCATGTTCCCCTGACTATGGATCAAATCCGTATATACAAAGAGATCCAAAAGGAAGCCATGACGCTCCTTGAAAACGGTGAGCTTGTCTCTGCGCCGCAGGTTATTACCCAGATGCTGCGCTTACAACAGCTCCTGTCGGGGTATCTCAAGACAGATGACGGTGAGATGGTGGATGTAGCGTCACAACGTCTTGACGCTATGATGTCATGCATTGAGGAGGTTTCGGGGAAGATCATCATCTGGTCACGATTCCGATACGACATAGTAGCTATTGTAGCTACTTTAGCTAAAGTGTACGGTCAAGAGAGCGTTGTGTCCTATTATGGGGATACTTCTGACGAGGATCGGCAGCGTGCGATCCAAAGATTCCAGAACGGAGAAGCACGATTTTTTGTAGCAAACCCAGCCACGGCTGGATATGGCCTTACCCTGACCGAGGCCAACACAGTGATCTATTATGCGAATGACTTTAATCTTGAAACTCGCATCCAGTCAGAAGATCGCTGCCATCGTATTGGTCAGAAAAACCCTGTCACCTATATTGATTTAATCGCGGAAGGGACGATAGATGAGAAGATTGTTAAGTCACTTCGTGATAAGATAGTCATAGGTGCTAAAGTTCTCGGAGAGGAGGCAAGAGAATGGCTAAAGCTGACCCCAAAATCTTAAACACCATGGAGTTACTCTTGGATTACAAGAAGGGACTGCTAACGCTAAATGAAGCAGTGGATAAGTTTATTAAAAACACAGGACTTAGTGCTGGTATTGCGGAAAACTTTATCAGGAGCATGAGTCGTGACAACATTATCTCGCTTCAAGCAAAAAGAAAGATCATTGATGAACAGGAGACGGACGATGATAGAGCAGGGTGATGGCAGTATTGCCGAGCGTATGAAACAAGGGTTGTGCCCTCGATGCAGGACACATCTGCCGCCCGTTGATGTTCACGGGCATCTACAATGCGCTAATTGTAAGTGTATTATTCAGGATTGTTGCCAAGGCGAACAAGCCGAATGTCTGATAAAAGGAACAGCAGATGGAGGATGGCCACTTGATCGGTCAGATGATTAGATGATCATATCTTGGTGGTCGGCTGGAGTTACCAGTGCGGTAGCGACTAAGCTAGCGATAGACAAACACGGGAAGGATAATGTCCTTCCCATCTACTTCCATATCGACACGGCGCACCCCGACAACGAACGGTTCATTCGGGAGTGCGAGGAATGGTATGGTAGGGAGATTATGATTACCAAGTCCCACAAGCATAACAACCAATTTGAAGTCATCACCAAAGATAAATATGTCAATGGTCCTGGTGGTGCTCGCTGCACGCTCGTTCTCAAGAAACGGGTGCGGCAACGGATCGAACGGGAAATGGATTACGAGGCACAGGTTTTCGGGTTCGAGTATTCCAAAAAGGAAGTCAACCGAGCTATCCGTTTCAAAGAGCAATACCCGGACGCCAAGCCGATTTTCCCCCTGATCGAAAAGAAACTGACCAAACCAGAATGCTTATACTATCTTGAGCAGGCAGGCATTGAACGCCCAGCCATGTACACACTAGGCTATGGCAATAACAACTGCATCGGCTGTGTTAAAGGCGGCAAGGGGTACTGGAACAAGATCCGAAAAGACTTCCCAGAATATTTTCAGCGCATGGCAGAAGCCGAGCGCGAGGTAGGCAACTCATGTATTCGCGGCGTATATCTGGACGAGCTGGCGGAACATGAAGGGGCGCAGCAGAAATATGTCATGCCCGACTGCGGTAACTTCTGTGACATTGAGTTCACGGAAATTATGCATAAAGACATTGATGCAATCATGCGTGAACCAGAACAGTTGAGCCTGTTCTAACATTAAGGAGAGAAAGATGAGTTGTTATGAGCATGAATTAGATGATCCAGAAACAAACTTCCAGTTTAGAGTTTTTGCTGAATTAGACCTAAAAGACAAAAGCACTGCTGAGATAGTTGATTATGTCGGTGAGCTTTGGAAACAACTATATAGAGCCAACGAGGTACAACGAAAGATCCTTCAGGGTCGTTGGGATAACTTTGCTGAAGCAGTCATAAAAGAATCTGCTTTACTAAGAGATGTTTCTTAATATGAAAGGGGCGGATTGACCGCCCCTTCCTTGTATAATGTTTCTTGGATTTTATGACTTGCTTCTTGAACCTCGGCTCTCGAAGCTGTCGCGCAATAGGATTGATAGGCTTAATCTTCATTTTGGCTCTCCTGTCGTTACTATAAGTACCCTGACAAGCGTCCTCATAAAGGTACTTATATTCTTCACGCTTGGAAATGTTTCTCATGCGCATTTTTAATCAGAACCGCTAGCTGCCTAGCAATGGTTCTCTCCTCTGCCTTTGATAGATCCCTTATCATATCATAGATCTCAATCGGCACAGCAACATTACGAAACTCAGCTCTTTGAGCTACTTTTGGTCTTCCTCTTCCTGCCATTTCCTTTTCCTTTCTTTGCATGATACTTTTCTCTCGCCTTGCGATTTCTTTCCAGTCGAGCGGCTTCTCTTTCTTTCATTTTCTTTGCCGACTGTTTTTTCAACGCCTCTCGCTCCTCTGGACTCAGCCTCGGATCGTATTGGGAATACTCCGCCCCGAACAGCGCATTGAGACCTGGCTCTAGCTCCTTGGCTAGTTTTGCCCTTGAGATGGTCGTTTGTGAAGACTTAGCATCCCTTAAGTCCTTCCGTAGTTCCCTATCCCAAGCGTGTTCAAACGCTTCTCGAAGCTCATCGTCAGGTTCTTCTTCAGGTTCAGGTTCAGGTGCATCCTCGTCATAGCTCCAAAAGTCATCTTCAGGTTCTTTTGGATATCGATACACCATCCCCTCTGGATCGTACTCCAGTCCCAGATAGTCTATTACGGCTACCAGATTGGCTATCATCCTTAGATCGCCGTCTTCCAGAATGAACCGTTGCGACTTTCCGCGCAGCAGGTTTAATGTGTCGTTTACTAATACTTGTTGTTTGTACATCTTTAGTCCTCCTTATCTCAACCTCGATGTAATACCCATGGTGACCGTCTCCCTTCCTAGGAATGCTTGCCTCCTGATCCAGTTGATCAATCACCTTCTCTAATTCGGTGGGCTTCGCTACCACCTCCTTCACCACCTTACTCTTGTTTGAATACAAGGTAATTGTGAAATCGTATATTTTATTTGCCTTACTCATGGTTATAGTTTGTTATTACCTTGCAGTCCACAAATTTTATTACTTTATTTTCTGTGTAATGTGGTCTTAGTTTGGCGATGTCATACAAGCATTGCCACTCTTGATCATGAGCCGTTTCCCCATATGTCCAAGTGCAATCGCTTGTGCCGCCTGT
>JGI10211J34971_10004036_pt1 | contig 11688 bp, 9 predicted proteins | sample Etolagsediment_FD_34971 | JGI IMG/M metagenome (IMG submission 34971)
CTGTGTATTGCTTGTTATTATACAGGGACATGGCGCTGCGAAAGGTCTCATCTTGAAGCGCACGGCGTGTTTCACTTTGCATATAAGCCGGGGCTTCAACATCGGATATCTCATACAGGTACTTTGCCTCTTTATAGTTATTGATCACCACGAATGATAACACCAATACGAACAAGAAAGAAGATAGAACCAACAAAGGTTTCAGATCCCACACCCAAAAAGGTTTTTTCCCTTTTAGTACAACAGGAACCTCTTTGGAGTACAAGCGTTCCCGCAGCTTTAAATCGGCAAAGCAGTGATCGCATTCAAAATAATGGGCTTCAAAGAGTTCCCTTTTTTTTGAGGGGATTTCCTCTTTCAAATAGCTGTCGATCAGGTTAGCAAATTCGCTGCATGTCATTTTTACCTCTGCATAATATTATATAAATCTTTTTGCTTTAATATCTCATTTTTTATTCTCTTTAATGCTCTTTCTTTTCGAACACTGATATAATGTCTTGATTTTCCCAGGATAGAGGCCACATCTCCCACACTATTTTCCTTTAGATAGAACTCTTTTAAAATAATTTTATCTATTTCCGGTAGTTTTTTCATGGCTTGTTGGATGACCTTGTTCATGCTTTCATTTTCCAATCGTTCCGCTTCTTCGAAATCATAGGAACATTCGAAGTTTTCCTCACTTTTTTTTTGTATATTTTCATTTCTTTTTTTCTTGTAAAAAAAGTTAAACATGACCCGTTTGGCAATGCCGAAGATAAATGGAGCGATGTACGCATCTTCCGGGATTTTATCATTTCCCACGCCCTTAAAAAAAGAGGCAAACACCTCCTGGACCAGGTCTTCGTAACTCTCCTCACCTTTTATTCTCAACCTGAAATAGAGTAAAATGCGGGTGTTAAATTTTTTTATCACTTCTGTCTGTGCCTGTTTTTCTTTTTGTTTTAGGCGTTCAATCAGACTATTATTATTGCTTTTCATTGAAGCGCAGTTTCTTTTCCAGGGTATTATTTAAAAAATTGCTTTCCCGGATGATTTTGAGTCGATTCAAATGAACCTTCACTTTTAAGTCCGATCCTTTCTGCAAGCGGAAATTGGTTCTAAAAAGGATAGTACTTTTTTCCAGGAAGAGTTTTTTATCGATGTATTTGAGCTTGTATTCGGATCGTTTAACGTTATTAATAAAAATGGTGAGGAAAATTTTTTCTTTGTGTTCGGGTGTTACCTGGAAGTCGTAAATGGAGAGGTTCCGGAGTTTGATATAGATGAAATTATCTTTTTTTGTCAAAATATCGGTGACGGTAAAATCGGGCAGATTGGCAGCCGTCGTAAGTCCCAGGCAGCTTATTAAACACAAAAGAGACAACCATATTTTTTTCATGGTGTTTTTGTACCCAACCCTATTTTATACAAAAAGGAAGATAATATCAAGTGCAGTCCATTCCAGAACCAGGGATGCGTCAAAGTCTGGAGTGTTGGAGTACCGGAGTAATGAGGAAATAGAAATGGAACCACGTCTCAACATTTGGCACTAAGATTAAGCGGTAGAAAGCTTTCATTCTTCATGTCAAATGCTGAGACGTGCTCCAAACATTTAGAAGGTTCTATCAATTCAGAATGATCGACTCATTGGTACTGTTAAAATAGATAATCCAGTTGTAGTGCCCGGGAATGTCTGTGGACCGATAGTAATCCTCCGGGTTGCCGCCAAAAACGGCCCCAATCGATAAGAACGGTCTTGAATTGGCCAGCCAGTTGTCCCACTGGGAACCAGGGGGAATGGCCTCCAGGTGAAACACAAAATTTGGGTATGACGCATGGTAAAATAGAAAGTTAATCGAATCACTCCTGGGCTCTTTCGTGATCTCATGGGTGTCCAGGCCCGTGTAATTCCCATATTGATCCCTACCCACAGCCGTAAAGCTGCCCTGTGAAAACGCAAAGCCTAACGGTTGGTAGCGGTCATTTAATGTTTCATTTATATGATATCCCATTGATCCGCTGAAACCGAAAGAGGAATCCCTGGCTATGTGAGCGTTATGGGCCCATAATGTGATCTTTGTGTCCTGCCCGAAAAAATCAGCAATCCACAGGGCATTTTCTGCCATAAAAAAATCACGCCAATTGGTGCTGCTGTCATTCTCCCCTTGATACCTTACAACAAACGCTTGTATAAAAGTATTAAGTAATTGCCTGGTGATTTCATATTCACCTGAGGACGAATTGGATATCAACAGATTCTTATTTGCAATTATTTGATTAGCAAATGATTCCAATTGTGTTTTAATGTCGTTGTAGGTTGCTTCTGTCATGGTCTGATAATCTTCACTGGAGAGATTTTTTACTTGCTCCATTACAGCGGAAGCTGTGTCCCAGAGCTCGGGAAAGGTACCCAGCAGATACTCTTGAATCAATTCGGGCTGATAGGTCGTAAATTGGCAATCAAATCCATAATAATGAATTTTTTCCTCCTCATTTTTGCCTGTGTTGTAATTCTTCATCCATTCCAACAACTGCTTGACCTCTTCTGTTCGCCAGGTCCAGAAATGCATTTTATCCATCATTAGCTCTCTCAGGTTTCCTTCTCCCCTGGTGACATAGTTATTCAGATAGATGGATTCGCCAAAATCTGCTTCAAATCCAAAGGCTTTATGCTGGCAATACTCTACCAGGTATTGAAAGACCCGGTGCTTCATTTGAAAAAACTCCCTGGTACCATGAGTCGCTTCTCCCAACGCGACTACTTTTGAATCCTTCAGCAGGTCTAAAAAAAGTAACTCATTGTCTGTGAGGTTAAGGGGTGACGGGCCCAAAGGGATCAGCCATTGATTCAGCTCCTGGACCAATTGTTTCTGCAGTTCTGTTAACCCGTTGTCTTCCTTTATACTGCAGGAAAAAAAGGTAAGCAATTGCAAAAAGATGCAAATAATGCCGACAACGGGTTTGATTTTGATTGACATCGGGTAAACCTCCTATCTTTCGTCTATTTCCTATTTCCATTTATATATACGTAAAACGAATGATAAAATGGAACCATTTTTTTACTTTTTACAATAATATTTCTTTCTGTACTCTGCGACCTCTGCGGTTCATTTTTTTTTAACGAAGGAAATGAAGGCTCAAACGGCTTCACTTTTTCCCCAAATAATGGTATGGTTTACTCTTTCTATCTCTTTATGGAGGTGCCATCGATGCAAGACAATGCCATTGTGGTGCTGCATTACAACAAATTCCGTTTGACCGAACGCTGTGTCGAATCCATTTTGCAAGCAGGATATCCAGCGCAGCAGGTTTATTGTTTTGACAACGGGTCCAAATTGGAAATCTTTGAAGAGATAAAACAGGTGTTTCCGTTATGTCACCACCAGCGAATAGAGAAGAATTCCGGTTTTTCAGGTGGATTTAACCGGGCGTTGGATTGGGTATTTTCCTCCGGCACCTCCGCGGCTCTTTTCTGTACCAACGATACAAAAGTCTATCCCGGGGCATTGGAAGCCTGCATGGAAACAGCCAGGAAAACCGGGGTCGGCATGGTGGCCCCCTGTGTGATTTACCTCTCATCAGAAACAAAAGATGAAGAAGCCATCGATTCCATTGGCGGATGGTTCGACATAAAAACCTGCTCCCTGAACCACTACCATGAACACGGCCTGCCGGATATCCTGGACCCCAAAAAAGACTATATCCCGGGGACTGCCTTATGGATTCATAAAGATTTCTTTAAGGAAGTCGAAGGAACAGATGAGCGTTTTCACATGTACTGGGAGGATGTTGATATGTGTTTCCGGGCCCATCAAAAAAAGCTTCCCCTTGCCCGCTGCTATGAGGCGAAAATTTCCCACGGCGTGGGACAAACCGTAAGAAAGAAACCGCTTTATACCACCTATTACTTTCATCGGAACCGCATCCGTTTTTGTAAACGGCACCTAAAGGGAGAGAAGCTGCACAAGGCTTTGGAACTGCTGGAAAAAGAGTTCCATAAATTAGGTGAAAGTTGGCAGGAAAAGGGTGACCGGAAACGACTCCACTACCTCGACCAACTAATGGCTGAGTTAAAGGGCGTTGATGATTTTGCCTGAATTTCATCCAATCGTTATTTTATAAACCGGAAGTATAAGAATAAAATGCTGAACCCTACGAGAAATACAAAACCTGCCCAACTGAGCACTTTTAACCATTTGGGAGGGACAGCTTCTGCTGGCATGTGTTTTCCGGTGACCACATTATAGTTGATAACCGCCAGGATAGGTGCAGTCAAAAACGACAGGGTAGTGGCCAGGTCTACCATAAAAGTCATGCCGCTGCTCAATACGGATAACAAAATAACAGCCCCGCCTGCCACAACCACCACCCATCCCCAGTACATCCATTGATTATCTTCCGCCTTTGTTTGCCCTTTATTTTTAGATAGGGGGAAAACCATTTCAGTGGCGGTCTTCAATACCCTGGGAAAGGCATCCAGGCAGGTGAGGGTGGTACTGAACATGGTAGTAATGGCGGCAATGGTAATGATATACCTGCTCCACTCCCCAATACTGCGGGTGTATAAACCGATAAACTGCCCGGCAAATACGGCACCTTTTGAGGAAAGCGGTTCGTCGCTGCCGAAAATCACCAGTGCGCCAAGAGTTAAAAAACAAAGGGAAATAACCGCTGTCCCTATATACCCGATATTGAAATCCAATAGGGATTCTTTCAATTTGGGTTTGTAGCCTGTTTGCTTTGCTTTCTCCAGGGTCCACAGGGAACTCCAAACAGAAATGTCAATGGCCGAGGGCATCCAGCCCATTAATGCGATGACAAAAAATATGCCGGAAGTTCCCCATATATCGGGAACGGCTGCCCCAGGTGCCGTCTTTAATCCCTGGCTGCCTATAGCGGCAAACAAAGCCCAAAAGGTAGAAATGGTCAATGCCACAATAATCACTTTGATGGTCTTATCCAGCAGGGCATATTTCCCGACAGCCAAAATAAGCATGCATACCACCATTATGATCATACTCCAATGAAGTGGTGATATCCCGCCGCCGGTTCCGTACGAAAGCAGTGAGGCGGTCACAATGGTAACTGCTGCCTGGATGGTGAACATGGTGCCAAAGGTTAACACCAAAAACAGTATCAATACCCAGGAACCGAGGCGTTTGTAACCTTGCAGTAAATTCTCACCGGTGGCCGCGGCATAACGGGGACCGTATTCGAAAAAAGGGTACTTAAAAATATTGGCCAGGACGACTACCCATACCAGCGCAAATCCATAATTGGCCCCGGCACGGGTGGACTGCACAAGATGGGAAACACCAATGGCGGCACCGGCCCATAATAGACCAGGACCTAAACTTTTCAGGAAATTCGAATACGTTTTTTCTTTCGGTTTCATTTCTATCGATGACCTCTGATTTCGGTTTAAGTCATATTTTACACTAAAAAAATAAAATAAAACAATCCCTCCGGAATCTCCTGATATTCTCCCAGGTTCCTAAGTCCCGGTAGGAATGGAGAGGAATGGTACCCACAGGATAAAAAGGCTGTTCTTTCAAAGAGACCGGCCGATGTTGGACGGATTGAATTAAAAAGTCATAGATGGCTCTCCCATACTCCTTTCGGAAACCGTAACAACCCCAAAAGCTGTTATATTGCTCTATGTTTTTTTTAGGTTTATCCTGAAATGCGGATACCTCTCCAGCCTCGACCCGCATGGCGCCCAGTTGTTTTAAAATCTTTTTTTCTGTACATTCTATACTGCCAAATACCAGTTTATATTTTTTTAATGCATTTAAAACCGATTCAACCAGTGTCTCACCCTTTTCATTAAAACATGTGGATATAGATAAAGTGCATGATGGTCCTTCACTGAGGCCAAGACAGGAATCAGGAAGCAGTACCAGGTTATTCTCTGAAAAAGATTCAGATGCCGAATAGACAGAACCGGGCCATTCGCTGTAGGAATCGTTAAACATAACCGTTTCAACGGTGATTCCAGGTAACCGACGTAACCGTTGGGAGACATACTCTGCCACCTCCATTTTCCAGGGTCGAGTGACTACAGCGACTTTCATTTTTATTGATGCTGAAGTTAAATTCCTTTTTCCCTCCTTATCGTAGATGGCCCGTATATGGTTCAGGGAAAAATCAATTAACCGGACCCCCGGAGCTATTTCGAAGAGTTCCTTTGGACTTTTTAAATTCAATCGGCTGCCTTCGCCGGCACACGGTAAAATAACGGTTAGAGTCTCTTTTGCCATTTCTAAAAGTCTAACACGTTTTTTTACTTTTTAAAATAATAAAAAGGAAAAAAATAAAACACCGCGCCCTATTTTTGTCCACGTAGGGGGGAAATCACCATAAGTGGTAAGTCAAGGTTTTTTCATTGACAATTGGCCATTGACAATTGTTAATTGACAATTATTTTCACCTGTTTCTAGATGAAATGAATGGTCAATGGTCAATGGTCAATTGTCAATTATTAAGGCCTGACATTCCGGCCTGTCCCTTTAATCTTTGTCTCACACCCAAAATAGATGTTCGTCTTGACTTTTGGTTGAATTAATTGTAGGATGAATACATGAATAAAAATAAATTAAAAGGACGCTTGATTGGACGCTATATCGTAAGCGATCCGCAGGTTTGCCACGGGAAACCAACATTTCGTGGGACACGCATTATGGTGTCCCATGTTTTGGAAATGGTGGCCGAAGGCATATCATGGGAAGTGATCATCCAGGAGTATCACGGCAATATATGTAAAGAAGCGATTACTGAGGCAGTCCATCTAGCGAACCTGGCATTTCTTGAACATGCACAGGAGTATACAGCACCTGAATATGTCCTGGAGCATGCCACTGCATGAATATTTTAGATGAACAAATTCTTGAAAATCAACGGCAACTGTTAAGAAGTTGGCGTATACCGGTTCGCCAAATCGGAGATGATATTGGGCGAAAAGGGTTGAAGGATGAAGAAATTATTCCTTTATTGCTGCAATTGCGTAAGCCCACCTTTTTCACGCTTGATTTCGATTTCTTTGAATCTCGGTTGTGTCATGTAAAATATACCATTGTATGTATGGATGTCAGGAAGTCTGAAGCCGCGGTATATATACGCCGCTTGCTTCGCCATCCAGACTTTGATACTGTTGCCAAACGGATGGGGAAGGTGATTCGTCTATCATCTATGAGGATTGGGGTATGGAGAATTCATGCGGATGATGAAGTTTTTATTGATTGGCCATTGTAGGAAAAATTGGCCTGGCCATGCCCCCCGACTGGGATTTATTCCCCACCGGTGGTCAATGACTTTGTGCAGGTGGGATGGGACTTTATCCTTTTCATTGACAATTGGCCATTGACAATTGTTAATTGACAATTATTTTTTTTACCTGGCTCTAGATGAATTGAATTGTCAATGGTCAATTGTCAATGGTCAATTGTCAATTATTAATGGCCAACGTGGATTTTAGCTTAACTTAACAGCTATGGGGCAAATTCCCTCTTGAACCAATCAGCCTCAAACCTCCCTTCTCCATCATCCCATCATTGAAGCTCCCACTCATCCTCAACCTTAACCTGAGTTCTGTGAGTCCCTGGCAGCTTAACGATTTCCTGAAATTTGCCTTGACTTTGTGACAGGATATCGCAAAATTGGGTTGACTTTGTGACAAAATTGAATAAATTTGAAGAAAAAAGGCTGATAATACAATGTTTTACAGGAACGTTATTACCGAACTTATAAAATGGGCATCCAGGGCAGAAATGATGAGTGATAAATGATAAAAAAAACTCATAAACTCATGCACCGCCCCGTTCTTTTTATGTTATGGAATACCATAACATAAATAATTAAATAATTATTTCATAGATTACTTGACAATCAATGTATCTCACATTACAATACACCTGAGGAGGTAAAACGAATTTCCTATGTTGCGCTGTACAAGCTGCATAGCAGATGGATTATTTTTCAGATATATCTTGATCATTCTATTTATTCAAGCCGTATCTTTTAAATTACTGGCGCTTGATCCACGTAAACATATGAATCAATATACACTTGACAGATGGGTTGTCATTCAGGGATTGCCGGATGAATCCATTAATTCAATATCTCAAACCCCTGAAGGTTATTTATGGATCGGTACTCGAAAAGGTCTGTTTCGATATGACGGGACCGCATTCAAGCGATGTAACCCTTTGAATGATACAACCCGTATAGATCCTTACATTTACACTATATATACAGACAGCCGTGGAATACTATGGATCGGTAGTAACTATGGTTTAATTAAATACAAAAATGGACAATATGAACAATTTACAAAAAAGGATGGACTATCAAGTAATCGTATAACAAAAATTATTGAAGACAGGTATGGCCATTTGTGGTTGGGAACATCAGGAGATTATTTAAATTATTTTTGTAATGGACAATTCACAACATTTGACAAAACCCATGGACTGGATGGAAAGTCGATATCCTCAATATTTGAGAGTGTTAATGGAAATCTTTGGATTGGTGCTTACCAAGAAGGATTGTTTAGGTATAACAACAAAAAATTTGTCAGATACAAAATTCCAGAATTAGAAACCGATTATTCAGTTCAATCAATCTATGAAAATAAAAAAGGAGTGTTGTGGGTTGGTACCAATCGTGGATTGATTAGAATCAAAAATCCATTACCTTCATTCGATGAAGCCCGTCGTATTGAAATTTACACTGCTGGAAAAGATTTGATAAATAGCTATATCAACTGCTTCTATAAAGATCAAGATGGGAATATGTTGATTGGTACAGGGTTCGGACTCCACCGTTTTGTTAATCACAAATCCGGGAAAGTTTTAATAGAACACGGTGCACCCTACAATATTATTCTTTGTTTGTATGAAGATATTGAGGGAAGTTTATGGATTGGAACCATGGATGCGGGATTAAAAAGGTTACGGGATGGACTTTTTTATACTTTTTCCGTGTCTGGATCATATTATTTCCCTTTTTATAAAAGTCTCTTCGAATCAAGTAGGGGTGACATATGGATTGGTAATTTTGTTGGTATTTTGTACAAATATTCCAGGGGAAAAATAATGAGTTTTTTACAATTGGACCCTGTGACTGAGAATAGAATCACTGCAATTGAAGAAGACTTAGCTGGAAATTTATGGTTCGGTACACGCTCCAATGGATTGTACCAAATAAGAGGGAGAAAAGCCATTCACTATACTATAAAGAATGGCTTAGAAAACAATAAAATCAGAGTGATTTTATCTGACAGCAGAAAAAAGCTCTGGATTGGTACATATAAAGGTGGTGTAAGTGTTTACGATCAGAACGTGATTAAATCCCTTCCTGAAGAATCGGGTTTAACGGATTTATCCGTTTACAATCTATATGAAGACAATAAAAAAAATATCTGGATTGGAACAGATAGTGGCCTTCATGTATTAAAAAACGGGCAATATGATCCTGGAACCATAAAAAGATATTTGACCGGATATTTAATAACAGGTATACATGAAGATAATGAGGGAACAATGTGGATCGGAACAAACAGAAATGGACTCAGACGCCTAAAAAACGGAAAAATTACTTCAATTTCCGTTAAAAACGGACTGGGAAGCCGATTCCTTTATCAAATACTTGGGGACAACCTGGGGAACCTGTGGATAAGCAGTTATGATGGTGTTTTGAAAGTAAATATAGCGGAATTGAATCAATTTGCAGATGGAAGATTAGACAGAATAAACTGTCAAACGTTTGGAACCTCGGATGGAATGGATAATTCCGAATGCAACTTCGGAGCAAAAAATGTTGCTATAAAAACCAGAAATAATGAATTCTGGTTTGGTACTCGCAAGGGGATATCCATTGCTCGACCGGAAATGATCAAAACCAGCAAACGTCCTATACCGGTGATAATTGAAAAAATCCTCTTTGACAACCAATCCATTCCCGTTAATTCCAAAAATAGATCTTTTAAAGGCATAAGGAATATGGTTTTTTATTTTACTGCTCTCACATTTCTTAATCCGAAAAAGGTAAAAATTCGATATAAAATGGAAGGAGTTGATCCGGAATGGCATATCATTGCCAATGGTCAAGAGAGGGTGGCTTATTATAATAACCTCCCTTCGGGTAAACATATATTTAAAGTAAGTGCCTTTGGAGAAGGAACCAGGTGGGGTAAAAATGAAACATCTTTTGAGTTTACATTGGCGCTTCTCTTTTATCAAACACTGATATTCAAAATTAGCATGGGATTTTTGATCCTTATAATGGGGATTTCCCTTTATTATGGGATTAAAAAGTACATTTATTTCAAAAAAATCGAAAATAAATATAAATATTCAAAACTGGATACCAGTCAGGTGGACGCATATTTAAAAAAAATCAAAAATGCTTTAGAGATTGAAAAATTGTACAAAGATGAAAGTATTTCCCTCCGATCTTTATCTGAAAAAATTTCTGTTCCTGGTTACCTGGTTTCCCAGGTAATCAATGAAAGGTTAAATAAAAACTTTCGTAATTTAGTAAACGGGCTACGCATTGAAGAAGCCAAGCGGATGTTGATGGACTCAAAAGACAAAAATCATACTATATTAAGTATTGCTTATGAAGTAGGATTTAATTCAAAAACTGTATTTAATCGGACGTTTAAACTGTTTACAGGTATGACACCCACTGATTATAAGAACTCGAAAACATAATTACATTAAAAAAAATATTAAAAAAAGGGGGTAACTTTTTATAAAGTAGCACGACATTCTGGTTTTTTTGTATATATATATAATTTTAAGATGAAGGAGGAAAAATGCTAAAGCTTAAATATTTATTGTTAATTCCAATTTTTATTATGATTTTTATTTGTTTTAATTGTAAAAAATCGGATACGTCCAATGGCCCGGATGATCTTCCTACAAACGAAAGGTTCACCGAACACATCATAACAGATAATTTTTATGGTGCCATTCATGTTCATGCCATGGATATGGATAAAGATGGTGACATGGATGTATTGGGAGCATCTTTCACGGGAAATACAGTTGCCTGGTGTGAAAATACCGGAAATGGTGGGTTTGAAAAAAAAATCATAGCCAATTTCAGCGGTGCCAGAGTTGTTTATCCTGCTGATATGGACAATGATAGAGATTTAGATGTAATTGGTGCTGCATTTAATGGGAACAGAATCTGTTGGTGGGAAAACGATGGGAATCAAAATTTCACAGAGCATCCCATATCAAATGCTTTTATAGGAGCCAATTATGTTAATGCCTCAGATATGGATAATGACGGGGATATGGATATAATTGGTGCAACCTGGGATTTCAATGAAGGACATGCTGACTCGATCGTCTGGTGGGAAAATGATAGTATTCAGAATTTCACTGAACATACCGTCTCAAACAATCTTGACCGTATTTCCTGTGTATATCCGGATGATATTGATTCTGATGGGGATGTTGATCTGATCGCTGCTGTTTACGGAGATGGGAAAGTTTCAATATTTGAAAACAATGGTAGTCAGAGTTTCACCGAACATATGATCTCCAGCTTCGGAGGAGCCCATTGGATCCATACCCTTGACATGGACAACGATGGCGATATAGATATTGTGGGTGGTGCGTTGGTCGATCGAATTATATGGTGGGAAAACAACGGTTATCGGGATTTTATTGGACATATTGTGTCGGGTTCAGTGTCTTC
>JGI10211J34971_10004039_pt1 | contig 11685 bp, 10 predicted proteins | sample Etolagsediment_FD_34971 | JGI IMG/M metagenome (IMG submission 34971)
TAATTTTGGCTTTTTAAGAACAGGCAAACACTTAAAGAGATGGACGAGGTGAAATCCCGTTTTTTTGCCAATATTTCCCATGAATTCCGGACGCCGCTGACATTGATCATGGGTCCCCTGGAGCAAATGCTTTCCAAAAACCACGAGAAAGAAGAGGAAAAAAGAAAGCTCACTCTTAGAAAAGAGGATATTGCGAATCTATCAAATGTGAGTCTAAAGTATGTTGTTGGAGGAACCGATGGTACGATTACCTGTCCCCCCAGAGAACCGGGAGGAAGAGTAGAACCATGCGACACACAAGCTGAGTGTATTACTTTTGATCCTTGCAGCGGTGATCCCACGACAGGTGGTGGTGACCCTGATACCAAAGTAATCACACCACCACCGTAATGAATGAAATGTTTAAAAAGGCAAGGACGTATACCAATACGGCATTGAGGAACACCTATTACGATTGTGGTTCTAATGCGCCCTGGATAAACTACATATTTTCCGCAAAAGATTATATTGAGTCTGCCATTCGCAAATTATCTAACAGATGTTACAATGAAGCGTGTCATTAGCTGCCGCAATTAATAATCGGCCGCAGGCTTTCACAAGACAAACAAAAAAGCAGTTACGTCTTTGAAAGTCTGTGGCCGAAACCTTTATTAAAGGAATCAAAAATCTCCTGTTTTATCTCTCTTTGCCTACTGCCAACCTGGCTTAATGCTAGTCTGGCAATTAAATTTTTGCCTCTTTACGCTATGCCTTTCTTCTCCGGTAAATCCAATGTTTAAAAAAAGGGTCGTCAATTTCATAATTGCTTTTTGTTTTCACTACATATCCATTTTTCAACAGACGCTTCAGGCTGCTGAAAACAGTGCTGGAAGAATCCACATTAAATTGTTGAAAAAATTCTTTCGACATAGGCATGTCATCCGAAAACGTCAGACCAATCAAAACTTTCATATCCGTGCGATTAAGACTATTCCACCATCGTTCATAATCGACATCATGAAATTCAATAATCTGCTCAACTGCTGTTAAAACAGGATTTTTAGATTCACCAGAGCCTATAAGATTTTCCCACACTTGAAATGCCAACCGCTGTGTATAATGCGTATGTCCATCCGTAAAATTCAAGATATTTTCTGCAATTTCCTTGAAATTTTCGCTAATCGGTTTAAACCGATCTTCTAAAAATAGTTTAAATTCACTCACTGGAATTTTAGATAACTTAAATAAATAGCCAAAATGATAAAAGGGATTATTCTTTTGCTCGAAAATATCGCGGATTAAAGACTCCTGACTGCCCAGGAACACATAATTTGTGTTCGTATGGTGTTGAAGGATCGATCTCAAGCGAGTCTCAAAATGGGTGGAAATTTTTCGGATTTCCTGGAACTCGTCAAAAACAACAATGGGACGTCTCTTTATAAAAATTCCGTCGGATAAATTCAAAACATCTTCTAATATTAAATCAGTTGCCTTCGACGCATCAAATGAAACATTTAATTCATCGGAAACCGGATTGATTGAAACAGTGGGAATAAACCGAAAAGATTTTATAGATTTCTTGATCTTCTGTAAGGGATTTAGCTTGCATATCTTTTTCATCAACTGTTCGGCAAAATCAACCTCTGAAGTTACTACTTGCATGTCCAGCATCATTGAAGGTCGATTCATCTCTTTCAATATTTTACGTATCAAACTGCTTTTGCCATACCTTCGGGGACTCATAAGAATTAAGTGAACCTGGCTTTCAAGAATCGATCGGACGCGTTTAAGTTCTTCCATTCGATTGGTAAAATAGGGTTCATCAACTATACTGCCAAATTTAAACGGATTTGTCCGCCCATTCCGAAAAACTTCGGAACGAATATTTTCGGAACGGTGTCTTTTGTTGATCATGTTTATACCCGGCTTGATTATACAGGGGTAAAGGTTTATTTTCAAGGAGAAGGAGAGATATTTTAAAAATTCATAATAAAAAATGTTTCCTCTGTACCTTAAAACCTTTCTAAAACCTAAAAATAAAAATTTTCTGTTGATGAAAAACAAATGAAAGGTTATAATCCCTTTAAAAGGATAAAAAATGGCAAATAAAAAAAATTTCCGGACATTTTCATACGCTGGTCTGTTCGCCATCGCTATGGGCTTTATGGAAGCCATCGTGGTTGTCTACCTTAGAAAACTCTACTACTCACAAGGTTTCGATTTTCCCCTGAAAACCATGCCCTCTGACATGCTCTCCCTGGAACTGGTCAGAGAGATCTGTACTGTGGTCATGCTGATCTTAATCGCTCTTATTGCAGGGAAAAACAAATTACAAAAATTCGCATGGTTCATCTACTGTTTCGCCATCTGGGACATCTTTTATTATGTGGGACTAAAACTATTCCTGAACTGGCCCCCCTCTCTATTCACATGGGATATCCTGTTCCTCATACCCTTACCCTGGATCGGCCCGGTAATAGCACCTGTTATCTGCTCCTTAACCATGATACTATTGGCTGTATGTATAATTGTTTTACAAGAAAAAGGATACAAAGTACACATTAAACGGCGTGAATGGGCATTGATTTTAGGTGGGGGATTTATTATTTTTATTGCATTTATTTGGGAAACCACCCGCTTCATTATACAAAAGGGATACCTCGGAAAACTTCTGATTTTCTCAATAGATCAGCGTTTCCTACAGGTTATGGCCCAACATCGGCCTGTCAGTTTTGTCTGGCTTGTGTTTATACTGGGAGAAATTCTCATATTAACAGCCATTACCCTGATAATGATGACGATACGAACAAGTAGAAAGTAGAAAGTAGTAGGACTTTTTAGTACCTAAACCAGGCAAGCCGGAACCAAAAAAAAATAGCCCACAGACCACACAGAATGCTACTCTGCGGAGTGACTCCGCTACGAAGCACGAGAGACACAGAAACTTTTTTGTTATACTCTTCCTAATTTTTCTGTGTATTCTGTGGGCTCTAATATTTTGAAATTCATAATAAAGATTCGGATAAAGTATTGATTAATGCAAAAATAATAATTGCCGCCAGTTTTGCGGTTCTGTTGTCTTCATCAAACCTCGGGGAAACTTCTGCAATATCAAAACCGATAACCTTCCCGGACCCAAGGATATGTTTTACCAGCTTTAATACAATCTCAGGGTGAAGGCCAAAAGGCTGCGGCGCGCTTACTCCAGGGGCATAGGCTGAGGAGAAAACATCAGCGCATATAGTGAGGTAAATATAGTCATGTTTCTCAATATAATTCGCCAATCGCTCCATGATCCCCGGGATACTGGAGTCATCGATATCTTTGGCCAATATATATTCGACGTTTAACTCCTCTGCCTTTTTGAACAAGCTGATGGTATTCCCATATTTCTGGATTCCAAGGCAGAAATAGGAAAAATTCCTGTTTTTTTCCTTGCATAAATCGGCTATCTGCAAAAACATTGTCCCGGAATTTACCTCTTTATTATAGGGTCTTAGATCGAAATGAGCATCGAAGTTTATAATCCCGATTTTTGCATTTTTCTTATTTTTAAATTTCGGGATTGAATGTACGATCCCGTTATAATGACTGAGTGCTATTTCATGCCCCCCTCCCAGGATGATTGGAAAGAGATTCAAAGAGAATATTTTTTCTATAATAAAGGTCAATTCGAGTTGAGACTTTTCCAGACTATTTTTACAGCAGTATAAATTGCCTGCATCAAAAAGTCTTGTATTTCTATCGAAACGGAGGGGAAGGTTTGCCATCTCTTTTCGAATACTCAGGGGAGCTTTTGAAGCACCGGGTCTGCCCAAATTTTTTTCCACTCCCTTATCACAGCAGAAACCCAGGAAACAGAATCCCAGTGCCTCTTTTGAAATTGGTTTTACCTTTTCTTTAGATAGATCGATCAATTCAATCCACTGGTGCCATCGAAAAGAATCGATATCCTCAGGGTCATCGATTCTTCCCTGCCAGACATGTTGACTTTGGGGCCTGTAATTTTCAAATACATTCATATTTTTATTCGTTTTTATGTGTCATAATAGGGAGGTATTTTATAAAAAAATCGTATATATTTCAACCCTTCTACGAGATCAGAATCCACCAACTTTTTAAGACATGGTGGTGGATTTTGATTTGCTGTGCTTCAGCAAAGGAGCTATATATGAATACTATTCCCTCTTAAACTATAAAGAAATTTAAATATTTCCTCTAAAATCCCCTCAAAAGGAAAAGGGGGAACACTCAACAAAGAAGCCAACAAAGCTTGCCATTAGCAACCTGCTTCAGCCTTTATTCACAGCATTGAATTAAGGAGTTATAAATTAAAATTTTTTTATTTTTTGTTGAACAAAATTTCTGAATTTGTTATAACATAAAAGAAGGAGGAAATGATGTCAAAAGAAAAAAAGGACAGGCAAAAGGCAAAAAATCTATCCCGGGAGAATAACTTCATACTTGTTTAAAATGACTTCACCATCCTCATCTTCGAATGCCATATAAAGGTCATTATTCTTAATAACAGGACCACTGGTAATTCTAAAATCAGCACTCACTTTAATAAAACCTCGATATAAATATTTCCCGCCCGGAGAAAAAATATCGATTTGTTGAATATTCTTCCTGTTATGATAGGGTTTGAACACATAAATCAATCCCCCATGCGATTGGATACTATTAAAGTATGTCTCTTCATTGGGAAGTTTCTTCGCAAGTGCCTTAATGAGTTCCGGGGGTGCCATCCCTTTTGTCCTCTCTATGATGGGTTCTAGTACCCTGTCTCATAAGTTTTCTTGTCCCCAGTGACAGTTTAACATGTTCCATTTTGTGGGAATAATTCACCAGTTTTTAAATTACAAATTACAAGCTACAAATTACAAACAAGCCACAAACCACAAATTACAAACAAAGAAGTGTCCTTCGGACAAGTTTTAAACGCCTTCGGCGAGGAGCACAAAATGGTGTCTTTTATCTATCCCGATAGGGCTGTTTGTAATTTTCTCCAATTCATCCAGAAATCCCACAACATTTTACATTGCCAGAATCAGGAGCAGAATTTATGAGACAGGGTACTAATTTTTACTCCTCTGCGAAAGCACTTTTTTCTCTTTTCAGGTTAAAAACGTCAATGGTTTTTCCTTCCAAATCGGAAATATGAATTTCATATTTATCGCTCATACCGAAATAGAGCCTGTTATCATGTTTCCCTATAATCTGTTCATTTTTTGCCTTTCCCCTTCCTCAGTATCTCAAATTTAAGAGAGTCCACGCGCCGCGTGGTATCGACTATTGCTGAAAATAGATGCGGATTCCCCATCGATAGCTTTTTCCCTGGGGATAATAGATTGCCAGAGTCGGATCAAAGTAGAGAATATTGTTTTTTACCATATCCCTATATAACTCCGCGTCCGTTTCGTCGGTATCTCTTGCTCCCAGGTAATTTTTGTCGATAAAATGCCTTAATATTTTCTCCTTCTTTTTCCTGTTCTTTTGTATAATGTAATAGGTTATAAGACCTAACATTTTTTGTTTGTAATCGGACAATACCTCATCCAGGGGATGTTGAAAAAGCAAAGAAAGGATATCCTGGATTTCCCACATACTGCCCCCCACCACGTCCCATATTTTTTCAGAATCTTCTTGACTCAGGGTGTAATCCTTTATTTTGGAATATTTTTCCAGGTTCAACAACCATTCCATCACATCCTCTTTAGGAAGGTAATCTACTTTATAAAACCCCGAGCTCTTTTTGAGTTTTGAATCGTTGAATACCGTATTCAAAAAATAGCCGTCCGAAGAGGCAATAATAATATGGGCCAGGTGACTTTCCTTAGTCATGGCTACAAAAAAGTTGAATAACTCGATAATCAACTGCCGGTCCCTTCCATTGCTCATATAAATATGATCGATGGCCTGGAGTTCATCGATGATTATGATCGGTTTGATGCCTTTTTGATTTTGCTTTAGAAATTCTTTTTCCATTATTTCAAAAGGGTCCAGTTCTCCACTTTCCAACCCCTTCAAAACCTCCACCGACAATTTAAAAAATTTGAATAAATTATACTCTCTTTTTTCTTTTACATCCTCTTTTGACCGGGAATAATCGATGCCGAAAAAAATCCTGATAAAATCCTTGTAATTCCCGATTAATTTTTTTCTCAGGTTCAGGAATTTAATCTCCAGTTTTTGTTTTTTTTCGATTTGCTCGAAAAATTTGTACAACAAGGTGGTTTTTCCCGATGATTTGGGACCATGAAGAAAAAGAATAGACTCAGGGTGTATGTTAATGTATTCCTTGAGATAGTTTAATTCCTTTTCTCTATTGATAAACGCGGCATATTTTTGATATTGCGATTTATTTTTACTCATGGTTTAATTATTATAATACCTTCTGTTGTTTTTTTCAATAGAAGCATTTCAAGTCTTAATTTTTGCCTTCGGCGGCAGTGTCACCCCTCAATAAATTGTTACCGGTTGTGGCAACAGGTAACGTAAAGTAGTCCTTAAATGATTCGATAATATTCATTATCCTACTCCTAATGGCTTATAATATATATATAGCAAATGGCAATTTTTTGGAAGTTTTAGCCTAAATCTAGGAGGCCGTCTGAGAATAGCAAAAAACATTGGAATCCAGTATAAGGGCGAACTCGTCTTCGTTTAAAAAGAAAATAGGACGTCTCGCGCGTCTATTAATAACGGATTTAATAAATTTCCCATCCCAGCTAAAATAGTGAAGTCTATCGGTATCCTGAACCACAATTTTATCCCCGGCTAAAAAAATCGGGGCTTGTTCGATTCTTTTAATTTCTCCCGGGCCTTCTCCTCTTTTTCCAAACGAACCCATTAATTTTCCCTGCGGGTCAAAAATATAATAGGTTAAATTTTTGTCGTCATAACAGTAAATAATTCCTTTATCAGAAACCCTTATTCGAGAAATTCTTCCGAAGGGATTATCTCCTGCATTCTCAACCTGCCATACCCTTTTTATCTTGAATACATGCTCTCCTTTTGCAGGTTTATCACTGTTTTTTACGTCTGCTGAAAGAAGCATAACAAGAATAAAAAGGATGAGTAAAACAATCAATCGTCTCATTTTTACCTCCACTCTTTAATAAAAAGCAATATATATAGGACGAAAAATGGGTGAAGATGGTTGCATTTTTATTAATCAGCAAAACAAAGATCTACCCATTGGCAGCCGTTGATACAAACGGAATTCCTACAGGCTTTTCAGAAAGGGAACTGGTTTAATTATTTAATAAAGGCCTCTTTTCTTAAGCAAGGCATCGACCCCGGGTTCAGCACCTCTGAATCGTTTATAAAGGGTCATCGGGTCTTCTGTTCCTCCTTTTTCCAGGATATTTTTCCTGAAAGACCGGGCCAGTTCCCGGTCAAAGAGAGAGGTCTCTTTAAATGCTTTAAATGCATCGGAATCAAGCACCTCAGCCCAGATATAGCTGTAATACCCTGCTGAATACATGCTGGAAAAGATATGCCTGAAATAAGTACTCCTGTATCTTGTAATAATCTCGGGGATCAAACCAATTTTGTTTAATGACTTTGTCTCGAATTCATCGACATCTAATTCTCTGGCTTCTGTAATAGTATGCCAGTCCATATCAAGGAAAGATGCTGCAAGGTATTCAACTGTGATGAAACCCTGGTTAAAAAGGGCTGCTTTTTTCATTTTATCAATCAATTCTTGAGGGATCACTTCTCCTGTTTTATAATGTTTTGCATACATCTTAAGCACTTCTGGTTCCGCTGCCCAGTTTTCCATTATTTGTGAGGGCAATTCAACAAAGTCTAAAGCAACATCGGTTCCTGATAATTTTTCATAAGTACAATTGGAGAGCAGGCCGTGCAGGCCGTGGCCGAATTCGTGGAATAAAGTGGATACTTCTTCAAACGTCAGTAAAGCCGGTTTATCTCCTGTTGGTTTTGAGAAGTTGCCGTTATTTGTAATGACCGGATGGATGTTCTTGCCTCCCTGCCTGGATTGCTCCCTGAACTCATTCATCCAGGCACCGCCCCTTTTAGAGGCGCGTGGAAAGTAATCGACGTAAAGAATGCCAATATGCGAACCATCGGCTTCCTGTACTTCAAAAACCTTCGCATCTTTGTGATATGTCGGGATATCGGTTCGTTCAATAAATTTGATACCATAAAGTTTAGCAGCCACAGCAAATGCGCCGTTTCTTACATTTTCTAACTCAAAGTAGGGGCGTAACACTTCGTCATCCAACGCATATTTTTCTTTTTTCAGTTTTTCCGCATAGTACCACCAGTCCCAGGGTTCCAGTTTAAAGTCGTTTCCTTCCTTTTCGATCATTGCCTGAAGCGCTGCAGCCTCTTTTTTTGCCATTTCCAGCGCAGGTTTCCACAACTGGTTAAGAAATTCGTATACTGCTTCAGGTTTTTTTGCCATATTTTCGTCAAGTACAAAATCGGCATGGCTCCTGTACCCCAACAATTTTGCCTTCTCTGCCCGAAGCGATGCAATTTTTAATAAAATAGCCTTGTTATCCAGCTCATTGTTGTTATTACCGCGGTTTATGTAAGCTTTAAAGACTTTTTCCCTGAGTTTACGTTTTTCAGAGTATTGAAGAAAAGGAATCATACTGGGTTTATGTAACGTAATCACCCATTTATTGTCAAGGCCATGTTCTCTGGCTGCTTCGGAAGCGGCGTCTATCACGGATTGAGGTAACCCGGCCAGGTCTTCTTTGTTATCGATCACCAATTTGAATGCATTATCTTCTTTTAGAATATTATCGCCAAACTTAAGGAAAAGCACGGACAATTCTTCATTTATTTTTCTCAATTTTGCTTTCTTTTCCGGGTCTAAGTTTGCTCCACCCCTTACAAAGTCTTTATAATAGCGTTCAAGAAGCCTATTTTGTTCGCCTGATAGGTTTATTTTTTCTTTCTGTTCATATAAAGTTTTAATTCGTGCAAACAATTTTTCATTCAGATTTATATCGTCCTCGTTTTTGGATACCAGGGGTTCCATTTCTTTTGCTGCCTCTTGCATGGCGTCGTTTGTCATCGAGGCTTTCAAAACATCGAAAATATTCTTTACTTTTGTTACCAATGCCCCGCTGCTCTCCAGTGCTTCGACCGTATTTTCAAAAGTGGGGGATTCCGGGTTACTCACAATTGATTCAATCATCTTTTGCTGCTGTTTAATCCCCTCTTTAATTGCTGGTACATAATGTTCAACCTTTATTTTATCAAAAGGAGGAACGTTAAAAGGGGTATCGAATTCACTCAAAAGTGGGTTGGTTCCGATTTTTTTTGATTTCGAGCAGGCGTAGAACAATAAACCTGCGACGATTAAAAATAACAATGTTTTTTTCATTTTTATCCGTCCTTTTTTTAGAGTTTTAAAAAAAATCCATAAAGGATTCAATGACTATTTTATGGTGTTTACGGGCAAAAGTCAAGGGTTTTTTCTACAGCCCTACAAGCGACCCTGTTTCTACAAATTTAAAATTTTAATTTCACTTTTAATTTATTAAAAACTTGAATTATAGGATATTTTCCTTTAATATATATCTTTCCAGGAAAAAAATTTGATGTTTTTTATTTGGAGGTGCAATGTTAGATAGAAGAATAACAGATAAGATTGATAACAATGAGAATGCTTTAAAAGCAATCATTAGTGAAAACACCAGAATAAAAGGCAATATGACCGGGAATGAGGATATTATATTGCATGGTAAGTTCAATGGGAATATGAATTTGAATTCATTATTGTTTGTAAAAGGAACGGGGAACATAAAGGGCCAGGTAAAAGCTGCGAATATGATCATTGAAGGCGAGGTAGATGGTGAAATTGTTGTTCAAAATAAAATTGAGGTGAGAGCCAGTGGTCGTTTTAATGGCGAGTTAATTTGCAAACAGATTGCCATTGAAGAGGGTGCCTTTTTTAAAGGGAATATTAATATGGACAATGGGCTGCATGTATCTCCTACTTATTTCAAAGAAAAGAGAAAAGACCTCCAGTAAATGTAAATAAAAAATTCTGCCTTCTCTGCGGTAGAAAAACGATCCGGTTGAGATTTTTCCACTCTACTGTATTGCTCAAATTCACTGCCTGATTTATGGAAAATGGTGGATTTGTTGTTCAATGTTCAATGTTCAAAGTTCAATGTTTATTTCAAAGTACTTAAAAAAGTTAATCATTCTTTTAAGTTCATCAACGTTGAACCTTGAACAAATTCAACGCCGTATTGGTGGTGATTTCAGGCTTGCACCACGTATTGACAAACCTCCTGAGGTCTGATATATCACATAAATAGGAGGAAATAACTCATGAATTTATTAAAAAAAGGTATAAGGAATATTATATTTTGTATTATTGTCTTCTCACCTTTGGTCTTTGCCGAAACGTATGAACTGAAATCACCGGGTAAACGTATTACCCTTAAAATAACCACAGCAGATAGGATCTATTATTCAGTGTATCACGATTCAGAGCCAATCATAACACCCTCTTCTATCTCGTTGACGATTGGTCCCGGGATGGTATTGGGCAAGAATCCCGAAGTAAAAAAAACACGTTCCCATTCCATCGATGAAAAAATAATCCCGGTGGTACAGCAGAAAAATGCAGTCATTATCGACCGGTGCAATGAATTGTCCATCTTTTTTAAGGGCAACTTTGGACTTGTGTTCCGGGTATATGATGACGGTGCGGCTTACCGCTTTATCTTAAATATGAAAAATCCAGTTAAAGTAATAAATGAAGAAGTGAATGTTACCTTTGCTGATAATCATCATATTTACTTTCCCACTGAAGAAAGCTTCTTGTCGCATCAGGAAAGGCTTTACGAATATATCCAACTGGACAATATCTCTTCGGAAAAGTTCAGCAGCCTGCCTGTACTGGTGGATATTAAAAATGGTCCCAAAGTTGCCATTGCAGAGGCAGACCTTGAGGATTATCCCGGTATGTACCTGCGCGGCAATAAGAATACAACACTTACCGGGATATTCCCTGGCGCGGCATTAAAAGAGGAAACCGTGGATTTAAACCGGCGCGGCGGCGATCGAAGTATCCGGGTACTGGAATATGCCAATTACATTGCCCTCACCAAAGGCAAACGAAATCTACCCTGGCGCGTGCTGGTGATTGCTGACAAAGACATCGACCTGGTGAATAGTGAAATGATCTTTAAACTGGCAAAACCCCTTCAATTAAAAGATACCTCCTGGATAAAGCCAGGCAAAGTGGCATGGGATTGGTGGAATTTTAACAATATCTACGGCGTCGATTTCAAAGCCGGAATCAATACCGATACCTATCAATATTATATCGATTTCGCATCCACATACGGTATCGAATATATCATACTGGATGAAGGCTGGTACAAACCTGGAGATTTGATGACGATTAACCCAAACATCGGTATAGAAACACTCCTGGCTTATGCAAAAAAGAAAAATGTCGGGATCATCCTATGGGTGGTTTGGAAAACCCTGGAAGACCAATTTGATGCAGCCATGCAAAAATTTGAAGCGTGGGGTGTAAAAGGCATCAAGGTGGATTTTATGCAGCGAGATGATCAACGTATAGTGAACTATTACCACAAGGTGGCAAAAGAAGCGGCAAAACGGAAAATGGTGGTGGATTTTCACGGTTCATACACGCCAAAAGGACTGCGGCGCGCTTATCCCAATGTGCTGACTCGC
>JGI10211J34971_10004040_pt1 | contig 11685 bp, 12 predicted proteins | sample Etolagsediment_FD_34971 | JGI IMG/M metagenome (IMG submission 34971)
TAAGATAACTAAGAGTAAAGGAAAGAGAGGCTAATATGGCTAACAGGGATTTTGTCGTGTTTGACTTTGAAACAGGATCTCGCAACCCCCGTAAGACACAACCTACCCAGATTGCGGCATTGGCATTAGACGGTAGAAATCTTGCACTAAAAGGTACATTTAATAGTGAAATCAAGCCCATACTTGATGATGACGAAGCTGTTGCCGCTGGACTTGATCCAATTGAAGATGGTGCGTTAAAAGTGACCAATAAAACCAGAGAAGCTTTAGCGGAAGCACCATCGCTAAAGTCTGTATGGTCTAAGTTTTGCAAATTTGTAGATCAATATAACTGGAAGGGTGAGCCGTTTTTTGCCCCAATACCAGTTGGTTATAATATCATTGGATTTGATCTTCCAATTATTAATAGGTTGTGCAAGGAATTTGGACCCTGGGACGAGAAGAGGGATGATCAAAAGTTATTCAGCAAGGTGTATAAGGTTGACTTGATGGATAATATGTTTATGTGGACAGAGGGCGATCCTAGTGTAAAGTCAATTAGTATGGACACACTGCGAGAAAGAATGGGACTCAGTAAAGAAAACGCACACGACGCACTACAAGACGTTAAAGATACAGCCAATATCTTTATTAAGATGTTGAAGACGCATCGTGCTGTTTACCAAAATATTACTTTGGACAAGGCATTTGCAGACGGTAAATTATATGTACGATGATGAGAAAACTTGGAGTCTTTTTGCAGAAGGTAAAACCAAGGGCATCTTTCAGTTAGAAAGCAATCTTGGTAAATCGTGGTCTAAGAAATTATCACCAAATAATATTGAAGAACTATCTGCGTTGATAGCGATCATTAGACCTGGATGCATTTCTTCTGACACCAAAGTAACAGTGGCTATTAAATCACACACAGTTGATGGTAGACGCAGATTTATCACAAAGACAATAAGTCATATAGAAAATAACAAAGATAAGTATACTCACATAATATCATATGATGAAAATAATGGCATACTAATTGAGAACAAGGTGGAAAATGTATTTTGTAGCGGGCAAAAAGAATGTTTTAAAGTGATAATAAGAAAGGGTAGAAAACAAGCTTGCTCTTGGTATAATTTAGAGTGTACAGATGATCACCCACTTTTAACAAATAATGGGTGGAAAATGCTAAAAGACATAAAAATAGGAGAAAGAATAGCAGTTGTAAAAAGAATCGGTGGTCAAAAAAGAAGAACAAAAACAGCTTCTAATAGACATGTTAAAGATGGACCAAGATTAAATACTGTTGATGGTAATAAGTATTTTAGTGAAATATGCTATAAAAATTATGAAGAAAAATGCGTTATCTGTGGTTGGGATATTTTACGTCCAGATACACACCACATTAATGGCAATAGACATACAAATAATAATCCAGATAATTTATGCTTCCTGTGTCCTAATCACCATAGATTAATAGAAGCTGGAATGATAAGTCAAGAAGAAATTGTAAATTCAAGGAAACATTATAAATTACCACAAAAACAAGATATAGATTGGGTCACTTATATTGGGAAAGAATCTACTGGCTATAAAAAGGTTTATGATATCACAATGGAAGGCCCAAATCATAACTTTATTGCCGGTAACTTTGTAGTTCACAATTGTTTAAAGGCATACGTAGATGGAAAATCAATGACGCAACACTTCATTGATCGTAAGCATGGCCGCGAAGATGTTACGTATTTGCACGAATCACTAGAAGAAGTTTTAGCCCCTACGTATGGAGTTCTTGTATATCAAGAGCAATCTATGCGTATAGCACAAAAAATTGCTGGATTTGACCTGAAAGAAGCTGATGAGCTACGAAAAGCTATTGGTAAAAAGAAAGCAGATCTCATGGCTAAAATTAAAACAAAGTTTGTAAAAGGGGCTGCAAAAGTTGGCATGGTGAATGAAGAAGAGGCAGTAGAAGTTTTTGGATGGATTGAGAAGTCTTCTAGGTATGCATTTAATAAATCACACAGTATTTCATATGCCGTTTGTTCTTATTGGAGTGCGTACCAAAAGGCTCACAACCCAAAAGAATTCTTTCTATCATATTTGTACTACGCTAACGAAAAACAAGATCCTCACCAAGAAGTGTACGAACTTATTTCAGAAGCCAAATTATTTGATATCAATGTTAAAATTCCTAGCATAGTAAATTTTAAAGACAAATTCAACGTAGATGGAAATACAATTTACTTTGGAGTAAAAGACATTAAATCTCTCGCGGGTAAAACTGGAGACAAGCTACAGGAAGCAGTTGAAATATCTGAAGATGAACTTGGTAAAAAAATAAAAGACTTCACTTGGCTGGATGTGTTAATATATTTCGGGTCAAATGTTAATTCAACAACTTTCAAGACATTAGCATCTATAGGATTTTTTAGGAACATAAAAGAGAAAGTTTCTAGAAACAAAGCACTGTATGACTATGAGATATACAGGCTTCTTACAAAGGCAGAATTAAAGTGGATCAAAGAAAAATATAAAGATAGAAGTTGGGACAGTTTAATTGAATGCCTTACTGATCTAGCACCAACAAAAAAAGAGGGCGGTGGAACCAGCAAGGTTGATCGTAAACAAATTATTGAAAATGAAATACAACTATTACAAAATCCACCATATGATCTTGAAGATGAAGCAAGTTGGATTATTGATCAGGAAACTAAGTTCCTTGGATGCCCCATAACATTAACAAAGGTTGAAACAGTTGATAACTCTGCGGCAAATACAACTTGTAAAGAAATACTTGACGGCAAAAAGGGTCAAGGAATCTGCGTCGTTGGTAATATACAAAGAATGTCGGAATACAAAGTTAAGAAAGGTGAATCGCAGGGTAAGATGATGGCCTTTTTAACAATAGAAGATGAGACATGTACTTTAGATAGCGTTGTTATCTTCCCGAAAATAAAAGAAAAGTACAAATATGTACTTTACGAGGGCAACAATTTAATATTTTGCGGATCTGTAACAGGAGGAGATACGTCTTTCATAATTGACAAAATCCACGAAATTTAATTGTTTTTTTTGTTTGTACAGGCTAATATAGAAAGATGAGGATGATTATATGAACATTTGTTCGTTTACTGGTTATTTGGTAGAAGACCCATATGTTTCTTTTGTTGATGGCGTTGCTCTTGCTGAATTCACTTTGGTAACATATACCTACAGAAGAACGAAAAGCACTGGTGAAAAAAATAGAATTCCAACATACATTAAGTGCGAAGCTTGGCACACGGGTGCAGAAACTCTTGAGAAATTTGCTGGCAAGGGTACAAAGCTTACTGTCAACGCTTCTGCTAAAAATATTTCAAGAGATAATAAAAACATTGTCTTTAGGATAAATGAGTTTGATATTTGCCATCAAGATTTTGAGGAAGATGAATGATTCCAAATAACATAGTACTAACATACAAAAAAAAGGAAAATGTTCCATCATATGTATTTGAAAACCTAAAAAAGTTAAACCCCGATAAAGAAGTATTATTTTTCAGCGATGAAGATGTTAAAAAATTCTTATTAGAAGAGTATGATTCATCTTATGTTGACTTCTTTAATAGTGTTAGACTTGGTTGTACGAAGGGTGATTTTTTCAGGTATTGTTACTTACTAAAGTATGGTGGTTACTACTGCGATATTGATATTCAACACTTAGAACCTATTAAAAATTACATTTTTAGTGATACTGAGTTTTTCAGTGTAAGTGCCGCCGTTGGTCAAAAAACCTTTCAAGCTTTTTTATATAGCGAAAAAGATCATCCTATAGTTAAAAATTGTTTGAAAGATTTAATGAATCCAGAATCTGCCAAAGATTATTACTACAAAACAACGGATGATATGTACAAAAATATCAAAAGTTACCTTGGATTAGGTAAAAATGAAAAAATTAATTCTGGAATACACAAAACAAAAAACAACACTGTAGTAGGAATAGGACAAGAAATATGTATTAATGCCAATCCAGTTAATGGGCCTCTTAATTCTTTTTTCTGCTTATTTGGTAATAGGATTATAGCATCTTCAAGATACCCAAGTTATAAAACAGAGCAAGGATTTAAAGATATATGAGAAAGAAAAGAATACTATTTTGCAGTGAAGCAACCTTTCTAAATACTGGATATGCAACATATACTAGAGAAATTCTAAACTACTTAAACTCAACGGGTAAATATGAGTTAGCAGAAATGTCTGCGTATGGACACGAAAACGACCCCAAAGCTAAAGATATACCTTGGAAGTTTTATGGAGTAATACCACACCCAAATTCTTCAGAAGAAGTTAAAAAACATTACTCTTCAGTCCCTACTCATCAGTTTGGAGAATTTGCTTTTGAGAAAACATGCTTAACATTTAAGCCGGATATCGTATGCGATATCAGAGATTTTTGGATGTTAGACTTCGCTGAGAGATCACCATTTAGACCTCTTTTTAAGTGGTGCGTAATGCCAACCGTTGACGCAGCACCACAAGCTAGACAGTGGATAGCAACATATCAATCGGCAGACGCATGTTTAACATATTCCGATTGGGCTGGAGAAGTTTTGGTAAAACAATCCGGCGGTAAGATTAACTATTTAGGTAGTGCTCCACCCTCTGCACATCCAGCATACAAGCCGATTATGGACAAGATAAGTCTAAAAAGTTCGTTCAATATTGATCCAACTTTAAAAATAATTGGCACAGTAATGAGAAATCAAAGACGGAAACTATATCCAGATTTATTTTGTGCTTTTAGAAAATTTCTTGACAGTGTAGAAAATAAGCACGAGTATAAACTATATTGCCACACAAGTTATCCAGATCTTGGATGGAATATTCCAGAATTACTACAGGAATATAATTTATCGTCTTATGTTTTGTTTACATATGTTTGTAATGAAACCAAGAAGCCATTTGCCTCATTATTCAAAGGTGCCGTTTGCCAATCGCCATTTACGGGTAAATATGGAGCAACATTGTCAAATGTGAAAAACGGTTTAAGCTATGAGAACCTTGCAAAAGTAATTAATCTTTTTGATCTATATGTTCAGTATGCAAACTGTGAGGGGTTTGGATTGCCACAAGTTGAAGCTGCTGCATGTGCGATTCCAGTTGCTGGTACAGATTATTCAGCGATGGAAAGCGTTTTGAGGCAGTTAGAGGGCATTCCAATTAAACCAAAAGCATTATACAAAGAACTTGAAACTGGCTGCATGAGAGCCGTTCCAGATAATGATTTGGCGGCAAAGTTATTCAAAGACTTTTTTGATAAATCAATTTCTGAGAGATCCAAAGCTGGACAAAAATGTAGAGAAAATTTTCTGAAACATTTTCAGTGGGATAAATCTGGAAAAATGTGGGAAAATTATTTTGATAGTGTGGAAATACTTCCAGAAGAATTAACATGGAAATCTCCACCAAGAATAAGAAAACCCCAGCCAAAACCAGAAGATGTTTCAAAAATTCCACAAACAGATTTAGCAAAATGGTTAATACAAAACGTATTATGTGAACCTGAAAAAATAGGCTCATACATGCAAGCTAGACTGACTAGAGATTTAACTTATCGTTCCTCTACATCAACAACTGGTGGCATGTACTTTAATGAAAATTCCAGCGCTTTTGATGGAAAGAATACAATGCACAGTTTTGATTTTGATATGGCGTATAAACATATGCTTCAGTTGTGTAATAGAAGAAATGCTTGGGAACAAAAAAGAGCGGAGGTATTTGGAATAAAATGAAAGTATTATACATAGGACATTACAAAGAGGGCAGCGGCTGGTCAAATGCTGCTATAAATAATATACTAGCTCTTGATAGCATTGGGGTTGACGTTGTTTGCAGAGACATTAAGCTAACAAATAACTCTGCCGACATACCAAAAAGAATTGAGCAACTTGAATCAAAAGATTTATCTAATGTTGATTATTGCATACAGCACGTACTACCACACCACTTAGTTGGTAGTTCAAAATTTAAAAAGAATGTGGCATACTTTGTTCACGAGAGCAGTAATATAATACATACAAATTGGTATGTAAATCTAAAACAGATGGACGAAGTTTGGGTTCCTAGTTTATATGCTAAGAACAAGCTAGAAGAAGAAGGTCTAGAAACAAAAGTTCTCCCTCACTGTTTTGATACACATAAATATAGAACAGAGTATCCAAAAATTGATTTCCAAGATGTTAATAGCTATTTTAAGTTCTACACAATAGCTGACATAAATGATAGAAAAAACGTAGACTCTATAATAAAGTGTTTCTATTCAGAGTTTTCAAATCACGAGCCTGTATGCCTAGTACTAAAATTAAAAAAGTATGGCATGGGCGAAAGCGAATTAAGTTCATACATTTCTACCAAAATTAATGAAATCAAGAAAAATATGAGAATGTACAAAAATTCCTCATCGTATCCAAAGCAAGTAGTTATTACTTCTAATATGACAAATGATCAGATATATTCTCTTCATCAAACATGTGATTGCTTTGTTGGAATTTCTCACGGCGAAGGTTGGTCCATACCAGCTTTTGAAGCTATGTGTTTTGGAAATACACCTATATGTAGCAATGAGGGCGGTCCCTCTGAATTTATTGATCCAGAGAATAAAAGTACTGGATGTTTAATTGATGGAACATACGGTGTGTGCAATCATTCAAATCCTGCATTTTCAAACATATTCACTGGCAATGAAGAGTGGTTTATACCAAGTGAGTCAGAAACCAAAAGAGCTATGAGATTCTACTATGAATCTAGAAGTGATATCAATAGAACTGATGGAATTAAACGTGCAAAGTCATTTACTTTTGAAAAAGTTGCAAACATGATAAAGGGATATTTAAATGATTAATAACAACGCAAGAAGAAGAATATCACTGTGCAATGGCAATAAGGAGAAGTACAACATATTGACTTTCCCGACACATGAAAGATACGAAACGCAACTATGCAAAACGGGTCACAACTTCTTTTCATTTCATCTTAAAGATCAAAAAAAATGGAACTTAGACCAAACACCTTTTCCAGAAAACTATTTCACACTTCCTGAAGGTGATTTTTGTGGATTTCTTGATTATGATTTCATATTAGTTCAAAGTAAATTTTGGCAGTTTCAAGTTGCACAGAAAATAAATCAATATCTAAACTTGCCGATCATATGTCTTGAACACACTTGGCCCCTTTATGGTGTTCAGACAGATGAAAATATAGATAATTTAAGAAGAATGGTTGGCAACGTAAATGTTTTTATTTCTGAAACCTCCGCACAAGCTTGGAACATAGGAGTAGATCATAAGGTTATTAACCACGGTGTTGACATTGAAACATTCAAGCCAATAGAATGCGAAAAAGAAAATCACACACTATCCGTAGCCAATGACTTTGTTAAGAGAGATTATTGCTTAAATTACAGCGGGTGGGAAAGGGTTACAAAAAACCTAGAAGTAAAACTGGTTGGAAATAATGAAGGATTATCTGAAGCAGTAAGCTCTACAGAGGAGCTTGTAAAAGAGTACAATGAATGTTCTGTGTTTTTTAATTCCTCAACTATGAGTCCAATACCAATGTCTTTACTTGAGGCTATGTCTTGTGGTTGTGCAGTTGTTTCAACGGCCACCTGTATGATTCCTGAGATAATTCAGAACGGTGTTAATGGATTCATTTCAAATGACGAAAATGAATTGAGACAAAAAATAGAATATCTCATACATAATCCTGAGATAAGAGCATCAATAGGAGAGAACGCAAGACAAACTATTGTTGACAGATTTTCAGAAGATAATTTTGTAAACAATTGGAACAAACTATTTAACGAAGCTTACGAGGTATTTACAATATGAACATCTACATTTCAAAAGATGACAAAAAGATAGAAAATTTCCAGACTGTTAAGATACAAAACTTCCAAGAAGAAATGTCACGAGTTGTGACAAATTCTTGTGAAAATATCGTGGCCGATGAGATTGTTGACTTCTTATCATCTAATTCGTTGTCAAATTTTATTCAGGCGTTATCATCAAAACTTAGACTAGATGGAAAACTGTTTATTACTGGAATAGAGATTGGTGTTTTATGTAGACATACTATTTCTGAAGACATTTCATCAAATGATTTTAGTGCAGTAATAGCACCAAGAGCTTCCCTATCTTCCGTTAATGATATTGTTAAGCTATTAAAAGAGAATGGACTAGATATTGAATCATCCACAATAAAGGGGCTAAAATATGAAATATCAGCAACCCGAAGATAAAACGCTTACAAGTTGCAAAGAATGTGTACTGGCCGTTTATGATGGAGATACACAAGTTTCTTGTTTTGCTAACAGGATAGAAAAACTTGACCACATAGAGGCATATGATGAAGAGAAGAATTTTTATGTTATCAAAAGATTCTGTAATTACTATAGGGCCAGTAATGAGTCCTACCTAAGCAATGGAAAGCCAGACTTAGAAAAAATAAAGTACGAATCACTTATAACATACGATCTGGTAATTTTATGTAATGATATAAATGAGGATTATTACAACTACATAGTTGAGTTATTTGATTCCATAAAATCAAAATATGATGCATCAAAAGTGGAAACCCACCTACTATATACAATTGCCAATAAAAAACAGGTCCAAATGATAAAAGAACTAAGTAATACTATGGGTAATTGTAGCGTTACTTTCTATAGAGATAAATTATTCCTACACAGCCTACTTACAAAAAGTAGAAAGTCTTACCATCTATTAATTGATAGATATAATAGGCCAGATGTAAATATTCTTAATATGATAAACTCTTTAGTAAATGATGACATGAAAAAACTAATCACGGTGAATAACGGCGGTGCATATGCGGTATCAAATTTAGCATACAAAATAACGTCGTTTCAAAATAAATCATATCAATATGACGAAATAGTAAATTCTATTGTTAATGAATCAAAAGAAAAAAATCTACATGAATCACTATGAACAAAAATAAATTCATAACATCTGCAAAAAAATCAAAAAGCGTTCAAAGTACAGATGAAAACCTGTACACATTTATTATCCTTTCTGACACTCATGGCTACAGAATGAAGTCATACGGGCCAACATCCTTGATGAACTTCAAAAAATGTAGATTGATAGATGTTCAAATTAAAGCAATAGTGGAGTCTTTTAAGAAATATGAGATAATAATATGCTGTGGTAGCGAAGTGGAGAAAGTTTACAAGCATATAAAGATAAACTACCCAAATCACAACATAAGGATTGTTGAAAATCAAGTATTCAATAACTCCAACTCCTGCGAGAGCATGAGGATATCAATTAATAATACGTCTAATGAAAAAATCTACATCATAGATGGACGACTGTTAATAAATTCAGATCTTTTCAAAGAAAAGCTAGAAGAGTCTTATGTGTATATGGAAAAAAATCCATGCGAAAATTTAGAAGTTGGCCTTAATATAAATGAGTATAACCATGTTGAGCATTTTTCTTACGGTGCTAAAAATATATGGTCAGAGATTGCGTACATAGGGGAAAAAAACACGCTTGATAATTTGAGAAAAATAGTAAACAACATTGATTTCAAAAACAAGTTTATATTTGAAGCCATGAATGAACTTCTAAAAATGAAGAAGGACATGAAGTATGTCGTAAATCAAAATCCGATTGAGAAAATAAACAACATAAAAACGTATCACTTGATAAAGGAAAAGATATGAAATTCTTGATAGAAAACTACGCAAATCATTTTGATACACAGTCTCTTTATTTCCATAAAGCACTATCCGAAATGAATCAGCATGAATCTGTAATGTGGGACAATTCATTTTGTAGTATATACGATATACTAGACAGAGAGCAGCCAGATTACTACATTACAAACGCTTACAGGCTTACAAAAGACTTCGCCCATTATGTATCAAACAATAAGAAAATCCAACTAATACTCAACGTTGATTACATGTCTGAGGATTTAATTTCTGGTCTAGAGAAATCAGTTATTGATTCTGGGATTGATTGTTGTTTTTTCTTCTCAAGTAAAAAAATGCAAACAAAAAGTGTTAGATTTGTACACATGAATAATGCGTTTGATAACAATCTTCAAAATGGCAAAAATAAAATAACATATAAAATACCTAAAGCAATAGTTGTTAATTCTGAAGAAGAGATTACTCAACGTGATGGAGTATATCACACAATATCAAATAACGAAAAGTTGAGAGAAAAAGTTGACATAGTTCTGCCAGAAAATATGATGTTCTCATTGTACAAAAACTATGATGAAGTTATCTTTGCGAAGATTGAAAATTTTATAACGCAAAGTTTTTTTGACGCACTGCACCAGTGCAATAAAGTCTACTATGAGTATGCCGCAAGTGAAGTTGAAGAATCAATCAGAAAAATATTCAAGCTGGAAGGAAATGTATTGGACTATAATAATGAGTCAAAGCTGGATAATTTTGAAAACATAAAATCAATAGTTGAAGAAAAACACAAACCGATAAATAGAGTTAAAACAATACTGTCTCAGTTACCAAGAGGGGAATAAAAAGGATGAACGATGTTACAATTTTGCTTAGTGGATACAAAAGACCTTATTCCCTAGTAGAACAATACAATGCTATAAAAAATCAGAGCTATAAAAACATAGATCTTGTTCTTTGGATAAACGAGGTTGCCGGAATAACTTTTGATGAAGATGTTTTAAGTGTATGTAAAACCATTAAATCAAATAATAACTATGGAGTTTGGGGTAGATTCGCCTTAGCATTAAACTTTCCAACACAATATATTTGCATTATAGATGACGACACTATACCGGGTAGTAGGTGGATAGAAAACTGTCTAAACACTCACTCTTCGCATAATGGAATAATTACAACCAGGGGTGTTTTAATGAATAGTGGTAAAGATTCATTTTACCCCCTACCAGAAAGTTACACCGCTCATGGGTGGTGTAATCAGAATGAAGAAGTTGTCCAGGTTGATATGGGTTGTCATTGTTGGTTTTTTGATAAAAATATTCTACGCGCCTTTTGGGCTTCTATGCCAAACAGTTTGCCGATGAACTATGGCGAAGATATGCACCTATCATTCGTTGCTCAAAAACATTTTGGTCTTGGAACATACGTTGCTCCACATCCAAAGAATGATGTTGAAATGTGGGGATCTAATCCAAAAACTGGAGAGAAATATGGGTCAGATGAAAATGCAATATCTTGGAGTAATCAAGCTAATTCTGGAATGAGAACTTACTGGAATTATATGAGAAGTAATGGATACAAAATTGTGAGTGAATTATGATATTTACCACTCCACCAAATAAAAACTATGCACAAGACTTAAAGATACTATACGAAACAATTAAGTCTGGCGAGAATATTACATTCTCAAAGTTTTGTGACGGAGAAATGGCCGTATTAGAAAACAAACCTATAAATAATAAGGAATTTTGGTTTGATCCAAAGTCCTTAATTGATTCAACAAAAAGAAATATACTGCTTAGAGCAATACAATTTAAAAAACAAAATTATTTCGTCGGCATAACATGTGTAAAAGTCTTTGGGTTGGAAAATCATAGAAAACTAAAAATGATTTCAAACCAAGACGAAGATCATCTAACTTGGGCAGATTTACTAGTGAATTCAAATTATTCATATTATGTTGAAAATATTGTACCTTTATTCAGAGAAAGGAA
>JGI10211J34971_10004042_pt1 | contig 11683 bp, 9 predicted proteins | sample Etolagsediment_FD_34971 | JGI IMG/M metagenome (IMG submission 34971)
CGGCTCGTAGAGATTCTGCTCGACGGTTTCTTCCCCGCCATCGACCGCACGTCCGCACCTCCTTCCCGGCGGGCGGGCATCCGGGAGATGGGATTGCCGTTCGTGGCCGACCCGGCCGTGACTCGTCACCTTCTGGCGTTTCTCCGTCAGGGAGCCGGACACGCGGCCGCCGACATGGCGTGTGATCCTGTCGTGCCCGATCGTATCCTCTTCAACGGCGGAAGTCTGCTGCCGGAGATACTGCGGCAGCGTCTGGCCGATGTCATCGCCTCGTGGGGTGGCAGGACGGTACCTGTTCCCGAACTCGACGCCTGCGATCTGAATTTGGCCGTCTGCCGCGGCGCAGCCTACTACGGGTTGGTCCGTCGAGGCACCGGTGTTCGCGTGAAAGGCGGAATCGCTCGGTCCTATTATCTGGAAGTGCACACCGGCGACGGTACGGAACTCGTGTGCGTGATGCCGCGCGACACGGAGGAGGGGAAGCTGGTGGAAGTTCCGGGGCGTACTTTTCACGCCCACGCGAACCAGCCTGTCCGGTTCCCCATCTACGCCAGCGCCACACGCTTGGGAGACTGTGTCGGCGATGTCCTTCCCGATCGTGAAGAGATCACATCCCTTCCGCCGCTGCAGACGGTTCTCTCATACGGTAAGGGCGGGGTCCGTGAGCTGGAGGTGACACTCGCATCCGAACTGAACGAGGTCGGCACACTCGATCTCTGGTGCGCCACCACCGAGGGACACCACCGCTACCCATTGAGGTTCGATCTTCGAGCAACGGTTGGGGACGAGGACGAGTCGGGGCCGGAGATCCTGCTTCCCGCCGCGATGCTCGATGCGGCTGTCGCCGCTGTTCGCGGGGCCTTTGCGGATTCCGCAAGGCTGGCGAGCGTCGCCAAGGCGGTCGAAGGCATTGTGGACTTGAAGCGGAGGGAGTGGGGATTGACCTTGCTGCGCCGGATCGCCGATGTGGTCCTCGCCGATCCCGATCTGCGGACGCGGAGTCCGGAGCACGAAGCCCGGTGGCTGAATCTTCTCGGGTTCTGTGCTCGTCCGGGGTTCGGCGCCCCCGGCGACGATTGGCGCGCGCGGGAGATGTGGAAGCTCTGGCATGGCGGACCGAACGCAGCACGCAAACCGCAGGTCGTCGCCGAGTGGTGGATCCTCTGGCGTCGCGTGGCCGGCGGCCTCCGGCCGGGACACGAGGAAAAGATCGGCGGCGAACTGATGGCTGAGCTGATGCCCAGAGGTTCGAACAAACTCGGTCCCCGCAACAGTGCGTCGCAGGAAGCGGTCGAGATGTGGCGCTGCTTCGGAGCCTTGGAGCGGACGCCTGTGAACGCCAAAGCCCGCGCCATTCGCCAGATGCTCTCCAGTCCACAGCGATTGCAGGACCACCACTACTGGGTCCTGGCCCGTCTGGGCGCTCGGCGCCTGTTCCACGGGCCCGCTAACGCGGTGATCCCTGCTTCACGTCTGCACCCGTTGTTGCCACTACTGTTCGAGTCTGTTACACAACCGACACGGCAACGTATGGCGTTGTTCGCCATCTCCTGCCTGTGCCGCATGTGCGGAATCCGCGATCTTGACGTCGCCCCGAAATACCGTGAGCGGGCCGTCGAACTTCTCGAGGACGGCAATGCACCTGACGAATGGCGCGCCCAGCTTTGCGAGGTACGCACCGACAGCCGCGAGTACCAGGCCGAGGTCATGGGCGATGCTCTCCCCCTCGGCCTCGCCACCACGGATTGAGAACGACCACGGAAGTGGGACAGAAGAGAATGGATACCACGGATGGCATAGCGGTCCCGCGGATGTCGGACAGAAGAGAGAAGGTACCACGGATGGCATAGCGGTCCCGCGGATGTCGGACAGAAGAGAGAAGGTACCACGGATGGCATAGCGGTCCCGCGGATGTCGGACCGTGAACCGTGAACCGTGGCCCCCTTGAACAGTGATTCTGCGCATAATGATTGCCACTTCGTTGCTCTGTGTGCACAGAGCCTACAGCCCGCCAACGGCGGAGAGGCGTCTCGACATCGCCGCCAGGGCCTCAATCCGAAATCCAAGACCCAAAACATGGAATCGCCAGTATGCCTGACCATCTTCGCCTCCTTTCCCTCGCGGTATTCGCGCCGCTGCTTGCGATTTCCGCGGAGAAGCTCGTACTCCGCGACGGGAGGGAGCTCCCGGCCGACTCGGCCACCTTCGGTAATGACCGCTTCACGCTGCCCGACGGGCAAGCGGTCGACCGTAACAACGTCTCGGACTGGTGGCTGGGCGACGCTGCCGCCGCGAGGACGGCTGCGCCGGCAGCAACCAAAGCCGAGGACGAAGAGGCCCGCCAACGCCTGTACGAACTTCGCACGCGCGGACAGGAGTTCGCCAGAGATTTCCCGGGCTGTCGCGGAGTCTACATCATGGATGAGGGGACATTTGTCTTCACGCCTGACGGGCGGAACGCGTACCGGTACCACTTCGTTGGTCTGGTCCTGAGCGAGGATGTACTTGACTGGGCTCGGCTGACGCTCGGCTTCAGCGAGGGCCGCAGCCGTCAGCGGGTCATCGCCGCACGTTCGCTCACTCCGGATGGCCGTCTGCTCACGCTCGATCCCGCCAGCATCACCGTGGGCAGCGCCCCGCAACGAGGCGACGTGCATTTCGATCCCAATTCGCGGATGATTGCCGCCACGATCCCTGGCGTGGAAGTGGGCAGCATTGTCGAGTACGAGTACGAATACGAATCCTACGCCCCCGAGGATTGGCGGCTCTTCTTTCCCGGTTTCTACTTCCAGATGGACCTGCCCACGTGTGAATCGACATTGCGGGTTCAGTTGCCCAAGGGAATGCCATTGTATCATTGGACGGACAACTGGGATGCGCCGGGACCGAAGCGCAGCCTTCTTACTCGCCTGCTGTCGAAGCTGATCCCCGGCACGAAGAAGGCGCACGTCAAGAGCGTCGTCACTGTCGACGGCACTGACTACGATCAGTACGAGTGGCGGAAGCGGGACGTTCCTCCGGTAACGAAAGAGCCCTACATGCCCCCGGACAATGAAGTCGTGCCGGGGGTTCACGCTTCCGTTATCAAGGATTGGGAATACCTCGACAAGCTCACTGGCAGTATGCAGCTCGAGCGCATGGTGGCCACCCCCGAGATTCGGGAACTGACCGAAAAGCTGACTGCCGACTGCAAGACACGCGACGAGAAGATCGCCGTCCTCTATCACTGGGTGCAGAAGAACATCAGGTACATCTCGGTAAAGGCTTCATTGAGCTCCGGATGGACCGGTCATCCGGCCGCGGAGACGTTGGCGCAGGGGTATGGAGACTGTACTGATAAGTCGATTCTGCTGTGCACCATGCTCCATGTGCTCGGAATTGAGGCCGAGCCGGCTGTGCTGCGCACCAACGACACCGGCGATTTTGTCCCCAAGTACCCCGTACTGTCCTGCAACCACTGCATCACCGAGATCCGTATCGACGGCAAGCCGCTGTACCTGGACTCCACGACGCAGGACCACCGGTATCCGTCCTTACGCGCCGACGATCACGACGTGATCGCGTACAACTTCGTGCGCGGCGAACGCCGCCGCGTCCCGATTCCCCCCGGGGGGCTTGCGGACGGCAAGGTGTCGACCGAAACGATGGTTCTCGATCGTGACGGCAACCTGTCTGTGACCAGCAGGAACGCCTACACGGGGCTGTACGAAGCACGCTTGCGCGGCGGCTGGAAACGTGTTCCGGACGAGATGCGTCCGAAGATCATGCAGCAGTACCTGAACGGGATTGCGCCCGGCGCCCGTCTGAAGGACTTCGATATCCCCGACCCGCAGGAACTCTCGGTCCAGTTCCATCTCAACTACGACTTCGAGCTGCCTCACTACGCTGTTCCTGCCGGCAACCTGCGCGTGTTCCAGATTCCCAGCCGCGAGCGCAGCTTCGGTGAGACGTCGCTGGATACACGGCGCTACCCGATTGTCTACACCACCTCCGAGGCGCAGGATCGGAACATCGAGATCCTGCTCCCCCCCGAGTACCGGATCGTAGACATTCCCGCCGCGCGCCGCATTCGTCACAAGCACGTCACTTACTCCGAAGACTGGGAAGTCCGCGACGACAAGCTGCTTGTTCGCATCCGCTTCGAACGTTCCACCCGTCGTGTAACCCCGCGCGAGTATCCCAAGTACCGACACGCCCTGCAGCAGATCGAAGAGCTCACCCGCCGCCCTGTGTACTTCGAGCTACTCAAGGCTGTCGAGGTAGGCATGCAGGTCGGGGGCGACCTGGCGGAGTGAGCGGCGACTGTCGCGCAAGGCCTCGAAGTAGTAGGGGAAGATCGCCTGGCCCGGTACGAGCTCCGTTTCAATGTCGTCCACGTAGTCTTGTATGCGTTGCTGCAGAACGACACGGGCGGCGAACACGTGTTCTGCAAGCTTGAGCTGTTTGAGGTAGTGGCGGCGCTTCCCCTGGTCGAGCATCTGAAACGCCTTGACGTAGTCGAGAAGGGCGTCGCCCAGTAGCGGCGGCGCATCTCTTGCCAGTTCGTACACGTCGCTCTGGAGCTTCGCGAGAAGGCCGGGAGCGCCCTCGTAGTCCTTCAGCAACTCCGGAAGTTCGTCGAGTGTCCCTCCCTGCGCCGAGTCTCCGGACACGATGCCGGGGAGCACCATCCGCACCGTTGAGAGCTCCCGCAGGCGTGCCTCTACCTGCGCGATCGCCAGGCTCTCTCGTCCGGCACGAGCCAAGTCGACCGCCCGGCGTTCGTACCAGCTCTGGAGTGTCTCCCCCTCGGCGAAGTACTCCCGGAACACGAATGTCAGGGCATCGTACGCCGATCTCCCGGCGAAGACCAGCTGGACAACCTTGCCGATCCCGTCTCGGTCCTGTCGGGTGGCGTGGGTCAACACCGTCACCAGCAGGTGGCAGTTCAGGGAGAACAGCTCGTAGTGCAACGCCCACTCGGGCGACACCGGGTGTTCCAGGAGATGACGGACAAATGGTGGCTTGCCGGCTCGGAAGAGGTTCCGGATTGGTTCGTAATTTGGCGGCAGGCGAGTGATACCTGTCCGGGGACAGTGGAGCAGAGAATGACACATCGCCCCCACAAGCCAATCGTATTCGTGCGGGCTGGGCTCGGCCTCGGACCGTCGAACTGAGGCCCTGCCTGCACGCTGGATCAATGCTCGCAACACGGCGTGTGTCGCCTTGACCAATGTGTCTTCCACTTGGAGCGCGAGGTGCTGTGTCGGGATGTCCGCGTCCGGGTGGACCCCGACGTATACGTCCAGCCACGGCTCGATGCCGCCCTGGGGTCGCAACAAAGGGCCAATCTCGTCAGCGCACAGTGAAACCAGCCTGGAGACATTCCGCGTCTCGATTCCCGCCGGACCGTAAATCCGCACTTTGTGACGGCGGTCTTCGTATGTCTGACCCCGCACCAGTGTACCCGCCCCGAGCGTAACGCAGACGAAGAGGGTCAGTCGGAGGGGCATCACGGATTCGTTGTCTGCTGCTCGTCGGCAGCCACGACGCGAGAAAATGCGTTGACCGCGACCAGCAGGTCGGTTGCCCGACGGACACACGCGTCGTTCTCAACCTGCTCAGGAGTGGTCGGTGGGTGGTCGCCCAGATTGCCGTTTCCCAAGACCGGTACGTCCGGCACCAATGGCCCGGAGAGGTAGGCCCCGGGGGCCTGCGTGCCCCCGTTGGGTTCGGGCAGCAGTACCTTCGTGCCGCTGGGCAGGGGGAACGGCAGGTAGCCGAACGGGCAACCTGTAGACGAAGCGCCGACCGTCACTGCGCCACACGTCTCGCGCAGCTTGATGGCGAGCAGCTCGGACGTGCCCGACGTGTGGTGTCCAATGATCAGAATGGTCGGTATCGCGGCCTGTTCCAGAAGAGCGGTGGCCTCGGCTACGGCAGCCGTGTTTCCGCCGCCGCTGGCCCGCAGATCGAGCATCAGTCCCTTGGGGGGCGTCCGCCCATCTGCCGTGGCGAGGAGTTTGCGCATTGCCGCCAGCGATTCGGCGTTCACCCGGAGCAGTTGCGCGTAGAGAACATCGCCGGCCAGCCGACGATTCAGTCCGAGCGACGGGGCGTCGTCTGTCACTTTCGGGCCTGGCTTGGGTGGTTCCAGAAGCGTTGCCCCGCATTTCAGGCCGTCCAGAATGGACTGCACCAAGTGTCGCTTGGAGGCCGGGTCCGACGGGTCGAACAGCCCCCGTTGTTCAAGGAGAGACAAGAGCGCATCGAGTTCTGCGGTGAACGCATCACCCGAGTCGTCCGCGGCGGGTTGCGCAGCCACACCGGAATCGCTCGTGGCAGGTACGGCCGTGACTTCCGCTACTGCTACCGACAACACAAGGAAAACCAGGAGCGAACGTGTCTTGCGCATATCAGACTCCAAATTGGGGCTGGTCCGCCTTTCCCCCGTTCCGGCTCTCCTCTCTCGGCGGGGCTTATCCCCGAAGACTCTCATCAGCCTCAATGACTTTGCGGCTCTGCGCGGCACGGAACTCGATGAGGCGCTCGGTGAGCGCAGCGTCGCCCAAGGCGAGGATCTGTACTGCGAGCAGTGCGGCGTTTTTCACGCCGCCTTTCCCTATGCCGACCGTGCCGACGGGGATGCCGCCCGGCATCTGGACCGTGGCCAGGAGTGCATCCATGCCGTTCAGAGCGCCACCCTCGACGGGGATGCCGATTACGGGAAGAACCGTGTGCGCCGCGGCAACGCCGGCCAGGTGCGCGGCGGCGCCGGCAGCACAGATGATGACCTTGATGCCCCGGTCCGACGCACTCTCGACGAACGACTTCACCACGTCGGGCGTGCGGTGGGCAGACATGACACGGACTTCGGAGGCTACGCCGAACTCCTTCAACGTGTCGATGGCGCCTTCGAGTTTCGGAAGATCTGACTTGCTCCCCATCAGGAGCGCAACTTGCGGACTGCTCATGGCTTCCCCTTCTGAGCTGAAGGTGTTATCACTTGTCCCTGCCAAACGGGGACATCTCACGCAGCCACTCGACGATGGGTGGCAGCTTCTCGACAATGTAATCCATCTCTTCCATGGTGTTGTAACGTGACAGGCTGAAACGGATGCTGCCGTGTGCCGCCGTGTACGGAACGCCCATGGCCCGAAGCACATGGGACGGTTCGAGCGACCCGGATGTACACGCGGAACCGGACGACGCGGCAATGCCGTGTTCGTTGAGGCGTAGGAGGATGGACTCCCCCTCGATGTACTCGAAACTGATGTTGGTAGTGTTGGGCAGGCGGCTTGGAGGGTTACCATTCACGCGGGCGTTGCGGCACCGGCTCAGAAGCTCGTGCTCCAAGTGGTCGCGCATTCGAGCAACACGTCCGCGTTCCTCGTCGAAGTGCGCCAGCGCCAGTTCGGCCGCTCTTCCCAGTCCTACGATGCTCGGCACGTTCTCCGTGCCGGCCCGGAGACCGTACTCCTGATGCCCACCGATCATGAATTGGTTGAAGGGCGTACGCCGTCGCACATACAGGGCTCCCACGCCCTTCGGTGCGTGCAGCTTGTGCCCGCTCAGGGACAGCAAATCTATCTCGCTCTGGCGCAGGTTGATGGGCACCTTGCCAACGGCTTGCACGGCGTCCGTGTGGAACAAGGCGCCGTTCTGGTGCGCGATCTGGGCGACTTCGTGGATCGGTTGGATATTCCCGGTCTCGTTGTTGGCCCACATCACGGAGACGACCGCCGTCTGTTCGTCCACCATGCCGCAGAGCGCTTGGAGGCAAAGCTGTCCCTTGTTGTTGACCGGAACGAACTCCACGTGGTAACCGCGTTTCTGCAGCACCTTGCACAGACCGAGAACGGCCGGGTGCTCGACACGAGTCGTGACGACCTTGCGGCGTTTGACGTTCGTGTCGAGAGCGCTGAGGATGGCTGCGTTGTCGGATTCCGTGCCGCAACTCGTGAAGATGATCTCGTCGGGGAACGCCCCGAGCAAGGCCGCGACTTTCGACCTGGCTGCTTCGATCTGATTGCGGATCTGTCCGCCAAAAGTGTGTATGCTGCTCGGGTTGCCGTACAGGTCGGAGAAGAACGGAAGCATCGCTTCCAACACCTCCGGCGCCACTCGCGTGGTGGCGTTATTGTCAACGTAAACGACGTCTTTCGTCATGGTCCGCCACTCCTGTTATGGCTGTCGCCATGCGGGATCCGCACGTCAGCCTTCCACCACGGTGATGTCCGGCGACACTAGCTCCTGCAGCTTGGCCTGCACCCAACGCTGAAGCGTGATGTGCGCACTGGGACAACCGGCACACGCCCCCTTCAGACGTACCGACACGGTGTTGCCGTCGACGTCCACCAGTTCGAGATCCCCGCCGTCAGCTTTCAAGGCCGGAGCGATCTCGGCGTCGATGGCGACCTGGATTTTCATGATCTTCTGCAGGTTGGTCATAGGCTTGGGGCTGCCGGCTTCAGACTGTCCGTCCGCGGCGGTGCCGGCGTCAGCTTCGCCTCGCACGGCAGCGATGATGTCCGCTATCTCGTCCCGGCATCCGCCACAGCCGCCGGCCGCTTTGCAGTAGTGCGTCACGTCTTCCACGGTGTGCAGGTCGTTGGCCTTCACGACTTCACGTATCTTCCGCTCCGTGACACTGAAGCAGTAGCACACCACGCGGTCCAGGCCCTGAGGGTCATAGTGGTCATCGTCGTGGTCACCGGCCGTCACCTTCCCATCGCCCTCGCCACGCAGATTCGCCAAGGCCGCCTGAAGCGCCTCCATACCCATCACCGAACAGTGCATCTTCTCTTCCGGCAGCTCGCCCAGGAAGTCGGCGATGTTCTGGTTTGTGATGTCTTCGGCTTCAGCAATCGGTTTGCCCTTGATGAGCTCGGTCAACGCGGAGGCGCTGGCAATGGCGCTGGCGCAGCCGAACGTCTGGAAACGAACGTCGACGATCGTCTGCCTTTCGTCGTCCACTTTCAGGAAGAGCTTCAGCGCGTCGCCGCACGTGATGTTTCCCACTTCGCCGACTGCGTCGGGGTTCTCGATCTCACCCACATTTCTCGGGTGCAGAAAATGATCCATTACTTTTTCAGTGTAGTTCCACATTTGCTTCTCTCCTCGGGGCCGTCCCCCCGACAGTGGTTCGATACTCCGTGCCAACCGTTGTTTTGTTTTGCAATGATTACCAAAATTGTCAAGTATAACATATTCAGACAGATGCGGAAGGCAAACGTTCCCTGCACAAGATAGGCTGTTGTGGGAGCTCATCAACTTCACTATCTGTCCTGGCACCCTATAGTGTGTCACACTTGTATCCCGGAGTTGACCAACAGAAAGTTGACAGTTGATGCAGTTGCTGCAGTTGAGCGTTTCCGATGAGATGCGCCCCGCGGCTCGTCTCGCAGTCGAATGTCTGCAGCGAGGCGGCGTTGTCCTCGCGCCGACAGAAACCGTGTACGGGCTGATGACCAAATGGGGGAACGAAGGCGGGTACGACCGCATCTTCCAGATGAAACGCCGTCCGCCGGACAAGCTGCTGCAGATGCTGGCATCGAGCCTGGACATGGCGGAGGACGCCGGTGTGGCCGCAACATCGCGCCTGAGGGCGCTTGCCGAGGCGTTCTGGCCCGGGCCGTTGACCGTTGTCTGCGACGCGAAGGACGGCGGCACGATCGGTCTCCGCATCCCGGATCATCCCTTTGTCCTCGGCATGCTGCGTATGCTGGGACACCCCTTGGCTGCCACGAGTGCGAATCAGTCGGGACATCCCCCCGCCACAACCGTGGAGTTGGCATTGGCCGATCTGGATGGTCGTCCGGACGCCGTGTTTGATGCCGGCCCCGGTGGCTCGGTTGCCTCGACTGTGGTCTTGCTGACGGGCCGGCAGCCGAGTGTCATTCGACAAGGCGCCGTGACCCGTGAGCAGATCGAAATCGTGCTGGGGACGTGAGACGTCGTGGGCGGGAGGCTGGGCGGGGATGTGCGTCCAGGTGGTGAGTGATGCCGCGGAAATCCTCGAAGACATGGCAAGCCAAGAGGAAGAGGCACGAGGACTCGACGCTCGTCCACACAGCCCTGCGGATGCTGAGGACGTAGGGATGGCCGCGAAGGAACGCAGAGAACGCAGAGGACCAGGGATGGAGACAAAGAACGTCGGGATTATCGGCTTTGGGTTCATGGGCAAGGTGCATTCCTACGCCTACACGGCCCTGCCCATGTACAGCGAGCCCTTGCCTTTCAGGCCAGTGCTGTCGCACGTCTGCACGAGCCGTGCGGAGACCGCACGAACGGGCGCGGACGTGATTGGCGCGGAGCATGCGGTCACGGACTACCGGCAGATCACCGAGAACCCGGACGTGGACATCGTACACATCTGCACACCGAACCACTTGCACAAGGACGCACTGCTGTCGGCCATTGCCCACGGCAAACACGTCTATTGTGACAAGCCTCTGACCGCAACGCTGGCTGAAGCCGAGGCGATCGAGGCGGCACTGCCCGGCTACGCTGGTACGGGGCAGATGGTGATGCAGAACCGGTTCTTCCCGTCCACGATGCGGGCGAAGCAGTTGGTGGAGGAAGGCTTCCTGGGGAAAGTCCTGGAATTCCGTTGTGCGTACCTCCATTCGGGCAGCGCCAATCCCGATNCCCCACTCAAATGGAAGCTGACCCCGGAGGCCGGTGGCGGCGTGATTGCGGACCTCGCATCGCACGTCCTCGACTTCGTGCACTTCTTCCTTGGCGACTATGCGGCGATCATGGCGGCAACATCGATTGCCTTCCCCGAGCGTCCGTCAGTGGACGACCCCTCCCGCAAAGTGCCGGTCGAGACGGAGGACAGCGTCATGGCCCTGGCGCGCATGCGTGACGGCTCACTCGGACACATCGAGGCCACCAAAATCGCCACGGGCACAGAGGACGAGCTCCGCCTCGAGATTCACGGATCGAAGGGGGCTCTGCGCTACAACGGCATGGACCCGCACCATCTGGAGATATGGGATCAGAGCGCCGAGAGCAAGCCAATGGGCGGCGTCCAGGGGTGGACGAGAGTACCTTGTGGACAGCGTTACCCGGCGCCTGGCACGACCTTCCCCACCCCCAAAGCAGCGACCGGCTGGATTCGCAGTCACATCGCGTGTTTGGCCAACTTCCTTTGGGATGTTGCATCCGGCAAGCCGGGCAGCCCGGGACTCCGCCAAGGCGTCTACGTCCAGAAACTGATGGACGCGTGCAGGCGCTCCGCGGAAACGGGGGCATGGGTCGATCTGCCATGACACGTGAGGCGATACTCCAGGCCCTGCGGCACGATGCCAGGCTCCTCGACGCCCATACCCATGTGGGTGCGGACCCCGCACTGTACCTGCGCGGCGAGTACCCGTACTGCCTTTCAGGCGAAGACCTGGCGTTGCGCCTCGCCGCTTACGGCATTGACGCGGCCGTCTGCTTCCCATGCTCTACACCTCGTACTTCGACCTGAACGCATTCCTCCGGGGACGCATCGAGCCGGCCGCGGACGGTGCATCGACGTTCCCGTACGAAGTCGAGAACCGCAATCTCTGTGACGAGGTGTACAACGCGTTTCCGGCACTCGCAGGGAAGCTCCTGCCCTTCGCATTCTTCGACCCGTCCCGGAACCAAGCCGTGTTGCCGGGTGATCCGGGACTTGCGCCAGCTTTCACAAGCAGTTGTGAAAACAGGAGAA
>JGI10211J34971_10004044_pt1 | contig 11682 bp, 11 predicted proteins | sample Etolagsediment_FD_34971 | JGI IMG/M metagenome (IMG submission 34971)
AAAAAAAGACAATCGTTGTCTTATGTTTTTGAGTCAGATTTGAGGAATGTATTCGAGGGAAAAAATTTCCTAGAATTTATAAATTTAAAAAACAATAAACATCCAAAATTAGTAAAAGAATATTTTTCTGGTAATCTATCATTAGAAACAATGGTAATATTAGATAAAATGATTCACTATAGAGAAAAATTTGATAAACAGTTATTAGATCCAATATGGGAATTAATCTCTATGAAAATTAAAAAATATTCTCCATTTTTGGTGATTGATTTAGATAAATACAAGAACATCATAAGAAAAGTATTATTGTGACATTTTTCGGATCGGAAATAGTCAAAGAAGAGTTAAAAGAAATTGAAATATTACAAGAAAAAATTTCTTGTAATATTTTGTCTTTTCATCTAATGTCAAAAAATGAAAAATTAGAGCATATAAAATTACTAGAAAAATTGTTAGAAAGACAAAAAATTTTATATGCTAGGTTGAGTTTATCTGATAACCCAGATGCAATTGAAATGAAAAATAGATTAGATGATGCAACAAAATTAATAGGACTTCCTGGAGAAGTGCAAATAGAAGATGTTTTTCGAAATATGTTTAATTTGATAGAAGACACCAAAAGAGAGTTGCAAAACGAATGACTCTATGCTATGATTAGCTTATGGGCTTAGGAACCCCAAAGCAGCCTAAATTATCCATCGTATCAATCGTAATATGAATTTTAAAGATCTCAAAAAACAGTCTTCCCTTGGTAGCCTAACTGAAAAGCTTATCAAGGAAGCAGAGAAAATGGGTGGCAATAATTCTAGTGATAACCCAAATCTTTTTAAACTAGAAACTGATAAGGCAGGCAATGGTCGTGCTGTAATTCGTTTTCTACCAGCTCCTCCAAATGAGGATCTACCTTTCGTAAAACTATACAATCATGGCTTCCAGGTCAATGGTCGTTGGTTTATTGAAAATTGTCTTACGACTCTTGGTGAAGAGTGTGCTGTATGTCGAGCTAATTCAGAACTCTGGAACTCTGGAGTAGATTCCGATAAAGAAATTGCTCGTACTCGTAAGCGTAGACTCAGCTACTACGCTAATGTTTACATTGTAAGTAATCCTGCTGATCCTTCATTAGAAGGTCAAGTTAAAATTTTCCGATTTGGTTCTAAAGTATTTGATAAAATTAAAGCATCAATGAAACCAGAATTTGAAGATGATCCAGTAATTGATCCATTTGATCTATGGAATGGGGCTAATTTCCGTCTTCGCGTCAAAAAAGTTGCTGGCTATCCAAATTATGATGATAGCGTATTTGAACCACCATCTGCACTTCTTGATGGGGATGATGATGAACTAGAAGCACTTTGGAAGACCGAACATTCACTACAAGAACTTATTTCCCGAGATAAGTTTAAGTCGCCAGAAGAACTTGAGAAGCGCCTAAATTATGTTCTTGGTTCTAAGCCAATTTCTCAGTCTGTACGGGAACAAGAAGAAGAGCTTGAGCCTTTGGCACAATCATCAGAGAGTGACATCATGAAAGAGCTTGAAGAGTCTTATTCTCGCAGTAAGTCTTCTACGGTAGAAGAAACTGACGAAGACGAAGATGATGCAATGGCATACTTTAGTAAGCTAGCAGGGTAATTCTTTTTGGGGAGTTTATTAGCTCCCCATTTTTCTTATGAAAATTAAAAACATTAAACCAAAACAAGAGAGATTTTATAATCCAATTTTGGACAGTGACGGAAAATTTCGATCAACTATTCGTTTTCTTCCTCCCATTGATGGAGATGATTTTCCATGGATTAGTCTGTTTTATTACTCTTTTTATGGTCCCACTGGAATTTTATACGAAGAAAATTCTTTGGTGAATATTAAGAAAAAGGATCCAGTTTCAGAATATAATCAAAAATTATTGAGTACTAATGGAAAAATAGCTAAAGATGTTGTCAAAAAACAGAAAATGAAGATTGCATATTATAGCAATATCTATGTCATTGATGATTCTACAAATCCAAAAAATAATGGAAAAGTTTTTATTCTGAAGTATGGTAGAACTGTTTTTCGAAAGATTGTAAATCAAATGTATCCAGAAATCGAAAAAGATATGGAAGTAAATATCTTTGATCTACAAGAAGGATGCAACTTTAATTATTATATTGAGGATATTGATGGATGCCATGAATATGATAGATCCAATTTTGGTCCAGTTGAGCCATTAGAAATTGATGCTGACATTATGAGTCGGGCATATTCATTATCCGAAATGAAATCGCTTGATCGGTTTAAGTCTTATGATGAATTAAAAGAACAATTAAATTTTGTTCTTGGAAATTAATAAAGTCTAATATTATCTCCTCTTTTTAAGGTTCTACTTACATACTGAGTAGAACCTTTCTTATATTTCATAATTTCTTCTAGATCATTAAATACAATATTTAAATATCTTGGTTTGAGTACAAATATATTTCTTTTTGCATCTTCTATTTGACTTTCATATTCATAATTTGTAATCGGTGTTAAAATATTAGATGCTGCCAATCTAATTTCTTTTTCTAAGTTTACATCATAATAATCATAATAATATTGATTTGTTGTGGATAGAAAATCTTTTGAATAGTATTCAATAGTTTCATTTCCAGTTACTTCTAATTCAACTCCATTTTCAGATGTTGGAGCATTTCCTACTATATCAATTCTAAATTTGATTCTAAATAAATCATTTTCTCCATCTCCATCAATATCAACAGATTCTCTTTCTACTTCATTTTTTATTTGAAATTTTCCATTGAGTGATTCATCTACAGCATTGGTGATATCAATTTCAAGATATTGTTTCAAATCAATTATATCTTCTCCCAAATTTAAATCTATCGTTATTTCTACTTCTTGAGTATCTTCAAAATAAACTAATCTAGATATAATCCCTGTACCTTTAAATGCATTTACGAATCCATTACCAGATTTCCATTCATTTGGCATTATGATTCCTTCTGGTAGAATTAAGTTTCCAGTGCTATCTCTAACTTCTTGTGTTTCATAATGATGGATATCATTATAAAGTTCATTATAAGAACCATACTTTTCTAACATTACCTTATCAAAGATCGTTTGTGGCAATGGCCATTCGGTTTGAATGTTAAGAATATTATTAGAAAGAAGAATTACCCAATCAAGAGTCTCATCATTATAGACTTTATATGCTACATTATCTGGTCTTTCATCGCCTATAATTTTGTACTTTGTGAAGTATGAAAGATTTCCAAAAATATCCTCACGGAGTTTTCCGCGACGGAATAAATTTTTTACAGTCGCATACTCAGAGATCTGTCTTTGATTTGGATCTCTACTGACATATTCAAAATCTGGAACTTGTCTGAAATATGAAGGCATTTTAGTAACCTATTTCGTTTGAATCTATATCTTTGTAATCTTTTGTTGTTACTGGCTCAAGTTCTTGGAATTGCATACTAAGATTATATGATGTCATAGTTCTTGCTTCGTCACTAAAGGTCATATAAGATCCATCAGGAGTATAATCTACACTTATTGATTTTAGTGCACAAGTTTTAATTCTATTTAATGATTGGTGATTCTCAATTATTTCATTTTCATTGTTTTTTGATACATATTGAATATTAAAAACATTTGGCGCAGTCAAAAATAATCCTTCACTTGCAGTCCCAGCTGCAGAATACTGCTTAAAAATCCTTATAATTTTTCTTACATTTTTTGCTTCTGTCTTATTTCTAGGTGATAATCTAAATGTAAAATTAAACGGTCTTAAAGTTGGACCCTGAAATAGTAATTCTAAATTTGGATTAACTATTCCACCAGAAACTCTTGATAGTAATCCATTAACTCCTGCTGCCTTCTGTGCAAGGTAAAGTTTTAATGCCCTTTGTACATTTGGATCATTTAATGTTGTATTTCCTGCATTAATTGCACTATTAATTAAATTGTCAAGATCATTTTGCGTAGATATTGACATTAACTTGAAGCTTGCATCGACCAACGCCATGTCTAGGGGATTTACTCCAAGTCCGTTCCAATCCACATTATTAGTATCAGTAATTGATGGCTGAATTGGTAGGATTATACTTCCTTTTATTTCTTTTTCGTTTGGTTCTCTTCTTTCTCCAAATATTCCAATTCCTTTGCTTGTATCTAATTTTCTTGGTATATATTTAATTACTGTAAATTTTATAAAATCTTGGCCATTGTTTCTTATATTTGTTGGGTATACTAATTCTTGGAATTGTTTATTTGGATTATCTGGCTCTATTTGAGTTATATTTTCCATTATGTCTATAGAGAGATTTGTTGCTGCTGGGTCTGGCCCAGAAGGATTTCTTGTTGGGCTAGATGGAGATACTGGAGGACCAAATAAAGATGGGGCTTGTGGGCTCAATGGTGTTACTGCAGATCCGGTTATATTGTTACTTGTTTGAAATTCATCATCTACTTGAAAATCTGACAATCCTCCACCTTTTTTGAGTAATTTTTTAGAATTAGTTATCGCCTGAAATCTTAATGATGTTCGTCCACCAGCATTTAAATCTGCTATGACGATATCGCCCAAGACTTTTTCATCTGTTGCATTGGGTATAGGACTAAAAGATCCTGGCTTTGTTGGATCAGAATTTGGTACTAATATTTTGCTTTCTTTTTCAGTAACTGCTTTCCACTTTCCATCTACTCCAAGCTCTGCCCCAATATACCAATTATTGTTTTTTCGAACTAGTTGATATGTTTTCAGCGTTCCTACATCTATATTTCCTGGTTGATCTATTGATCTATCATATGTTTGATAAGTATTGAAATATATATCTCCACCTTGGCCAGGATAATTCTTTTTATATTCATATTGTGTTTTTGATAATGTTCCATCTAAAATGACTTGAGCCATTAGAATTCCCTCCACATAAGGGATACAATCATCTCAATTTTTTGTAGAGTATGAGACATTACTTTTTTAACTATTTAGCGACCAGAAATAAACACTGGGGAAAAAGAAGGAACCTGCAGAATGTATTCTAATTCTTGTTGTCTAATCCGATAAAACATCGACTGAACTCCTCCATAAGCATAGGTTCTTATTGGACTTTCGATGTACTCTGGTCTCCTTTCCCAGTGGTAGTTGACTCCTTTCCAATATAATCTCCCTTCTTTCACAATAAGACTTACGGGATGAACATCATACCACTGTCCTTTTGTTTTTGCGATGTACTTAAATGTATAAATTTTACCAGTCTCCATTGTCTCTTCAGTTCTGCCCAACCGAGAAAGAATATCAACTAATGCATTGAAATAAAAGTTTGGGGATTGATTTTTTGGTAAGCTATCAATAAGATTTTTAAAACTATAAAATTCTTTTTGTTGTTTCTGTAATTTTCTTTTTCTTTCTTCAAGTTGACTTACGACATAAGATCTTGGCGCTTCTTTTTTTAACTTATCTTCTTCAAATTTTATTTCTTCTTCCTCTCTCTTTAGTTTTCTCTCCTTTGATTTTGTAAGTGTCGAAAACCAAGTTCGTACTGTTCCAAATATATTCCAGAGTCTTCTAGCCTGATTACTTAGTGGTTTAAACATTTTTATAACCCAAGTTCTTTTTCCGTGATTACCTTGAATTCCATACCTCTATCTTTACACCATTCTTCTGCTGCTTCCCACTTTGCCTGATTGACGCTATATGTTTTCATTTCATACAACCAGTTTTTAGTTTTTCTCTTTGGTTGTTTTGGTGGAATCGTTTGTTTCTTTGGCTTTACTTCGACCACATAAGTTTTAAATTCTCCAGATTGTTCTTTGATTTTTATAATAAAGTCGGGAAAATATCTTCTTATGTGATTATCAATTGGAGAGCGATATGGAATAAAAAATTCTTCTGACCCATAAGAAACAACACTCTCATTCAGATCGCACCAATGCATAAATCTTAGTTCCCAGGAACTTCTGTAAACGATATTCTCCGGATTCCCAATGTATTTTTGGGGATTCTGTGGGCGAAAAAATCCTTGAATAAAATTTTTATTCCCCATGCACTACTAAATACTATACGCAGTAAAGCTATTTATAAATGGAAGGCCCAACAATAAAACCTTATAAGATGTCTGAGATCAAAAGCAAGTTACTAAGACCTGCTTTGACATCTAATTTTATTTGCGAATTTAAGCCTCCGAGCCTAGTCGAAGAATTTTTATCACAGAGAACAACTGCTGGATTTAATGGTGGAAAATACATTGGTGAAAATCAAGAATTAATTCAGCTTTCTTGTTCTGAAGCTACTCTTCCTGGGTCTTCATTGATGACTCATGAGATTAATAATGATTATACTGGTGTAACAGAAAGACATGCATATCGTAGATCATATGATGATAGGACAGATTTTACTTTTTATGTCGATGCTAATTATTTTGTAATTGATTTTTTCGAAAATTGGATTTCTTATGTTGTTGGTGAAAACTTATTGTCGGCCCAAGACCAAACAAGACCACCACAATTAAATAAAAATTATAATTACAGGGTGAATTTTCCAGAACAATATCATGCAGATGCTCTTTTTATTACAAAATTTGAACGAGATTATGACCCGACAGAGCCAGCACAAAAAAAAGAACCAGGGAAAGATAGACCATTAACTTATCAATTTATTAATGCATATCCAATTAGTATCGCGTCAATGCCAGTTTCATATGACAATTCTCAACTATTAAAGTGCACTGTATCTTTCACTTATAGTCGTTATGTTAGATCTAAAAACTTCAGACAATTTTCATCTGATCCCGGAAATATATTTTCTCCATTAAATAATAATTTTGGCCTACAGCCATTACCTGGAAACATTGGTGGATTTAGTGGTGCTGGATTTGAAGGGTTTGCTCCACCAAATGTTGCCTAATAAATAATCACAATGACTCGATCATAAGAACATTATGCCATTACCAAAGATTTCAGCACCTACTTATTTCTTGACTTTACCATCAACCGGAAAAGAAATAAAATACAGACCATTTCTAGTTCGAGAAGAAAAATTACTTGTTCTAGCACTAGAAAGCGAAGACTCAAAGCAAATAACAGAAGCAATTAAGACTGTCCTTAAAAATTGCATTGAAACGAGAGGTATCAAAGTAGAAACTCTTCCAACTTTTGACATTGAATATCTATTCTTAAATATTCGTGGTAAATCTGTCGGAGAAGAAATAGAAGTCAATGTCATCTGCCCAGACGACGAAGTGACTACAGTTCCAGTAAAAATCAATATTGATGAGATTGAAGTTCAAAAATTTGATGGACACGACAAAAAAATTAAACTAGATGATAAAATATATCTAGAAATGAGATATCCATCATTAGACCAGTTTATCAAAAATAACTTTGATTTAAATGCCACAGATGATATGGATCAGGCATTTGAATTGATAGGATCTTGCATCGATAAGATTTATACAGAAGATGAAGTTTGGGCAACTTCTGATGTAACAAAAAAAGAACTTCAAGAATTTTTAGATCAGATGAACTCTTCTCAATTTAAACTGATTGAAAAATTCTTTGAGACAATGCCAAAAATTTCCCATACAATTAAGATCAAAAATCCAAAGACTAAGGTAGAGAGTGAGGTTACAATTGAGGGACTAACATCTTTTTTCGCATAAGTCTTTCTCACATGGATTTGGAAAATTATTATCAACTTAATTTTTCCTTAATGCAATACCATAAATACTCATTAACTGAGATTGAATCATTGTTACCTTGGGAAAGAGAAGTTTATGTAACTTTATTGAAGAATCATCTAGAAGAAGAGAAACTAAAGCAGCAGCAAAATGCAAGTTGACATACCGTCAGGAATACCAGTAAAGTGGTTTTCGTTCAATCAAGTTGGCGAAAAAACTTGGGCTACACTCAAGGCGAAACTTACTGGCAAAAAGCAGCCTGACGGTAGATCTTATTATTCTGCGGTCAAACTAAATGACAAAGAAGCAGATACAATTATAAGAAATATAAAAAAAGATGTCCGTGGGTTTCCACTTTTTGAAGAAGAGAAGACAAAAAATTTCGAGGAAGACAACAAAAAATATCAAGAATGGTTAGTTGAGCAATATTTAAAAAACGAACCTGAGATTCCTACATTAGAAGATCTAATTAAAAATATAGCTGAAGAACCAACTGCTCCAGCTCCCATATATGAAGGAACTCGTAGAGATGATTTAGTAGAAGAAGAGATTGATTCTGAGCTATTAGAACTTCTAGGAATGGAAGATACATCAGAAGTTGATTATGAAGATTACAGTGATTTAATTTCCCAAAGATTATTGGAAGGATCTTGGCAAACTGGCAAAAAAATATCAAAGAAACACACCAAAATTCTACAGAATGAACTCAAAAGAGTAAAAGATAAAGTAGGAAAATTCAAGCTCAAAAAGTCCGGGAAAATTAATGCAACAAATGTCAGAGCAGTTACATCAACACCAAAAGCAAGAGTAAAACCAGAAAGTCTTGCAACAGAACAGCCAAAACCAGAACAGCAAACATTTGATGGATTACTGAAGCATGTAGTCTCTATTAATAGAGTCACATCAAAAATACTTGAAATATTAACAGAAAGAAATAAATTATATAAAAAACAAGAAGATAAAGAAAGAAAACGAGCAGAAGTTTTAAGAAGACAAAAACGAGAGGAATCCTTAGAAAAAGGAATTGAAAAAGTAACTACCTTTGCATCTAAATTACTTGCTCCTGTCCAAGGAATTCTCGATAAAATTATTAATTTCATTGTATTCACTCTACTTGGTAAGGCATTCACAAATTTTGTAAAATGGCTCAATAATCCAAAGAATAAAGAACGAGTAAAAACACTCAAGCAGTTTTTGAAGGATTGGTGGCCAGCACTGTTGGGTGCTATCGTTCTATTCACCACACCATTTGGTCAGTTTGTTCGTGCATTTATTGGAACTGTTGCAAAACTTACATTAAGATTATCTAAGTTTGCCATTCCTAAATTATTGAAATTGATTGCAAAGTATCCCAAAGCATCAATAGCAATTGGTGCCGCTGGTGCTGCAGCTGGTATTGGAATGTATATGCAATCTAGAAAACAGAAACAAGATCAAGAATTGCAAAGTGCAGATCCAAATTATGGAAAAACACCAAGCTTCCAAAAAGGTATACTTGATCTCGGCTCTTCGGGTGGAATTCCGGCATTTAAAGGTGGTGGATTGATTCCACTTGCTAGAGCATTTGCTAGTGGTGGACAGCAAACTTCACTTCAACCATTTGAAGGTGGATATGTCGATGAAGGCACTGGAATTACTGTAGCAGGAGTAGGACCAGATACACAGGCAACAGTGCTTCAGCCAGGTGAAGTTGTCTTCAGCAAGAAAGCAGTGGATTATTGGGGCGCAGAGAGGCTTCTGGCGATGAATAAGATGGGCGGAGGAACTAATATTCCAAAGTTCATTAATAATATACAGATGGCACAAGGCGGTGGGATGGTCAATAAAATTCAAGTGGCACAAGGCGGAGGAATGATTGGTGGAATGATGAGAGGAATTAAAAATTTATTTGGTTCCAAATCACCAGAACCAAAAAAATCATTTGGTCCATCATGGCATGGCCCAGCACCAAAATATGAGCACAAATCTAGAGAAGTTCAAGCATTCCTCAGGGCACTTAAAGTTGCGGAAGGAACTATAAAATCCAAAAATTCTTATGATACGATCTACGGTGGAGCCGAAGTTCCAATTCGCCAGATGACAGTCAAGGAATTAATTAATACGCAAATGACTGATATGCTACCAAAAAGATTTGGTGGTGGTAGAGCACCATGGGGTGGTGGAGAGTCGAGGGCATCTGGGGCATATCAATTTATGCCTAATACATTAAAACAATTGATGATTATGAATGTATTGAAACCTTCCGATAAAATGACACCAGAAAATCAAGATCGTGCTGCCTGGGCATTGGCAAAACGAAGGGGGATTTCTTTACCGCAACTTAAATCTCAAGGATTAAGTAGAGGAATATTGAATACTGTTGCTGGGGAGTGGGCATCATTACCAAATCTTGAAGGTAAGAGTTATTATAATCAACCAGTTAAAGCTCCTGAATTATTACAAAAAACTTATAATGAAACTTTAAAGCTCGGTCCCCAAGCAAAAATGAATTTGCCTGGACCCCCAGTTTCAAATTCAAAAATGTCGTTTATAGAATTGCCGCCAATTGTACAACAAGAAAATTCTCAAATTGCCAGTTCTGGTGGAACAAAAGTTCCTCAGTTTATGCCACCAGATTCTACCCAGGCATCAATCAATGCTGCAATCTATGGTCTAGCATAAGATGGCAAAAATAAATTCAAATAAGTTCATACCACAGAATAAAACGGAAAATGAAGGTCTCTCATCTCAGAGAGTTTCTATTGCATCTGGGATTGGTAATATTTCATCGAGTAGTCTCAATCCATCTGATGTCAAACCAGAGGGAAATAAGAACCAACCAAAAACTTTATTATTTGAAGTCATAGAAATTAGAAAGAATACTCTTTCTATTTTAAAAATAATTAAAGGCAATAGTTCATTATTAAAAAAATCAGAAGAAAGAAAAAGAAAAGAAAACGAAAGAAAAAAATTTGAAGAGAAAGAACTTCGTTCAGAGGAAAAGAAAAATAAATTAATTCCAGATTTCAAACCAACTGAATTCCCGAAGATGGGATTTCTAGATCGAATAAAGCAGTTTCTTTTTTACACTCTACTTGGTGCTGCTTTTACCAAATTCGGAAAACATATTCCAAAGGTACTAAATTTTCTTAAATTATTAGGTCCAGCATTTAAAAATTTTGAAACTATTACTGGAAATATTCTTAATGGAGTTGTAGATTTTGTTGGATTTGGTTATAAAGCATATGATCAAGTCAAAAATATTATTGCTGGCATCAGTGGAGATGATACAGAAAAACGACTGAAAGAATTTGATACTCAATTTAATAAGTTTGCTAACCTAGCTCTTATTGCTGGAATGGCTGCTTCTGGTAGTGCAGATTTTAGTGTTGGCGGTGGCAGAAAAAAAGAAAGACTAGGAGTAGATAGACAAACTGGACAAAAAGTCAGCAAAAGAACACAGGCAAGATACTTAAGTCAACATGGCGAAAAAGCATACATTAAAAAATTTGGCAAAAGGAGTTATAAAGGACTAACTGGAAAAACAGCCGGAAGATTTGGCGGAAGATTAGCCGGAAAAGCACTCGGTAAAGTTCCAATTATTGGAGGTCTGATTGATTTTATTATTAGCACAGTAATATTCAAAGAAAAGCCAGGGAGAGCAGCAGCTAAAGCAGTTGGTGCTACAATTGGTTCTGCTCTAGGAACATTTGTTCCTGTGCCTTTTGCTGGTACAATTCTTGGTGGGATTTTGGGTGATATTGTTGGTGGAGCACTTTATGATTCTTTAGTTGGCGGCGATAAACTTAAAGGAAAGGCACAAGGAGGTCAAGTTACAAGAGGTAAAAAGAGCGCCTCTTCTCCAATTAGTAGAACAATTAAAAAAACTAGAACAAAACCACCAAGAATACAACCACAAAGAACAATCCCAGGTAAAGATATTGGCGGAAGAGAAGAAATTAAAAAATTATTCCCGTCGCCAACAGACCCAAGACAAAAAAATCCTCTTGGTGTATTAGAAACTGCATCTAAAAACTAT
>JGI10211J34971_10004045_pt1 | contig 11680 bp, 11 predicted proteins | sample Etolagsediment_FD_34971 | JGI IMG/M metagenome (IMG submission 34971)
GGGCAGGTCTCAAGATGATGGAATTTCTCAACGACTTCAACCGCGGCAAACCCCTTAAATTCGAGATGCGGGTCGGTATCCATACAGGCCAGGTGATGGCCGGTGTGGTCGGTCATGAACGGATGCAGTTCGATGTCTTCGGAGACAGCGTGAACATCGCCTCCCGTTTCGAATCCTCCGGTGCGCCTGGCCGCATCAACATCTCCCAAGAAACCTACCGCGTGGCTCAGTCACATTTCATCTTCGAGAAGCGCGGCCTGATAAGTCTCAAAAACAAAGAAGCCATGGAAGCCTATTTCGTGGTTGGCGAGCGTGTGTAATGCTTTCCCCAAACAAGGAAAGAGTGATCCATGAAAGATTCTGAAAAGATAGATTATCCGGTAAAAGTGGGGGACGGAATATATTGGGTGGGGAGCCATAACCAGGAAACCCATCTCTACTGCAACCCCTATTTGATCGTCGTGGATGGCCAAGCCGTATTGATCGACGGCGGCAGTCGCTCTGATTTCGCCAAGGTAATGATGAAGATTCTCCAGGTCGGCGTCGATCCAAAAAACATCGTAGCCCTGATCTATCAACACTACGACCCTGATCTCTGCGGCTCAATGGCCAACCTCATTGATATTTGTGACAACCCGGATCTCAGGGTGCTGTCAACCCGTGACAACAACACCTTTATTTCCTTTTATATTCACCAGGACAGATTCAGCTTGGTGGAAAACATCGAGGACCACGGCAACACTTTCACCCTCAACAACCGGACGCTTCGCTTCATCCCCACGCCGTATTCTCACAACGAGGGCAGTTTTGTCACTTTCGACGAACAGACCCAAACGCTTTTCAGCAGCGACCTGTTCGGCAGTTTTTATTATTTCAAAGAGGATATTTTTTTTGATCTAGAATCGCAGTGTTACGCCTGCAAAACCCTTGATAAATGCCCTAAAGGCGTAGCGTATTGTCCGATTCTCGCGGTGTATGAATTCCACCGCAAGGTAATGCCCTGCGAAAAGGCGCTCCACCACGCCATGGGCCAGATCAGAAAATTCGACATCGACACCATCGCTCCCCAGCATGGTAATATCCTCTCCAACCGCAAGGATATCGATTTCCTCATCGATAAGCTGGGCTCCCTTGACAAGGTCGGCATAGACGGAATGAAATGATCACGCTTCCAAGGGTTTGAAAGGCACATTTTTTGAGTCATGCCCCCCTGGGTGTCATTATGAACTCGGCAGAGACGCGATGGCAAGGGGGGTCAGCAAAAGCGGTTGCGAAGGAAGCTGAACGGGAATACCCAGTTCTTCAAAAAAGATTTTGTCAATCCCCGGCAGGCAGCAGGTACCGCCGGTAAGGATGATATGCTCCACCCCATGACCTTTGATGTGCCCGGCCACAATGTCACAGATTTTCAGCAGGGTCGGGCGGGCCAGGTCCAAAATACCATATCGGTCGGGAAGACGTTTGCGCTGCTCGGCCTCTTCCACTGAAATATCGAAATGACCGGCGATGGAGAGCGTTATATGCCTTCCCCCCGAAGGTTCGTCGTCGCTGAAAACCACCGAACCCTTCTGCACCACCGCAGTTCCGGTGGTACCGCCGCCCACATCCACCACGGCCGCTTTGTCCAGTTCCAGCAAAGATGCCACGCAGGAGGGTTCATCCCGAACAGCCGTCAAATCCAGCCCGGCCGTTTCCAGGATATTGGTTGAAAGCCTTGCATCGGTTCCCGGAGGAAAAGAGGTAGCGGCCTTTTTCAATTCCACACCCAGGCGCTTTTCCGCCTTTCTGATAAGCGCCTTTACGATATCCACTGCACCGATGAAATCCACCACGACTCCATCGCGAACCACTTCCGCCCACTCCAGAAAGGCCGCCACGGGGTGACCGCCGTCATCCAGGACCATGACCACCACATCCGCGGTCCCCAGATCGATGCCAACCTGCAAAGGACCGGTTACGGAAACGGGCTGAGTCTGATTCAGCAGCTTTTCCGTGGCATTGAGGCGTTTTGCCACTTGTTCCCAGGAAAGGGCCATGATGTTAAACGATTCGAAAGCTGCCCACCAGCGTGCAGCGTCTCAGGCGCACGAAGGTACGAGCGTTGGTCACACCTTCACCGGTAGGCGTGGAGATGGTCATGGAGGTCCACCCTTCCCCGCCGGCGCCCAAACCGGCCACATGGGGGCCGTTCTTGACGAACAGGCTGGTATTCATTCGGGTTGCCATGGCATCCATGTATTCAATGTTGCGGGAGTGCATTCCCGCAGTATGGCGCAGCCCCCCTTCAAGGAGCATGGCCCAGTCCAGGGCCTCACCAAAATCACGGGCCCTGAGTACCGGGATGATGGGCATCATCTGTTCTATGCGGGCGAAAACGTAGTCGGTCTGGCGGCCCACGTCCACAAAGAGCAGACGGCACGACTCGGGAACGCTGAACCCGCCCGCCGAAGCCAGTTCATAGGCATCCCGTCCCACCCATTTCGGGTTCGGCCTTGCATTGAGATCCGGATAGTCCAGAAGGACTTCCCGGGCAATGGCATCCGCCTGCTCCAGGCTGATCTGCATGGCGCCGCACTGGGTCAATTCCTGTTTCAGTTCATCGGCAATGGATTCAACCGCAATAATCTCTTTTTCGTCACAGCAGACGATATTGTTGTCAAAGGAAGCACCATCGTAAATGCTGCGAGCGGCCCTTTTCAGGTCGGCCGTTTCATCCACCAGCACCGGCGGGTTGCCCGCTCCAGCGGCGATAAGCCGCTTGTTGGTGATATCCCGGGCGGCCTTCACCACCGCTTCGCCGCCGGTTACCACCAAAAGGTTGATGCCGGGGAACGTAAAAAGCTGCTGAGCCGATTCGATGGAGGGCTCTTTGACGCAGGTGAGCAGATTGTTTAATCCCGTTTCCTCATTGATGGCCATGTTCAGCATTTTGATGGTTTCCTGGGTGATGCGTTTGGCCGAAGGATGGGGCGCAAAGACCACTGCATTGCCGCCGCTGATCATGCTGATCGCATTGTTGATAATGGTGGCCGCGGGGTTGGTGGATGGGGTAACGGAGGCAATAACGCCCCACGGTGCGTTTTCGATGAGGGTCAGTCCCGTATCTCCGGAAATGGCGCTGGGCGTCAGAATCTCCGGGCCGGGCGTTCGGTCTGCCACCAGAAGATTCTTTTTGATCTTGTCCTCGATACGGCCCATGCCGGCCTCCTGAACGGCCATCTCGGCCAATCGCCGGGCGTTAGTGCGCGCCGCACGTCGAATGACCTTTACCACCCGTTCCCGCAGGGCAATGGTGCGGTTTTTCTGATAGGCCGCGTCCGCCGCTGCCACGGCGTCTTCCAACCGTTCAAAAACACCGTGATCGCCCCTGTCTCGTGAAGGGCTGATCAAAGGTGCCGAAGTATCAAGCTGCGCAAGGACCTGCCTGACAATAGACTCCAGTTCTTCTGTTGCGATAGCCATTGTGAACTCCAGTGTGGTTCAAGGTTCAGTTTGAGATATTATTTTTGATAAAGTGAGTTTTTCCCCGAGGTAACCTGATCGACAATACCGATGACGCTGAGATCCAAGGGGGGCTTTCCCTCCAGGATCATACGGGCGGAACTACCCCGGACCAGAAGCACCATCTCACCTTCGCCGGCGCCCATGGTATCCGCGGCGACCTGACCCGGAAAAATCACCTTGCCTTTGGAATCGACGATATCCACCAAAAGAAAGGTCAGGTTGGGTAACCCCAGGTCCCGTACCGTAGAGACAACTTGTCCCACTACTTTTCCCAATTCCATATCAATTCTCCCACCGTAAAATTGGCGGCTGTTATTTCTTACTCTTTTTGGTTTCGGCTTTAGGTGCTTTGGGAGCTTTTACGGTCTCAAAGAGCGGACCGATGTCATCCTGAATGAATGTGTCCACCCCATCCGCCGCCCGTGCGATGAGATTGCTGTTCACGCAATCGCCGACCCTTGAAGCGGCAGCCTTGCCCGCATCCACCGCCGCCCTGCAGGCAGCCAGATCACCCGTGCAGATGACACTGAGAAGCGCGGCATCCGCATTGCAGACCGTTTTGACCCGCACCTGCGCGGTTTTCACCATGGCGTCGGCCGCCTCTATGGCAGCCACCAGACCCACGGTCTCTACAAAACCCAATGATTCGTTTGATGACATGATACCCTCACTTTGTGGCGTTAAAAAAATGATCTCCCTAAACAAATTACATGATGTGTCGCAACACCGTCGGGTCAATGTTGCTGATTACAGCCTTTCGCACCAGGAGCCCATTTTCCGCCACGGCTTTGGACCCCGCTTTGACCGCTGATTCCACTGAAGCCACATCACCTGAAAGGGTGCAAAAGGCCTTACCGCCAAGCCCCATGGCAATACGTACCTCTATGAGGGACACGTTGGCCGCTTTGACCGCCAGATCAGCCGCCAAAATGGATGAAGCCGCTGAAAAGGTCTCAATAATGCCCACCGCATCTCCCATGATTTCTTCGATGGCACAGGATATGGCGGAGATGACATCAGGGTGGATGTTGGGAATGATGAAGTGATCCACCGTCGTGTCTTTCGCACAGGCCAGCCCTGCTTCAACCGATGCCTGCACGGCTGCCACACCGGCGTGCACACCCACCAGGAACTTTCCCGGACAGATGGTTTTGAGCATTAACAATTCAACGGAAGCGGCTTTCACCATGCGGTCGGCCGTCTCTATGCCCGCTGCGATGCTGTTGAATTCGATCATGCCCACAGCCTGGATTTGGGTTCCCATCCGATTACCTTTCAATCACCACGGAGCCGTTCACCTGAACAACCCTTCCGGAAACGGAAGCATGCACTCTGGCCCCAAGCGCATTTTCGGGTATTTCACCGATTACGTCGCCCGCCTGCACATGGTCTCCAGCCTTTACCGTCGCCAAGGCAGGGGCGCCGATGTGCTGGCTCAGGGGAATTGTGACCCCATTCGGTTCAACGGTACCGCCATCACGGGGATGAATCGCCATGTAGTCGGCAATCCCCAGCTTAATGGCCAGACGCGGCACCGGGATCTTGCGGTGGCCTCTCAGGGCCGACTGCTCCGGCCGCACCTCCCTTAACCCTTCGTATTTTATTCCCTGGCGGCCAAATGAAGCTCGAAGCGCCGCGTTGATGCGCCGGGGGGAGAGCCGCATGGGGCAACTGAACAGCTCGCAAAGGCCGCACTCGCAGCACATGAACGCCTGCATGGCGCCCATGGCGGTATCCTCGCCGCCCCCAAAAGCCCGCATCACCTTGTGCGTCTCAAAGCTGTGACCCACCAGGTAACGGGGGCAAAGATCGGTGCAGTAGCGGCATTGAATGCAGGCGGTGGCCGCCCGCTTTCGCATCACTTCCAGAGAAAGGGTCGCGCACTCCTGAAGATAGTGCCCTCGGGGTAGCACGATAACCCCGCCGCTCGTCTTGGTAATGACGGCCTGGTCCAGTTCCTGGGAGGTGTTCAGAAACCTGCCCATCATGGGTCCCCCCATGACATAGACCGGGTCACTCACCACCGCACCACCACACTGTGCGATACAATCGGCAACCTTTGTCCCGATGGGGACCTTCAGCACGCTGGGATGCGCTACTTCACCTGTTACGGTGACCATCTTGTGGGTCACCGCCCTGCCGTCCATGGCCCCATTCACAGAATAGAGGGTTCCCACGTTGGCCACCAGCGCCCCCACCTCTTTGGGCAGTCCCAGGGGGGGAATGGTCCGTCCGGTCACTTCGTGAACCAGGATATGCTCATCGCCCGCGGGATAAAAGTTTTCCAGTTGAAACAGTTCCANCGATGCGTCATCCAGAAAACNTTCGAAAGCTTCCGCCGCGGCGGTGTATTTCCGCTTGATGGCGATAACCCCTCNGGAAGCCCCGGTGGCATGAACTACGGCTTTCAGGGCTTTTACGATTTCAGGGGCATGGTTTTCCATGATATACTGATCGGAATAAAGCAACGGCTCGCACTCGCAGCCATTGGCGATCACCGTTTCCACCGAGGCCAGGTATTTGACGTGGGCCGGGAATCCCGCCCCGCCCTCACCCACCACACCGGCGTCGCGTATCATGCCTATGAATGCGTCAGTATTCATGCCTTTTTCTGCCCCAAGCATCCGGCCTCAAAGGCCTGGATAGCCTAAGCCTTACTTCTTCAACGGGAAGATGGCTTCCAGATCGTTGTGAGGACGCGGAATCACATGCACCGCAATCACCTCGCCCAAACGCTTGGCAGCAGCTGCCCCGGCGTCGGTGGCGGCCTTACAGGAAGCCACATCGCCCCGCACAATGGCGGTCACATAACCGGCGCCGATCTGCTTGTATCCCACCAACTCTACCCGAGCAGCTTTTACCATGGCATCAGCCGCTTCAATCAGTGCAGTGAGTCCCTTTGTTTCGATCATACCCAAAGCATCCATAATGTTTTACTCCTTTTTTTTAGATTAATTCAGCAAATTGCCGCGCTCCAAACAGAGCCCTATAACCGCTACTTTAAAAATATCCTTCGCGCTGCAACCCCTTGACAGGTCGTGCCAACCACGCTCAAACCCTTGTAAAAAAGGTCCCATGGCTGTGTAACCTGCCAGTCGCTGCACCATTTTATAAGCGATGTTACCCGCTTCCAGTGAAGGGAAGATAAAAACGTTGGCCTTGCCCTCGATGATGCTCCCCGGTGCTTTGACCGCCGCCAAATTCGGAATCGCAGCGGCATCAAACTGGAGTTCCCCATCCACCACAATATCCGGAGCCCGCTCGCGAATTTTCTCCACCGCCTTTTGGACAAAGGTGGCCCTGGGATGTTTGGAACTGCCCTTGGTGGAAAAGGAAAGCAATGCCACCCGGGGCTCCTCCCGCAATAAATTTCGGGCTTTCTCAGCTGAAACGATGGCAATATCCGCCAGTGTGTCCGGCGAAGGCTCCGGAACAACCGCGCAATCCGCAAAAATATACTTACGATCACCATCGGGTGAAATCATAAAAAGAAAACTGGATACCGTATTGATACCGGCCTTTTTGGGCAAAATGTTAAGCCCGGTCCGAATAACCTCAGCAGTGGAAGAAAGGTTCCCTGCCACACCGATTTCAACATCCCCCCGTCTCACCATCATGGCCGAGGCTGCCAGGGGATTCGTCATGGACTCCCAAGCCTCCTTTTCGGACACGGGTTTGTCCTTTTTTTTGCGAAGGGCCATGTAGGTTTCCATATTCTTTTCGAGCAGGCTGGGGCTGTTAGGGTCTACCACTGTGAACCCGGCTGGGCGAAGTCCGTTCTGGCGCATTTTGTCCCGCACCGCAAACGGTGATGCCACCAGGACCGGTTCCGCCAATCCCAGTTTTTTCAATTGGCTGGCGGCCTCCAAAACCCGGCTGTCAATGCTGTCGGGAAATACCAGCGTGCCGGGTTGGCTACGGCAGGTTTCCATACATTGTTCCAAAACATCCAGGCGGTTAGAGTCTGTCATTTTCACTTTTTGAGACTATTGACGCAAGCCAGTTTTACCCGTTCCGGGGCACTGTAAACGACGTCCATTCCTTCGGGCAGATAAACCATGTCACCTTGCTCCACCACCGTGGTCTGTCCGTCAACCGTAAGGTGCAATTCTCCGTCGAGAACAATATTAATTTCGTCATGATCCACAGTTCGATTAAAGGATGCATTCGCCCATTCCATATAACCGCCGGCTATAGAGGAATTGTCCGAGCATTTAAATGCATCCGCAACCATCACTTTTTCTTCCACCGGAATAGGACCCGTCAATTCCCCCGGTATCATGTTGCCTTTAATGAAGCAAACCCCACCGGTCTGGGTCAGAACCTGGTCGGAATTAAGTTTTGCGGCAGGTTGAGAATTGGACAGGTGGGCTGTGGCGACTTGACGCACTACCGATTCCAGCTTTTCAGGGGTCAAATTGATGGGGAGGCGGTCTTTGATCAGACGGGTCACCTGACTGACGACATCCTCGGTCTGGGGCATCTTGGAAGGGGATTCTTGAGAAGGAAATGCCCCCCCCTCCGAATCGTTCTCTTTTATATCGATCCTCAAAGATAGGGCTCTGTCTCTAGCGCCATCAGTAACGATACATTTACCCAGAGGCGCTTCAATGATCTTATTGCCTGCCTTGGCAGCCTCAACCACATCCGCCTCGGTAATGACCCTTTTACCCATGAACGACCTCCCTAGATGCTATTTCACTGCTGACCGGTATGAAGACTAAATTCGCCGAAAACCAACATGGACTTGATACATTTGGTCACGGTGGGCTAATTCTTTTGCAAAATTTAAGCCAAGCCCGCTGAAGTTGAGATTTGTTACCAAAACCGGAACAAGATAAAGTTTTCGTGTTCTAGAATATGGACAATGCCCGCCAATTACAACTCTAAATTGTATTTGAACGTAAAAACCGCTGTAGAAACGCTTTTAGGATTGCATTTTGCGGGTGTTTTATTTGAAAATACTAGAAATGTAGGGAAGAGATTTTTCTGTAAATTCGCTTCCACAATCGCGAAGGATCCCGATAACGGTTAAAAGATGTTGCCTTAGAAATGTTGCAGTTTTGCCACCAGCATCCTTATAGGAGCTCCAACGATTGCGGTTTCATAACTTGCTTTAAACAGGGCGCTTTTAAAATATCATTCCCTCCTGAAGGACCAGCGCGATTTTCTAAAAAAGAACCATGATGCAAGATTGCAACAAAAACATTACCCCGTATTTCAGGCAAGTTACTTAAATTTATTGTATCACATAATTAATGATGCAAGATTGCAACAAAAGAATCGAGTTTCATCCATCTGCATTCGGCCTCCCTCTAAAAAATATTGCAAACCGCAGCTGACTTGGATTGCGCCAGGATCCAGAAGATCCCCACAAAATCCTTCTCTAGCCGTATGGGCTGTGATTTGAGCAGACAGGTTTTCCTGAACTGGTATGATTCTTGAACATATGAAGTCGTGCTTGAATCTAAACCTTAAAATAAAAGGAGACATCACCATGGATTGCTGCCTATCTCCACAAGAACAACTTTTGCAGGATCAAATCGCCGGACACGAAAACAAATACCGTTTGGACAAATGTCATGCCCGAGCCTTTAAAATCCTTGATCGGGTTCAAAACCTTACCCCCAAGGTTGACATTGAGCGGGGAAAACTTTTTACCGAGTCCATGAAGCAGACAGAAGGTCAGCCGTTGATACTCCGATGGGCCAAGGCGCTTAAAAACATCGCCGAAAATATGTCTGTCTACATCGACGACGACCAACTTCTGGTGGGACGATCCGGGTGCCAGGGGCGCTATGGAACCCTCTACCCTGAACTGGACGGAGATTTTCTGGATCAGGCGGTCAAAGAGCTTTCCAAGCGGAACGTTTCGCCGTTTGTCATTGACCCGGCCGACGCGGACACCATTATCAATGAAATCGCTCCCTACTGGAAGGGGAAGACCTATCACGAAAACCTGGCCAAAGCGCTTCCGGAAGAGACGCTGCCGCTCACCTACGATCCCAAGGATACCATGATCTCCCGTTTCATTGTCAACGAAACCTCCTCATTTCGCTCTTCGCTTCAGTGGGTTCACGATTATGAAAAGGTTCTGAAACGCGGTTTTGGCGGCATCAGGAACGAAGCCCAGGCCAGCCTTGACGAACTGGATCCGTTCAGCCCCGTTGACAACGTTGAAAGAAAACCTTTTCTAACGGCGGTTGTCATGGTCTGTGACGCCATTATCCTCTGGGCCAACCGGCATGCGGCACTGGCCGGCCAGATGGCCGCCAAAGAAAGCGACCCGATTCGGAAAGCGGAACTTGAGCGCATCGCGGAGACCTGCGCCCATGTGCCGGAACACCCGGCCAGAAACTTTTATGAAGCCATGCAGTCCCAGTGGTTCACCCAGATGTTCTCCCGCATTGAACAGAAGACAGGGACCATCATCAGCAACGGGCGCATGGATCAGTACCTGTACCCTTACTATAAAGCTGATCTGGAAGCCGGAACCCTGACCGAGGATGACGCCATTGAGTTGTTCGAATGCATGTGGGTGGCCATGGCCCAGTTCATCGACCTGTATCTTTCCCCCACCGGCGGGGCCTTCAACGAGGGTTACGCCCACTGGGAAGCGGTCACCATCGGGGGACAAACGCCCGACGGCAAAGATGCGACCAACGATCTCACCTATCTGCTGCTTCGGTCCAAGCGGGAGTTTCCCCTCCACTACCCCGATCTGGCCGCCCGTGTGCATACCCGGTCACCGCGACGTTACCTTTGGGAACTGGCCGAAACCATCAAAGACGGTTCAGGCTTTCCCAAGCTGATGAACGACGAGGAAATCATTCCCCTTCATTTGTCAAAGGGCGCCACTTTTGAAGAAATTTATGACTACGCCGCCTCCGGATGTGCCGAGGTGCGCATGCCCAACCGGGACACCTACACCAGCGGCTGCGCTTACATCAACTATGCCGCGGCCCTTGAAATGACGCTTTACGGTGGCCGCATGGAAAAGTACGGTGATGAAATTATCGGCCTGGATACGGGCGATCCGACCAAATTCACCGACTGGGAGCAGTTCTGGGATACTTATCTGGCCCAGCAGCTCAATTTTATCAAGCATGCGTTCATTCAGCAGCAAATCGTCATTAATCTGCGGCCCAAACACTTTGCCGTGCCCATGGGTTCGGCCCTGCACGACCTGTGCATGAAATCGTGCACCGATCTGCATCAGCCAAAGATCGAAGGCGGTATCGACCTGGGCTATTTTGAATGCATCGGCTACGGCACTGTGGTGGATTCCCTGGCGGCCATCAAAAAGCTGGTCTTTGAAGAGAAAAAGCTCACCCTGGCCGAAATCATAGAGGCCCTGAAGGTCAATTTCAAAGGGAAGGAAGACATTCAGGCCATGCTGCGCAATGCGCCCACCTACGGCAACAATGACCCCTATGTGGACTCTATTGCCAAGGCCATCGACAGAGAATCTCTGAAATTCACCCAGAAATATTCCAAGGAACTGGGCGTTCATCTGGATCTGCGTCTGGTGCCGTTCACCTCTCACGTGCCCTTCGGCAAGGTGATCAGTGCCACCCCCAACGGCCGGCTGGCGTACTCCGCCCTGTCCGACGGTTCCTCCGCCTCTCACGGGGCCGACTTGAACGGACCGACTGCGGTCCTGCTTTCCAACTTTGCCTCCAAGAACTACGATTACCGTGAACGGGCGGCCAGATTGCTCAACATCAAGTTGACCCCCAATTGTGTGGCAAATGATGAGGGTACCGAAAAACTGGTCTCTTTCATCAAAACATTTGTGGACCTGAAGCTCTGGCACATCCAGTTCAATATCATCAACCAGGATACCTTGCTGGCCGCCCAGAAGGAACCGGACAAATACCGCAACCTTATTGTGAGGATTGCCGGCTACAGCGCCTATTTCTGCGATTTGTCCAAGGACCTGCAGGACGACCTCATTGCCAGAACGGGACACGAAACCATTTAATTGAACCTGTGCGGGGAGTCGTAAGACTCCCCGCTTTCGTTAAACCGTTAACGGGAAATACATTTGAACAACATACCTGACAAGCTGAAAGAAGGGATTGTTTTCAACATTCAAAAGTTCTCGGTCCACGATGGTCCGGGCATCAGGACCATTATATTCCTGAAGGGGTGCAGTCTTGCGTGTGCCTGGTGC
>JGI10211J34971_10004046_pt1 | contig 11677 bp, 6 predicted proteins | sample Etolagsediment_FD_34971 | JGI IMG/M metagenome (IMG submission 34971)
TTTCCTGACATAACTTCTAATGAAGAACCAGCAGGAATAGCAGCGTCTTTTACAATATAAACATCATTGGATCCATCATAGTTGTCTAAAAAGACACTCGCTGTTACACCTGATGTTGATTTGTTGGCAAGAGTGATACCGATAACAATTGATTCGACTGGTGTTCCACCTGTTGAAGGAACAGTGTACACAGCACTTGCTGAAGCACCTGCTGAGGTGTTAACACTTGCAACCGTAAATCTTTTAAAATCGTTAGCCATTTGTTTTTCCTTTATATTTATATACTATTTATAATATTATCCTAAGGCAATTGCTTGCGCAACAGCAAAAGGTTCTGTAGATACTGCAACGCCATTTATAGATAAAGCTGCCGAATCTAAACTTGTTAAACCTGTTATTGTACTACTTAAATCTATTGTTAACGTATCAGTCGCTGTTACAGTCGCTCCCATGTTAGAACCACCCGATATTCTAAATACATCGCCAGAACTAATTTTTTGAGTTGTAGAACTATCATCAGCGATGGTAAAAGCAGTCGTCACAGCGCTGTTGACTTCGTTAATTGCACCTACAACACTTGTCGCAGTCGTAGTAAGTGTCGCTGGATCGCCGATATCTGTCGTAGAAAGACTATTAAAAGTCGTTCTAAACGTTTCTAAAGTATCTGATAATAATACGGTTCTAGCGGCCATTTTACTTCTTTACTACTCCCTTAATTAAGTCTTTAATTTCTCTTAATTCTGCTTTCAAATTATTTATTTCCTTTACGGCGTTTCTTATTTCATCGCCTTGTTTCTCTCTCGCTCTTACTCTACTCATATACATTTGATATTCAGTTTGATTTGTATTGATGATACTATTTGATCTTGTATCTCTTACTAAACTTTCATATCCTTGTACTTTTACTCTAGTCATTATACCGCCAATGCTATTGCTCTAAAGTCTTTTAATCTTGCTGGTAATGATGATACAGAACCATTAAAGACTATTTTAATTTGAAAAGATGTAAATTCAGGCAAATCACTAGCGCTAAACTTATAGTCTTTGAAATCTAAATCTAATACTACATCGCCGTTAGATGGATCAACTGATATATCTGATGAACCATCACTATTAAATGGAGTAAATGGTATGTCTTCAATTCTTCTTGTTTCTTCACCCCCCGATAAACGATAGAAACATTTAATAGTAGAAGATGATCTAATACTAGCGGCTAAACGAATATCTAACGCTGTTGATGCATTTTCTAAATTAACTGGTTTGGTGATATATGCACCTGCAGATGAACCTCCTTGAACTGCTGTATCATCTTCATAGTCAACTGTATTTGTAAGTTTTACAANAACTTTTGATTCACTTGCTGGAGCTGTATCTAAAGTTAAAGTTGTACCTGAAACTGTAAAGTCNTCAACAGGTTGTAATTTTTTACCATCTTTTTTAACTGCTAATAAATGAACACTTGATGGTGTTCCTGTTAATGTAAACGCTGTTGTNGAACCATCTCCTGTAAATNTNTTTGTAAACGTAACAGTAGGGTTATTTAATCTATTTGCAATTGCAAAAGCATTTATTCTTTTTAAATCTATGATAGGAGATAAATTAGGATTAACAGAACTTAAAAATATATTCATTACTAATGATTTAGAACCTGCCATTTCATTGGTTTGATTTATATCACTTGCAACGAGTCTTGGATTATCAAAATAATAGTTATCTCCTATAACAATACTTTCAGTTTCTGATGTAGCTTGTAAACTAAACGCAGATTCTGATCCGTGGACAGATCGACCACTTGTTGTTCTAATATTTGTAATTAAACTCGTTTGTGGATAAATGACATGACCAATTTGAGGTTGTAACACATCAAATAGTACATTTTTAGTAGCAGTAACAGTAGAACCACCTACATCACCAGTTGCAGTTGCTGTTCCTGAGGTAGTCACATCATAACTATCAAGTGTGATATTTGAAATACTTGTATAAGTTCCATTAATATCACTATGAGCAATACCATTATATGTTCCTGATGCAACTCCAGATATTGTTACGTTATCTGTAGTTGAGTGCATTCCATGGTTTTTATGGAATACTCTAATAACACCTGAACCATTAAATGTTCTAATAGGGTTAGAATCTAAAGTGTCTTCAGGTAAACTTTTATTTGTTAATGTTAAAGTTCCTGTAGTAGTGGTATCAAATACAGCTTTCTTTAAAGTGAATTTCATATCTTCCATTTGTTCTGATGTCCAAGTACGATAGTTTGCAGATTTGAATAATACACCCATAGCTGGTTGTTTAGACACTGTTCTGTTAGAACCAATATTAGTTTCACCTAACCTTGACACATAAGCAGTATAGTCAACGGAGTCAGAATATAATACAATACAGTATTCAATACCTTCTTTTAAGTAAACTGGAGAATCAAAAGTAAAAGTTGTTGCCACAGAGGCATCATCACTTACATTAACATCACTAGCGTTTTTCCATTTAAGAGCAAATGGAATAATTTTTTGACCAGGATAACCATTAACCATATTTCGTATTTCAGCTTTTACTGGTAACGTATCCGATTTTGTAGCAAAGAAAACATCTAAACTTGTAATAAAAATACCATCTGCTTCATTGACTACAAATGATTGCGCTAGAGGATCGCCACCACCACCATCGCCACCACCACCTCTATTTCGATTAATAAATTGATTAACTGTAACATTAGTAATTCTATTATTAATAATGGTTTGTCTAATTTCTGGTGGTCTAACACCTACAATTCTATTTGCAACTCTTGTATCACGTCTGTTTTGAGTTACAGTTGTTCTAATTGTTCTTGCTTCTCTACTAGAAAGAATGGTCTCTTGTTGTGTTTCTAACAATCCTTTTGCATCATAGTCACCTTCAGCTGATGTCGCAACTGCTGTTCTATCATCACTATTTGTAGAAGAAGATGTTAATCTAAAAACTCTTTTTCCTGTTCTCCATCTAGGATTTGATGAAACTCTTGGATTTGGAATAGCAAATGTTCCTGTTACAAAACCATTAGCGTCAGTAACTAAATTACCCCCTAGAGCACCTCCACTTGGAGTTACATAACTGAAACATCAATATTATCAAAGAATGGATAAACTTTTGTATTTGGTCGCATTCCATAAGCTTCAAAAGTAATTGTTCTACTTCTAATAAAAGGAATAAAAGCAACCGAGATTACTCTATTACCGATACTTCTTCTAACAGTTTGTGGAACTACAGTCGTTCTAACTCCAGCTCTAGTTTCAACAACATTTGTTCTTGTTGTTTGTATTCTTAAATTATTATTTTCTCCACCCCACCTCGTATTTGATCTAGGATTACCTGACCAAGATGTTTGCCATTCATTCCACTCAGTTCCTAATGGAATTGATTGAGTAGCAGCACTATTTAATCCTCTATCTCTTGCAAGGTTGTCAAAAGTACCATTTATATTTACAGTTAAATCAGGTGCAACTCTTGTTTCTTTCCACTCATCAACAGGTGGATCTAATTCTATATCTCCAACCCAATTAAAAACTAAAAACGGATTTAAGTTTTCTGTTTTAGTTGCAAAAGGTTGTTGTAAATAGGTTGTTTCTGAATAAGGTAATGTTATTATATCACCTGTTTTTTGATAGTTCGCAGCTGTTCTATCAGCAGCAACGATAGGTGTTAAATCATCATCTGTTTCTTCAAGTTCAACAACATCTTCAAAGAAAGGTGTTCGTGCTTCTCCTCTTTCTCTATCAATAGATAATTTGTAATCATTATTACCAACATCTCCAACATTGTGACCAGAGAAGTTGTCAACAACAAACCCATTTTTAAATCTATCAAATCCATTTACATCTTGTATTTGTAAACTTTGAGCATCAGCTTCTAATAACGATAACTGAGTATAGTATTCTATATTTTTAATTCTTTTTTCTAAACTACCAATATCTCTCATAGTATATCTACTATTATCTTCTTCATCAACTATAACATCATCTGTATTAAGAGTATAACTTGGAATTGTTAAAGTTGCTAATAGTAAATGACCATCTAAATTACCAGGTTCAATAGGATTAAGTGAAGAAGCTCCTCTTAACACTTTTAATTGACCCTCTCTTGTAACAAATATCTTATCAATTCTATTTAAATAATATTCAAAGTCTGTAGTTACATCTGAATTAAATTGTACAACGTCAACTGTTGAAGCACCTGTTCCATCAAAACTTCTATCTGATAAACCTGAATAGATTGTACTTGCGTCATCAACTCTTGGTCTAAAGTCTAAACAATCTCTTAATTCAAATCTATCACCTGTAGTATCTGAAGTATAACTTGGAATATTCTCGTAATTAATAACTCCTGAATATGAGTCTACGTCAAAATAATCACCAGAACCATGTGAGAAATAGTCAAAGTCAACCAGTAATTGTCCTGTGGGTCTAATTGCGCCTGGTTTTAATTTTAATCGTCCAATATCATAATAATTATCTCTTTGACCTGTATCTAAATCAAAACGATCTGTAATATCTGTATCACCTGAAGTTGCTGCTGAACCAAAACTACCTGACATATAAACGTTATTAATTTGATATACGTCAGCTTTACTTAAACCAATAACACCACTTTCAATTATTGTTTGTGATGAGATATTTACTGTAGAATTAGAGTTTAATGTTTTTGTTTTAGAACCAGCAACTGTTCTTTGTACCGTTGCTAAAATTTTAATTTTATGACCTTGAAAGTCTGCTCCAAAGTCTAATGTCAATGTTTTACCTGTTGGAGAACCTCCTAAAGTAAAGATCGTATCACCTTCGTGGTTATTACCTGATAGATTTAATACGTCACCAACTGCACCAGTTGTTCCAGCGCCTGTTGTCATTATAGATACTGTAAAATCATCATTTGCTAAAGAAGCAAATGTTTCGTTTGTACCAGCAGTAATTGTAGCGTCACCGTTTGATGATAATGTTGCTGTAAAATGTCTTCTTACATTAAAGTTTGTATCAGTAGCACCACCATTCGCTGTTGTTTTTAATGTCTTAACTGTTATATGAGGTAATTTAAAAATAGATATATTATTTTCTGGATTTGTAAGTTTAGCTCTTCTTACTGTTAAAACGGAAGCAGTCGTTACATCTGAACCACCTACATTTGCTGTTAATTCTAGTTCTGTTTGCGAAACAACATATTTAACAATACCAGTGACTGTGTTACCAGCATCATTTACAAAAGAAACTGAATCCCCTATTTTAATATCTTGTGTAAAGTTTGTGCCTTTACCTAACAAAGTCGCATCTGAATTTGCAATTGAAACATTACCTATGATATTTGTATTTGTTCCATATGTAGATGTTAAATCTGTATCAGCTGTGTATGTAGGAGAACCAGCCATACCAATTTGTTTTACTGCAGAAATATCTCTTGTTCTTACTCCTTTAAACCCTAACGTATCAGCTTGAATAGCTCCTGTAGCATTAGATGTTTGACCTGTAATTGTTTCACCTGCACTAAACGTACCCTCCGCATTTGATATTACTACAACCGTATGAGCAGCGGTAGGAGCAGAACTAAAGGCAGTTACGTTTTGAGATGTTGTTCCATCAGAACCATATAACTCAAAAGTATTCGTAGTTGCATTTCTTACTGTATAAACACCTTCAGTGTATGCACTACCATCTATGGAAAAAGAACCTCCAGTCAAAGTAATTTGTTGACCGTCTGTAAATCCGTGATTGTTCAAAGTCACAACACCAGGATCAGCAACTGAAATTGTAGTTACTGCTGCTGATTTATTTGCAGTTACATTTTGTACAACACCTGTAGCTGCTGAAGTTGCACCTGAAACGATTTCTCCTGTTGTAAACGAAGCTGATGTTGTTAAGTTTAAATGTGTAAACATTTCAATATCAAACAAATAATGTCTGTAGATTGAAGACGTATCATTAATATCATCAGTTTCTGTTGATGCTACATTTTCAAAACCTCGTGATTTAGCACGACCAATTTGTGGAACAGTAACTCCGACTGTGGATCGTTGAGTTCCTCTTACACTCGTTGCTGTATCATATAAATTAACTATCTTAAATGCCTCTACGTCACCAGAAACAAATCCAATATCTGGAGATCCATATACGTTTGTTACATTAAAGAAATTTTTAATATTAAATCTTGTTTTATGATTGTTTGCAGTTTCAAAATCTCTAGCTTTATCAACATCAACAAAAGTTGTTCCTAATCTTTCTGCTTCATATCCATTGACATATGCTTTAAAAGGAGATACACCAACCGCAAGTTTAGCAGCATCACCATCTTCAGCAGCTGTAAAGATACCTCTATTATTACCATCAATTAAATGTTCTCTTACATCAAAGTCTGGATTTTGTAAAACATAGTCACCTGATTCGTCAAAAGTTCTTCTAGCTAAAGTATCTTCTAATACAGCATATTCTGTATTTCTTACAATAGTTTCAATTGCTCCATCATTAACTCTAGCAATTTCATAAAAATTGTTATCTTCAGTTGATGTTAATTCTCTTTTTGTTAATGAAAGTAAAATCTTAAATCTATGAGCACCAGGTGCATTTGTATTTGATGAACCAGCAGCGTTATCATTTAAACTTGTGTCGTCATTTGGAGTTACAAATGATTCAGTAACCGAAAATCCTACTTTATATGATGGCGTATTTGTATATTTGTCAAGTATGATAGTAGATGTATCTATTTGTACAAAAAAACCGTTGATGTAATATACACCTGATTGAATACTAGCAGAAGAACCTGTCGCTGTAGTATCTACTACAGCTGATAGTGAAATACTATCACTATTTGTTCCAGTTATTGTTTCTCCATCAGTAAATACAACTGTTGTATTATCTGTTCCTGCTTTATTATATTTTACAAATAATGTATCAGGATCAGTACCATCTGTTGCTACTGTATTTACAATTTCTGCTGTAACACCTGAAGTACCACCAGTTAAAATTGTACCTGTTGTAAATTGTGCTAAAGTATTACCACTTCCTAGACTAGATAATTTAACAGCTGTGTATTCTGTATCAATAGATATTTGACCAGGAATTATCATTGCACCTTTTTTGAAAAGGTGATCGCCAACTCTTTCGATTTGGTTTTGTAAAATTGATTGTGACTGTGTTAACTCTCTCGCTTGAACTGCAAATGATGGTCTAAAAAGTATTCTATGAAACTTCTTCGACTCATTAAAGTCATCATAATATGGCGAGAGGTTAAAGTCAGTTGGACTTGGCATTTATTTCCCCTTAAAACTCAATAATTAATTTAACATTTTCCGTCTGGTCTGAAGCTCTTGTAATAGGTGATCTATTTTCAACATAAATTATATCACCAGTATCAGCATCTATCTCACCAGAATTGTAACCACTACTAAACGATACATTATCTACAGTTGTTGTAGAACTTGAAGGAGTTGCAGTCACCCCTGAAGATTGACCAGTAATTGTATTAGTACCTGAAAATGCAGTTAAATTACCATTACTGTCAACACCTTGATCGTTAAATCTTGTTTGTATATAATATAAAATATTGTTTGTACTATCCCATTCTACAACTTTACCGACAGCTCCTGTTGTTGTCTGATTGATTTCTTCATCAACTGTAAAGTTACCAGATGGAGACGTTACTAAAACTGCTTTTGTTCCTCTTAACGTTGTTGACGTTGCAGCTGATCCTCCACTATTTGGATCTTTAAGTAAACATACTCGTCTAAAATCATTTGCTGTTGTAAAGTCACCCGAGTTTGATGTTTCGTCAGCTTCAAAGTTTGTATTTAACATTACATAAAAACCACCTAACTCTTTGACTGCATTAAATCCGTGTCCACCTTTAGGTTCAATAATACAATCTATTTCTGCACCTGTTAATCCTGTAGCGCCAGCTGAAACAATATCAGCGTTTCGAATATATCCAAAAGTGTAACCTGAACCTGCGTTTGTTACTGTAACTCCTGTTACTGCACCACCAGCAACCGTGACAGATACAGTTCCTGAAGAACCATCACCTCTAATTGCAATACCTGTATGTGTTCCGTTTGTACCTCCTGTACCTGCTGATTTAATTTTGACGATATTAATTGCGCCATCAGTTGCAGCTGAAGATACTGTACTATCAGTTGACACGTGCATAAAATCAGTTGATAAAAAGTTTACTATTTCTGAAGCTGATAAAGAGTACATATATTTCCATTTGTACCCATCTCCAGTTGTAAGAATAGATGTTGATGTACCTGTTGGTTCTACAGTAGAATTGGCACCACTATTATTATCTAAACATTTATAAACATGATTGGCGCTAGATAAAACATAAAAAGTAGAATCCCATAAATTAGAAGCACCACTATCTGCTGTTTGAGTTGTCGTTGTACCTGTTATTCTATTTCCATAATCGTGTCTATAATAATCATAAACTGTACCTGTTGTCCAATTTCTTCTTGGTATAACATAGGATACATCAGAACCTGTTACTCTTTTAGCTGCAAGTAAATCATCAAAATAATAAAATTCGTCAGCAATTGAATCTACTGGAGATAAAGGTCCTGTATCAGTTCCTTCATTATCTGTTCTTAAATCACCTCTTGTTGACGTGGCATAGGGTTGTGGTCGACCAATACTCAAATAATAAACATCTGAAGAAAAACTATCTGTAAATTGTTCAGCGTTATTATGTCTAAATTTGTTTGTTATGATTGCTGGCATAATTTCCTCTTAATTTCTTTTATATTTATACAAGTTTTTAAAACTCTTTTATTACTATAACAGCCGACCCAGCTGGGGGCGAAGTAAAGGTTAATGTTGTTCCTGACACTGAATAATCTGTTGTTGGCACTTGAAAAGTACCATTGACAAATACAATTACACTATCAGTGGTTCCTGTACTTGCTAGTGTAAAAACTAGAGTAGAACCATCACCGGTAGCAGTTGTTGTAGTGGGTTTTAGAGCAATTGTATTATCTACAGCAACAGAAACTCCGTCACCAGATATAGTTGTGTCAATACCAGAACCACCTGTTATATTGAGTGATTCTCCTAATGATATAGTTGTTGTAGATGAACTATCATCAACAATCGTAATTCCCGAATTTGTTAACGCACTATTTGGAATATTTGAAACTGAAATAGAAACATTATCACCTGAAACTGTTGTGTCAACACCTGTACCACCTGTGATAGAAAGTGTTTCACCTAAAGATATTGTTGTTGATGTGGAACTGTCATCAACTACGGTAATACCTGAATTTGTTAAACCAATAGAAATACTATCGCCTGAAACTGTTGTGTCAACACCTGTACCACCTGTAATCGCTAAAGTTTCACCTAGTGAAATAGTTGCTGAAGTAGAACTATCGTCAACTATTGTAATATTTGAATTTGTAAGTGATGAGTTGGCAATATTTGTAAGTGTATTTGAAGAACCACTAATTGTTTTTGTTGTCAGTGTTTGAGATGCTGTTCTTAATACAACATCATCACTGGTAAGAGTTGTNCCATCGCCTAATAACGTATAAATCTCATCAAAGTTATCATTGACTTTACTAGCGCCATCTCTTAGATTATCACCAGTTCCGTCATTTGCGACTGTTCCTCTATCTATTGCTTGTTTTGCCATTTATTTTTTTACCTTATTACTATATTTATATCTTATCCTTCATCAAATCTTAAAGTATTTGAGTCAAAAGTATCAACATTTGAGTCAAAAGTATCTATTTCATTTATACGTATAACTTCAGTTGGTATCGCAACAAAAGTTTTTAAGTTATCGTGGTCTGTATCAGAATAATCTTCTATTGTAAATCTTTCACCATTAAGTGAGTTATTTAATCCTATAATTCTATGTTCTGCCCAAGCAGCCATAGTCATAGCCTGAACTGACGGCGTTACTCCATAGCCTGGATTAGCAGTTTGAATAGCAGTATATGTATCTAATGTTTTACCACCACCATATAAATTATCAAACGGTTTATTGTAGATGTTTAATGACTTTAATCTTGGTCCACAATAAGCATATCCAAAATTATAATCTGTACCTCTAAAGTTAATTGGTATTTCTAATATTGGTAACTTAAGCAACATTTTGTGAACTAAAGTTAGGTCACGTGTATTTGGTGTAAAGTGTTCACTTGTTGAATCATCAAAATCTGGATCAACACCTTGTTCTGGATTAACACGTAATGTTGTACCGTCATCTTCTGTACCAAGTCTTCGACCAAAAATAGTTGAAAATAAAGTATTAACGATTAAAGCAACTTGTTCATAATCAATTCCTGAATTGATACCTATTGTTCTTTTTATTTCTGCTGATACGGAAGTTGCTAAGTTTACTTGACCTGTAAAATAAAATCCTGCAGAGTGAACAGTTTTTTTGAAATTATCTCTCCAGTCGTTAATTGTTCGACCAACTTTGATAACATAAGAAAAGTCTTGGTAATATAAACTATCTTGTATTCTCATTGAGTCGTCAGATATGTGTCCATCTTCATTTATAAAAACTCCAGCTGTATCAGCTATTGAATCTACTGTGACTGATGCGGTGGCTTGATCTACTTTTTTAATTGTTGATGTAGAAAGTGAGATGTTACCCGTAAGAGTAACATCAGTCGTAAATGTTCCATTCGTATCTGAAAGTTTTAATATACCTCTATTAGCATCATAAGAAACTACAGTTGCAGTTACAACACTAGAACTTGCATCTAATCCAGTTACAGTTTCACCAATTTGATAACCACTTGATAAGTTTGTAATTAAAAGATATGTAGGTAAATTGAGTGTAGGTGGTGTAGGTGATTGTTGATACTCTGAACCAGATTCAACCACTTTTATATCTAATACTCTTCCAATCTCATCACCATATGCAAAAATAGAAGCGTTTGATCCACCACTATCAGTAGAAACTGTGACTGTAGGTAATGATATATAACCAAAACCATTATTAATAAATCGAACATCAGTAATATCTCCAGATCCTGTTCCACTTTCTTGTATTAATTTATCACCAGTATAAATATCGCCTTGTGTTGTTGCGTCTTCTAAAACTATGTGATCGTCAGTTGTAGATGAAGAATCTTCTTGTGTAAATCCACCGTTAACAACAGATACTTTTGCAATTGCACTTGTTCCACCTGTTCCTGAATTGTCAAAAATTAAATCATCACCAATTGAATATCCAGAACCAGGATTATCAATAATAAATTCAGTTAATTCTCCTGCACCTATATTATTAACTTGTACTACACTTCCTGTTCCTCCACCAGTAATTGGAACATCATCATTTTGATTATAGTTTGAACCATCATTATTAACTGTAATAACCGCTGGTATTCCTGTCACAGATGCTTTAATAAAAATATCATCATTATCAGTTTCTGTACCTCTTATTACTTCACTTATCTGAAAATCTCCTGATATGGTATCACTATTTAATGTAAACTCTGTTACTTCGTTTGCACCTATTTGAAACTTAAAAACATTTTCTACGATTGCCGTAGTACCAGATGTTTCTCCTTCAATTGTTCTTCCAATTAAATTTGCTGTATCTCCAGTAATATTAATTGTTCTTAATATTTTTCTTGTATCCCACTTACCATCAGATGCTTTTAAAATGTTTTCTCTAGGATAAATTGTTTCTGATTCTAAACCAAATAATAATC
>JGI10211J34971_10004047_pt1 | contig 11675 bp, 13 predicted proteins | sample Etolagsediment_FD_34971 | JGI IMG/M metagenome (IMG submission 34971)
GATTCATTAAATGCTAAAAATAAAAAGATTTATGGATCAATAATAAATAAAAATTTAAAGAAGGCAGTTGGTATTGCTTGGAAGTTGAAGAAATAAGATGGTAATATGTAGAAAATATAATCTAGTAAATATTAAAACTGGAAGGATTCTTAGAAGTTACTCTAAAAAAGAAGATGCAAAAAAAGCAATGACAAGAGAGAATAAGGGTGGATATAAGGTTGATATTTTTTCAAGATTAGAGTTTTGTAAGAGGAGAAAGAAATAAGATGGTAGGATATATTGCAATAGGAGTTAAAACAAAAAAAGAAGCTGAAAAAGAAAAAAGAAAAGCAATTAACTCTGGATATAAAGGTGTTACAATCAGACCTTTTATTTCTTATGGAAGTAAAAGACCTTATCATTATGATGTATTATATAAGTCTATCAATCCTTTAATAAAAAGAGTTAAAAATTATAAGGATAGAAAAGTAATTACATATCTAAGAAAAACTCCAAAAGGTATAAAAAAAGTTTCAACAGATACAATTTATAAAAAATAACACATTAACCATCCTTAAACTTCTTTAGTATCTTTTAATTTATCAAATACTTCTTTTGGATTTATCTTAATATATAGAATTGTTGTGTTTAAACTCTTGTGTCCTAGAAGAAGTTGTATATCTTCTATAGGTAAACCTTCAATAGAATGTAAATAGGTTGCTCTACTATGCCTTAATTGATGTATTTTTATCTTCTTACCTAATGCTTTCTCACAATGTTGTTGAATAATGTTATATCTAAACCAATTATATCTTGTTCTAACATATTTGTATTTCCATAATGGAAGATCATTTGCCATTAGATTAATCATTTCTCTTTCCTTCTTATTAGGTTTTTGTGGATTTGCTATATATCCAAAGTTAAATATCATTCCCCCTGTTGGAATACGATATTCATTTAGTTTGCCTAACTTATCAGCATAATCATATAGATCTTGCATTAGTTTTTTAGGTATATTTACAACCCTATCTTTCATACCTTTCCCTGATTTTATCTCTGCAACCCCCATTCCATCTTTTTTACGTAACCAATCTATCCATCTAATATGATTCCAGGATAACTTTATTACTTCTGATACTCTTAAACCTGCACCAATATTAAAGATACATCTTATTGCTAAATCATAGGGTTTAGGTGCAGAGTCTATCATTAGTTTTATTTCTTCTGCAGATAGGATCTCTGGTAATTTCTCTGCTTGTTTTTTAACACGAGGTATTCTAATAAAGAAGTCTATATTATTATCATAACAATAATCATTAATCATTTTTATTGTGGCTCTCTGGTGTTGGTGCTTAATTCCCTCATTATTTTCTTCAAATTTGAATGGTTAAGTACTTTGAACTTCTTAAAAATTTTCTTAAGATATATAGACCTTTCATAAATAGTTGAAATTGAATACCTAGATACCATCCAATCACAGATATTAAGATACAATCCCTTATCTAATTGCAGTTCATCCATACTAAAATAAAACCCTACAGACTATTTAAACCTTTCTACAATACATACATATTGTTGAATTCCAAAGAGGAGTGGTAGTCAGGGTATCAAGTTACTACTCTCAAGACTAATAAATTGGATAGTATGCACTTAGGTTACCTTAGTTCATATGCACTTAGGTTACCTTAGTTCACAAAACTCTTACTACAATCCAAGTATTGTTAATATTATTCCTAATACTATTAAGAAAGTATAGTAACATAAATAGAAGAAGAAGAATACTAGAATGTTTCCTAGAAATAATTTCCAGAGAAAACTAGATGTCTTAATATCTATTGTGTCCTGCTTCCCTATTGGTTCTTTCAATTTTAATTTCATTTTGAATATGAAGGGAGGAACTTAATCCTCCCAGTGCAAGTTTTTTGTTATGGATTGTTCTGCTTGGAGAACCATGGATTATATATCTATAATCTCTGCAGAGAGAATAGACCTTTGTACTTGCAACCACCTGATGAAGTCCACAGTTAATCAGTAATATTACTAATACCACAAAGTATTTAAAGGTTACTACCCAGTAGTCAATATGGATAAAGATCAAGAAGAGATTATTCAATTCTATAAAGAGAAGATAGAACCATTTATGGCATTATTTGTTTTAGCATTCTTAATTACTGGTTGTGTTTTGTTATACCAAGATAATCAGTTGAAGGAACAAATTGCAGAAACTTGTGGTTATGAAAAAGGGGAGAATTATATTTGTTATTGTGAACATGATTTTGTAACAGAAAAGAAATTAATGTCTCAACCATTTCAAGGAATTAATATTAGTGCAGTAAATATATCTGATGATGAAGTATAAAGATTTCTATTTTTATCTGAACAAAAAAGTTTATAAAGTGATTAATCATACTTAAATTATGACAACTGCATACTGTGTTAAGTGTAAAGCAAAAGTAGAGATGCAAGATGGCGTGGAATCTGAAACCAAGAAAGGTACTAAGATTGCAAAAGGAAAATGTCCTGATTGTGGAACTACAGTTTGTAGAATGGGTGGATTGTAAACTCAAAAGATAATACTATTATAAACATAAGTTTTAAATAGTAGTAATACTTCTAATTTTTATGACAAGAAACAGACAACTTGAAAAAAGAGCTACACAGAGAAAGCAAACTTTTTCTAGTAGGAGATTTAAACCTGCTGCAAGAGCTAATCTCGTTCAAAGAGAAAGAACATTTGCTAGACTAAGACAAGGTCAAGAAAGAGAAAGAGCAAGAATAGCTAAGGAAAATAAAGAAATTCAATCTTTTGTTGCAAAGATAAATGCTGGTAATATTTCTAGTCTTGAGCAAATCCCATTAAAATATAGAAGTGTGATAGGAATTACTCAAGGAGAATTAGATAAAATACAAGAATATTATTATGCTAAAAGAGAAGAAGATTTATGGAAAAGAGCAGAAAGTTTAGTAAGAAGAAAGGGTATGGCTGCTGCATTTATTGCAAAGGGTTCTAATATTTCTGATAAAGTTAAAAAATTATTAGGTGGTGTAAAACCCTCTGAAGGTTTTGCTGCATTTGCTGGTGCTGTTCCAGCATTTGCAAAAAGAGAAGCCGTCCAAGCTAATGCAGCATTAGTTAAAGTTGCTTCTCAAATTGCGAAGAAAGATAATATAACTCTACAAAGTGCATATAATGATTTAAATAAAAGATTAAATAATGATAATCTTTCTAAATTACAATTAGAACTTTTACATAAACAAAAAGTAATAACNATACCAAAGGCAGTTATAACTGAAGATCTTTATAATGATTTAGTNAATAAAGCTAAGGCAGGAAATGAAAAGGCACANGAANCATTAAGTAAGGTTGCAGGATATATTTCTAATATAGATTTGAAAGCAATGGCAAGACAAGCTAGTAAGATTACTAAGTTTGCAACAGAGGGTGATAAATGGATTAATAATGTTGGAGATTATATAGCTAATAATTTAAATATTGCTGGTTATAGTCCTGCAAGAATTAAAAAAGATTTAAAACCATATACTAATAAGATTCAAAATTATTTAAAAACAACATATTGGGGTAATATGGGTACAACAGAATATAGAGATAGAATACAGAAATTAGCTGATAGAGAGATTGGGAAACTTAACAAACTTAAAGAAAAGCAAAGAGAAAGATTGGCTGTTTATGATGAGGTAGTTAGAAATAATCCAGGAGCTAGTAAAAGAGAATTAAATGCTATACTTAAAGATATATTACCTGCTCAAGATTTCAAAGCAATAGACAGAACATTATTAAGTATGGGAAATATTATAAGATATAAGATAATTACAACAGCAATAAATTTAGGTATTGCTACTCCTATTCTAATTAAACAAATTAAGGAAGCACCATTAACAACCTTATTCTCATTGCCACCAGCTTTAATAGAAGGTTTCAAACAAGACTTTAAAACAGTAAAGAGTGGAGATGGTATTGCAATAACAGAATTGATGGTAGAATATTATACTCTTGGTCTAGCATTTAAAGGTGTTGGGTATGTTGGTAGAAAATCATTAGGTGGTTTAAGGAAACTTAATCCTAAATATAAAGTATTAAAAGATGGAAAAATTATATTGAGAAAACCTCCTAAAGAAATATTTAAGGTTAAAGGGACAACAAGATACTTGAAAGCAAGAGTACAGAAACCATCAATAAAAAGACCATTTAGTTCTGTTGCTGATTTCTTAAAAGGAAGAAAACCAGGACAATTTAAGAAGTTTACTAAAGACCCTGGGTTAGTATTAAAAGAATCTACTGTCGCAAAATCAGGTAGACCTTTATCAGTTCAGGCACAACTTGCAGGACAAGAAGTTACTGCTGTTAATGCTGCTGCTGACCAACTAACATCTTGGTTAAGAAGAAAGAAAATAATAAGAAAACCAATTCCTGGAGAAGAATTAGCTCCTACTAGAATAAAGAACTTGATAAAGAAATTTGATAAAGGGCAAAAATTAACTATGAAAGAATTTACAGAAGTCAATGTATGGTTACAAAAGAAAACTGCTTCAAATATTACATTACTTGAAAGAAGTTTATATTTAGATCCTAAATCAGGAATAAGATTAAGTAGACTTGGTATTGAGGCAAAGGCAAGAACAGCAGACTTAATAGATATTCTAAGAGGTAATTTCAAGTTTAGAGGAAGTAAACCACAAGTATTAATATTTGAGAAAGCACAGATTGCAAAGTTTCCAAAATATTTGGCTGATGTAAAAAAGAAGTTACTTGCTAATAAAAAACTTACACAAGCAGAAACAAATAGATTAATTGCTTGGCAAGTTAAAACTGGAACTGGAAAGTTTAAACCTGTTGGTTCAACTATTTATCAAGGTGGTGTAGAGTTAGAAGTTACTCTTGCTCCTGGAGAATTTATTAAAAGAATAAAGGAGATTGGTTTTATAGTTCATAAAGGAAAGAAAGTATCTATTGTTACTGCTGAAGTATTCAAACCAACAAAGAGTATTCTTAAACAGATGAAGTTAGCTAAGTTAGGAAAACTTGGAAAGAAACAAGTTGTTGCATTAGAGAAAAAATTATCTAAGTTATTAGGGAAAAAGATTAGAGTTGAAACTCCTACTAATGTTGGTTCATCTATTAGGGCAGCTAAGAGAGCTGCAAGAAGAGCTGATCCTCGTGTTCCAGTGCTTAGAGTAAAAGGTAATAGTATAATTGTACTTACAAGGGCAAAGAGAAAGAAGAGGATAACAAAAATAAAAAGGGTTAGAAAGAAAGTAACTAAGAGAAAAGTAAAAAGAAAACCAACAAGGAGAAAACAAGTTAAGAGAAAAGCTAGAAGAAGGAAACCTGTTAAGAGAAAGCAAACAAGAAAAAGAGTTACTAGAAGGAAACCAACAAGGAGACCTGCAAGACCTAAAAGGAAAATAACAAAAAGAAAGGTGGCTAGGAAAAGAAGGGATAGACCAAAAAGGAAACAAAAAGATAGACCACGACCTAGACCTAGACCACGACCTAGTAGGCGACCAAAAAAGACTACTAAAAAGAAGAAGCCAATTCCAAGACTTGATACAAAGTTTGGAAGAAAGACCTTGAGAAAGAAACAACAAGTATATTATATAATCTATAAAAGAAAGGGAAGAAGAGTTAAACTTTATCCTAGACCATTAACATTGAGTGATGCTAAAGATTACTTAGCACATAAACTTGATAATGGATTATCAAGAACTGCATGGTTTGAACCTATTGGTAAAACTAATAAGGTAGTTAGATTACCAAAATCAATGCAAGGTTATTTTAGTAAGAACAGAAGAAAGCTAAGACCATTTAAGATTAGAGCAGGAAGAAAGAAAGCATTACGAAAAGGATTTATAGAAAAGAGAAAGTATGGTTTGGACACTAAGGGGGAAAAGAGACAAATTGCAAGATTGAAAAAGAAAAGAAAAAAGGTTGTTAAAAAAAGAAAAGTTGTGAAGAAGAGAGTTAGGAAAAAAGTGAAGAGAAGAGTTGTAAAAAGAAAACCAGTAAAAAGAAGAGTTGTAAAAAATAGGAAGATTAGAAAAAGAAAACCAGTAAAAAGAAGAAAGACTAGAAGAATAGCGAAGAGGAAAAGAAGAAAGAAATAAACATATGAATTGAAATTCATATGAACGAGATTTCATATTACTTAAATCTCCACTGGAAATTGTCCTTAGAAAGTTACACTGGTGAGTAGCGAAAAGCTTATAAAGACTATTGATTATAATATATTGAGCTGGGTTGACTGGCTCACCTTTTCCTTAACTGGAAAAAGAGGAGACTAAGAGATGAGCGAGATAATAACAAACAGACTTAAAGAGAGTGAAGGAAAAGAGATAAAGATTTTTCTATATAATGGTTTTCACTATACTGGAAAGTGTCTTGGTTCTGATGATACTTATGTTGAGATCCTTGATTTTAAATTAAATGCTATTAAAGTTCTAAGGATAGAAGATATAAAAGATATGGAGGTTAGGGGATGAAACCATTAAGTTGTTGTCATGATTGTGGTTGCGTAGAAGGAGAGTTACATAATTACTTTCCTGAATGTGATATGGAAAGATGTCCTTTATGTAAAGGACAACTTTTAAGTTGTGATTGTGATAAATCAAAAATAACTAAGGAGATAAGGGAACCCTACTTAGTAAAGACTTGGTGTTGTGCTAGATGCGGAAAAAATAATCCTAATATGATGATGGTTAGTGATGAAGATTGGAAAAAGGTTTGTGGAGGGACTTATAAGGATAAAGATAGTTTATGTATTGATTGTATGGAATTTATAATTAAAGTAAAAAAACTAGAGATAGAGGAAAGGAGGAAGATATAATGTTCTGGACAATAATAAAAAAGATTTATGAAGAATGTAAAAAAAATGGATTCACTGAAAATGAGTCATTAAAAAAGGCTTGTTACAACTCAATGGAAATGAGAAGAAATTGGAGTGAAGAACAAATTAATAAATGGCAAAAAGAAAATCAATTTTTAGATTGTAGTGGAATAAAAACTTTACTAACAGAGGATAAAAATGTTAGTTATGTTAATGAACATGAAAGAAAGGGAAAAGAAGGTTACTATGCGGTTAGGGCTTATTTCAAATTAAGGAGCGGGGAGAAAATATCCTACTCCAAATCAGATGATAGACATACTACTGCACAACATATTCTCTGTGGGCTTATAATGAATAAAGAACCTATAAGGGTAAATTATAGAGATATACCTTTTAACCTTTGTGATTTAAATCTTGATATAAAAAATAAAACAACAGAACATATATTAGAACAAAGTTATATAGAAAAAGAAATTGGAATAAATAGAAGAGCAGATTTGTTATTTGAACTAGAAGAACCAAATTTAACATTTGGAAGAGGATTAGTGTTTGAGATAGTTAATAGTGAGGATATGTCTAGTATAAAAGAGAAATCTAAAGATTGGGCAAGGGCTGGTTACTCTCTAATAGCAATCCCAATTAATAACTTTGATTTTATAGAATATGGTTTAAAGAAAGATAATTATATAATCATGTATCAATTATTTGATGATTTAAATCTTTATCTTGAACTACTACAAAAAATTAAGATTAATGCTCCTTTAATAAATAATTTTAATAAAAATGTAAAAGAGATGGAGAGAAAAATGTTTTTATGGAGATCAGGTAGACATGATTATACTTTTATGAATAATGAAAAAGTTAATAAGATTTTATTATTTTGCATAGGAAAGGAAATTAAAAATTTTAAACAAAAAAGAAAATTAACATTATTATGTTATGATTATAGTAATCGTCTAATAGAAATAGATATTTGGGAAAATAATCCTTTATTTGAATTTGTAAGAAATATAGATATTACACAGGAGTTATTGAAAATTGAAAATTGTTACTTTAAAGAGTATCTTGGTGAGGTTAATATTGTATTGAACCAATACTCTAAAATTAGCACAATAAATATAAATGAGGTGGAAGATGCCAAAGAAAATTAGATTTATAAAAGATTGTGATGGGGGAAACAAGGGAGAAATAAAAAATTATAGTGCTCCTTCTGCGGATAGTTTAGTTGATGAGGGTTATGCGGAATATGTTTCTGAACCTAAAAAATCTAAGAAAAAAACACCTGTTTCAGACACCCCTATTTCCACTGGAGATTCTATTAAGAAAACAAAAAAGAAATCTCAGGAGAGTAAGCAGGAAAGTAATGAAACAAGTGAAACAAGTGAAACAAGTGAAACAAGTGAAACAAGTGACATATGTCACTTATTACATGTTTCACGCTACTTCAACTCTCTGTTTTCTGACACCAAGAAAGATGCAATAATTAAGCATTTTTGTGCTACAAAAAATACACCTATCAGCGTGGGGAAACTTTCAGAGATTTTGGGGGAAAAAAAGAACTCTATAAAAACAGCAATTTATAGAAATAAGGGCTATTTTTACGATACAAGCGTTAGAGGCAAGGAAGGTGAAATAAGTTTGAAACAAGTTGCAGTTGATGAATTAATGGAAAAAATTGATGATTTAGAGGCACAACAAAAACAAATCCAAAGGGCTACTGCAGCTAAAAAACAGCGTGAAAAACAGGCAGCAGAATACCTTGAAAACCTTCAAAAAGTTGCAGTGGAAATGGAGGTTAAAAGAGAAGGAAATACTATCTTCTTCTTAGACTTTGAAAAGGTGCTTGAAGAAGATAGGAAAATGGCAGACGATCTTCTTGATAATCCTGAAAAGTTTATTGAAGCATTTAAGAAATGTTTTAGTAAGGATTATGAAGTTCGTATAATCCATTTACCTAAATCTACTTTTGTTCCTATTGAAGGAATAAGAAAAGAACATATTAATAAGATTATAACTGTTGAAGGAAGGGTTACTTCTTTTGGAGAAGTAAGACCTGTCTTAAGGACTGCTAAGTTTGAATGTCCTGGGTGTGGAACTAAGATTACTATACAACAGAATTATAGAAGGAATGAATTAGATGAACCTTCTTATTGTTCTTGTGGAAGAAAGAACAATTTCACATTATCTGAAAGACAAGAGGTTAATGCATGTAGAATACAATTAGAAGATTTACAAGAGAGAACAGATAATCCTCATTCACAAAGAATTAAGTCAATAATCTTTAATGGATTATGCGAACCTGAATCTATAAAACAATTTACTCCTGGAAATGAAGTTGAAGCTATTGGAATATTAAAAAGAGTTCCTAAGTTTAAAAATAAGAAACAAACATTGTTTTCAGATTGGGTCTTAGAAATTCAATCAGTACAACTTATAGAAAAGGAAATAGATATATCTTCTTTTACAAAAGAAGAATTAAATGAGATAAATAATCTTTCAAAAGATATTAATGAGAATGGTTTAGAACCAATTCTTCCTTCCTTTGCTCCTGATGTTCATGGTTATGAAGATATTAAAGGTGCATTGATATTACAATTATGTAATAGAAGAAACAATAAAAAAGTATATGGTTCAAGAAACAAATCTAATATATTATTAATTGGAGATCCTGGTGTTGCTAAATCTGTAATGTGTAATTTTGCAGTTGATATAACTCCTGGTGCAAGGAAAGCTGTAGGCGGTGGTTCAAGTGCTGTAGGTATTACTGCTAGTGTTGTAAGGGATGAAGAAAGTATGGGGGGTTATCGTGTAGAACCTGGAGCAATGGTTTTAGCAAAGGACTTATTATTTATAGATGAACTTAATAATTTACAAGATGAAGATAAACCAAAACTTCAAGAAGGTATGAATGAACAAACTGTTTCTATTAATAAAGCAAACCTCCATGTTCAAATGAAAGTTAGTGCTGGAGTTATTGCTGCTGCAAATCCTATTGGAGGACACTTCTCAGAAGGAGGGGATAAGAGTGTTGAAGAACAATTTAATATTCCTACACCAATCATTAATAGATTTGATACTATCTTTGTTATGACTGATAGAGTTCATAATGAAAAGGATATGCAAATAGCTGAGAAGATGATTAAGAGACATCGTGGAATAAAGGATCATTCATATGATAAAGAAATTCTTAGAAAGTTTTTTGCTTATATCAAACAACAACCAGAGCCAGAAGTAGATGATGAGGTTCAAAAGAAATTACAACAAGTTTATGCAGCTGCAAGAAGCTATGATGGACAAGGTGTAAAAATTAATCCAAGATTCCTTGAATCATTAACAAGAATGTCTTGCTCTTCTGCTAAATTAAGACAATCAAAGAAAATAATGTTAAAAGATATTAAAGTTGCAATGAGAGTATTATCTGCATCTCAATATAAAATTAGCGAATATGTTATAGATAAATTAGAATTTAAAGAAGAATTAAAATAGTTCGCATAATCAAGAAAAAATGTTCGGAAAAGAGCTAACAATCAAACAAATGGAAGAATTATTAGAAATAGAAGTATATATTTGGGATGAAATCCTAGGAAACGATTGGGAGACTCAAGATCATATAATTTCAATGGAAGGGGGTTGGAATAAGTTCTGGGAAAAGCATCTATGGAATAAAATCTCTTCACCGAATAACTAAAAACACAATGGCAAAAATGTTAAAATCACAAGTAAGGAAGAATGCAACAAGAGATACTAGAACTATCACCTGCCCAAACAAGAAATGCAAGGCAGAGATTATAGTATTCTATACAAGAAAACATCACACAAGATGCCCTAACTGCTGGCAAACCCTAAGAATAAGAGAAATATTTGATGAGAGAGCTTCTATTAAAGCGAGAGAGGTATCTAAGAAATGAATTCAGGATGGCTTATCTTAATAGTGGTAGATATTATCATATTAGGAATAATAATCTATATAGGAATTAAAGAAAGGATGAATAGATTAAAATGAAAGTAGGATTATATAATTTAGAACCAAAAATAGTGAACACAGCTATGATGCAAGTTTCACAATATCATAAATCTAAAGGAGATGATGTTGAAATTTATAATGCTTTATTTCATAGTTCTTATGATAAGGTCTATGCCTTCAGTATTTTTGATTTCACAGATAAAGGATATGTAAGACCTGATATGATTTGTGGTGGAACAGGATTTGATATAATGTCTAAACTTCCAAAAGAAATAGAAGATTGTGATTATGATTGGAGTTTATATCCTGATTGTGATTTTTCAATATTATGGTTTTCAAGAGGTTGTATTAGGAATTGTCCTTTTTGTGTTGTAAGAACAAAAGAAGGTAATATAAATTCAGTAGAACCTAAAAATCTTAATCCAAAAGGAACTTATATTAAAGTAACAGATAATAATTTCTTTGCAAATCCTAAATGGAAAGGAGCAGTTGAATATTTAAAAGAGATTGGACAAAAGGTAGAGTTTCAATCAGGTTTAGATCTCAGATTAATAAACAAAGAACAAGGAGAAGCATTAGCAAGTTTAAAGATTTATAAAATGTTACATTGTGCTTGGGATAATCCTAAAGAAGATTTAAGACCTAAAATAAAAGAGTTATGTAAATATGTTAGACCCTATAAAATAATGGTTTATGTTCTGATAGGGTATTGGAGCACACCAGAAGAAGATCTATGGAGGGTAGAAGAATTAAGAAAGTTAAAAGTAAATCCATTTGTAATGCCATTCAATAAAAAAGACCCATATCAAAAAGCATTTGCAAGATGGGTGAATCATAAGGCAATATTTAANTCAGTTAAATGGGAAAATTATAAAAGATGACATGCACAA
>JGI10211J34971_10004048_pt1 | contig 11673 bp, 11 predicted proteins | sample Etolagsediment_FD_34971 | JGI IMG/M metagenome (IMG submission 34971)
AATTGTTCCCGTTGGGTGCGGGTAAGGTCCTATCTTCATTACTTTTCCCGAAACAGGGCTGTGCATTGGTATGGAAACAAACCCACTTGCTTCTGCGATCTTTTGACCTTTTTTAACTTCATCTCCGACTTTTACAATAGGTACAGCAGGACGACCGATATGCTGGATCAAAGGAATATAAAGTTTTTCTGGAGCTGGAAATTTCTCAATCGACTTGTGATTTGAAAAATGTTTATGGTCATGTGGATGAATACCACCCTTAAAGGTTTTTGCACACATTATCAGTCCTTTGGAAATTTAAAATGTAAAATTAAAAAATAAAAATTAAAAATCATTTTCTTTTTCTTTCCTGCGTTGTTATTATTGATTGAGCAATAATATTACTGAGCTCTTCTGTTTCGCCAATAATAGATTGCAGTCTTTCGGTAGAAATGATCTCTGAAGTATGAATAACATGAAGCCAGAACAAGGTTTCTCTTAATTCTTTCAACACAATTTTAAGTTTATGGATAAAATCAGCATCACTTTCAGCTCCCCTTGCTTCTTCATAATTTGCTCCGCATGAGGTGCCAGAACGTAATATCTGAAGGCTGATATGTTTCCCGATATAGTCTTTTTCGATTGCTTTAGTCATTAAGATTATTCGAGATGCGAATTCAATAAATCGCTTTGAAATATCATCGCCTTTTAAATTTTTCATTTTATATTTTCTATTTTATATTATTCGAAGATAGCTTTCACGAATTCTGTTGCATCAAAGTCCTTCAAATCGTTCATTTGCTCACCGACACCAATAGCCTTGATGGGTATCTGAAGGCTGTCTTTGATGCCAAGAGCAACACCCCCCTTTGCCGTGCCGTCAAGTTTCGTGAGTATAATGCCGTCGATTGGTATGGATTCAAGGAATTTCTTTGCCTGTTGAACACCATTCTGACCTGTTGTCGCATCAATGACGAGTAGGACTTGATGGGGAGCTTCAGGGATATGTTTTTGGATAGTCCGTTTTATTTTTTCGAGTTCTCTCATCAGATTGATCTTCGTATGAAGTCTTCCGGCAGTATCTATGAGTACGACATCGTAAGAATGAGCTTTTGCTGACTGCATAGCATTGAAGATCACAGAAGATGGATCAGAACCGTATTCCTGCCCAATAATTGCTACACCGATTCTTTTTGCCCAGAGCTCAAGCTGCTCGATCGCTGCAGCCCGGAAAGTGTCGCCTGCAACAAGGAGAACCTTCTTGCCATTATTTTTATATCGCTGAGCACATTTCGCAATTGAAGTGGTTTTGCCCACACCGTTCACTCCGACAAAGAGCACCACATAGGGCTTTTCATGAGGATTAAAATCGATAGATTCAACATCTTTATATTCATCTCTAAGAATGGTAAGAATGATATTTTCAAGTGCAGAAAATACTTGTTCCGAACTTGTGAGTTTGTGCAGGCGTATTTTTTCTTTTAATTGTGAAACGATCTTTTCTGTAATAGAAATACCGAGATCAGCCTGGATAAGGATGTCTTCGATATCTTCAATAAGCTCCTCATCGACCCTGCCACTCAAATGAACTATCTCTGCTATACGGGCGATAAAGGAATTGTGTGTCTTGGAAAGTTTCTTTTTTAAACTGCTAACAAGTGACAATAAAAACTCCGGAAATTTTGCATCAAATTTTGTGTTGGTAAGAATGAATCAAGTTTTTTTCTAAAAAAATGGTGGGTGATACTGGATTCGAACCAGTGACCTCTACGATGTGAACGTAGCGCTCTAACCAGCTGAGCTAATCACCCGACCGGGTTTATGCTTCTTTTTTTACAAAAACTACATAAAATAAACGAATCGCGATAAGCACTATTGGTATAATAAGCCAAACATAGTCAACTTTTGCAAGCACGGGAAACAGCTTGATCATGATCCACATAACAAGTGCAGCAGCGATCTGCGCTAATTTGAGATCAAAAATATTCATTCGTTTTATGCGGTTATTAAGGAACTGAATAATCTTCATATTATTTTTGATTTTTAATTACAGCTTGTGCTGCAGCAAGACGTGCGATTGGAACACGGAAAGGGGAACAGCTCACATAATTCAAGCCAATCTTATGACAAAATTCTACAGAACTGGGCTCTCCGCCATGCTCTCCACAGATGCCTATTATTAGCTTAGGATTTGTTTTTCTTCCTTTTTCAATCGCTATTTTAACAAGCTCTCCAATACCTTTTTGATCGAGAGCCTGGAATGGGTCATGGCTAAAGATGCCGATTTCTTTATATTGTTTGAGGAATTTGCCCGAATCGTCTCTCGAGAACCCAAAACCCATCTGGGTAAGATCGTTCGTGCCAAATGAGAAAAATTCAGCATGTTCAGCAATCTCATCTGCGACTAGGCATGCGCGAGGTATTTCAATCATTGTACCAACCTTATAGTGCAGGTCAATGCCATTTTTATCGATAATCCGGGAAGCAATATCTCGGGCACGTTTTTCTATAAAGTCGTATTCATTCACGTCACTCACGAGTGGAATCATTATTTCCGGTTTAGCATCAATGCCCTTCTTTTTGAGAGAACAAGCAGATTCAATTATTGCTTCGATCTGCATGTCATAAATATCCGGGAAAGTTATACCGAGACGGCAGCCCCGGTGCCCGAGCATCGGATTGAATTCTTTGAGTTGGTTGATCCTCGCTTTAATATCCTGCGTTGATTTTTTGAAGGTCTTGCTTAATTTTTGAATCTCTTCGTCGTCTTTAAGGTCAGGGAGAAATTCATGAAGGGGTGGATCGAGGAGGCGGATAGTCACGGGAAGTCCCTGCATTACTTCAAGAATTCCCTTGAAGTCTTCGATCTGATTCTTTTTTAATTCTTCAAGTGGATATTTTCTTTCTTCCGGCGAGTCGGCAAGTATCATACCGCGGACGAAATCAATCCTATTTTCACCAAAGAACATGTGTTCTGTCCTGCAAAGACCAATCCCGACCGCACCAAAATTTCGTGCGATGTCAGAGTCTTTTGGAGTATCAGCATTTGCATGAACATGGAGTCTGGCTTTTTGGTCAGCCCATTTCATAAGCTGCTCGAATTCGTCAGTAAATTCCGGAGATTGTGTACCGATCTTACCTTCAAATACTTCACCTGTAGAACCGTCTATAGAAATGAAGTCACCTTCTTTTATCACATGATCATCAACAAAAAATTTCTTAGCCTTTACATCAATACTAATATCTCCGCACCCTGCGACACAGCATTTTCCCATTCCTCGTGCAACAACTGCAGCATGAGAAGTCATGCCACCGCGCACAGTAAGAATACCCTGCGAGGCATCCATTCCTGAGATATCTTCCGGAGAGGTTTCGGTTCGTACAAGGATAGTTTTTTCGTTTCGCTCTTTCCATTTAACTGCTTCTTCCGCGAAGAAAACGACTTTGCCGACGGCAGCACCTGGAGATGCAGGTAATCCTTTTGCAAGAAAACGATTCTCTTTTTCTGCTTTCACCTTTTCTTTATCATCAAAACTTGGATGAAGAAGCTGGTTAAGCTGGTCTGGCTCGACACGCATGAGAGCAGTGTCTTTATCGATCATTTTCTCTTTTACCATATCAACTGCAATTTTCACTGCTGCATTTGCAGTACGCTTACCTGTTCTGGTTTGTAGAATGAATAAAGTGTCTTTCTGAATAGTGAATTCAAGATCTTGCATATCTTTGTAGTGAGTTTCTAATTTTCTCTGTATTGAAAAAAGTTCTTTGTATACTTTCGGCATCAATTCTTCGAGAGAAGGATACTTTTCTACTCTCACCTTTTCAGATATATTATTATTTTTTGCCCAACGAATAGAGTTACCCTTCGTGATTTCCTGTGGAGTACGGGTTCCTGCGACCACGTCCTCACCCTGAGCATTTACAAGGAATTCTCCAAAGAATTTGTTTTCTCCAGTGGAAGGATCGAGAGTGAAAGCAACACCTGTTGCACAATCTTCTCCCATATTCCCAAATACCATTGCCTGGACATTCACTGCTGTGCCAAGAAGGCCTGTGATATTGTTCAACTCACGGTATTTTTCTGCCCGTGCATTACTCCAAGATTTAAAAACAGAGTCGATCGCAGACCAGAGTTGATCGATGGGATTTTGAGGGAATTCTTCACCCATTTCATCTTTATAGATTTCTTTGTATTGCTCGACAACAAGTTTAAGATCGTTCGCACTCAAATCTATATCAAGAGTCACTTTTTTCATGTTCTTGATACGTGAAAGCACATCTTCAAAGAGCTCGGAATCTATTTGATGAACAACATTTCCGAACATCTGAATAAGCCTTCGATACGCATCCCAAACGAATCTTGCATTTCCTGTAGTTTCTGCAAAGCCTTTTACAGACTTGTCATTCAGCCCGAGATTAAGGATCGTATCCATCATACCGGGCATGGAAACTGCAGCGCCTGAACGGACAGAAAGAAGGAGCGGTTTATGCGCATCTCCAAACTTCAGATCCATTTCCTTTTCCAAGAGTTCAAGGTTATTTTCAACTTCTTTTTTTAAATTTGAAGGATAGTGCTGGTCATGTTTATTGAAATAGTCACAAATTTCTGTTGATAACGTAAAGCCGGGAGGGACAGGGATGCCGAGATTTGACATTTCTGCAAGATTTGCTCCTTTACCTCCGAGAATTTCCTTCATGGATTTATTTCCATCGGTTTTTGTTTTTCCAAAATAAAACACATTCTTAGTCATGTTACCTCTTTATTTATATAAATTATTATTATTTATGAACTCTTCAACTTTTGCAGGAACCAGCCCGCGAATGGACTTTCCTTGCGAGCGCATATTCCTGATGCACTGTGAAGAGATGTCAATTTTTGGCATTTCCAGAAATGAAAGTTCACTGCTGAAAGAAAAATCATGAGAACGATCTTTCCGATCCGATGGTCTGCTTATAATAATGAATTTGGCCAGTTTGAGCAACTCATTATATTTGAACCATGTGGAAATTTCCGGCACATTATCCTCACCCATGAGAAAATAGAGTTCATCATCAGGATGTTCTTTTTTCATTTTCTCAAGTGTGAAATATGTGTAGGTAAAATCATGGGGATGTTCCTGTTTTTCCAGTTCACTGATTTCAAAAATGGGATATCCGGTCAGAGCCAGACGGAGCATCTGAACTCTTAGATCAAATGAGATTTGCGGTTTTTTATGCGGCGGATTGCCGGCAGGAATAAAAAAGATTTTATCCAGTTGGAGTTTTTCTCGGCAATATTCTGCCATCCGAAGGTGGCCGCAATGGATTGGATCAAAGGTGCCACCAAGTATTCCCAATCTCATAATCAGTTTGTTGTATGAGCGTTAATTTTTTCTATGAATGGAGATTCGGGATACTTAGCAGAGAGCTGTTCACCGATACCTGCAAGCGTATCCCAGCTCTTTTTCTTGATATATATTTTTGCGGCGAGTTCAAGTGCATTCTCGTCTATCTCGCCAGGAATATTCTCATCAAAAATTTCATTAAGATACATCAGAGATGCATTATAATAACCCATCATGTAATAAATATGAGCGTTGAGATATTTTTTTTCAAGGAGCTTGTTAATGCAAGTAGTCTTCATGTTTTCGACATTGACAATAAGATCAGATTCCGGGTATTGGGCAATAAAATGATTGAACTGTTGAAGCGCATTGATGGTTTCCTGCTGGTCATATGCGGGTGGATAAGATAATTTGAACCAGGCAGAGCCGATCTTGTAATTGGCATCTTCATTATACTGAGAGTATGGGAACAGGCGCATGAGTTGTTCAAATTCAAAGATGGCATCTTCGTACAATTTCATATTGAAATAACAGTTTGCAAGCTGGTATTGAGCTCGTTTGACAAGTGTGTCACCCTTGCTCATATATGTAATGATCTCATATATATCTCTTGCTTTGTTGAATTTCCTTCTTTGATACAATTCATCAGCTTCTGACATTTTTTCATGAGGATCAAAATCACCTTTCGGAAGCTCAAAAGGTTTTTCATACGTGACATCGTCTTCTTCATCCCAACTCATGGGTGTAGGAGTTTGCGAATAGAGAAAATTCATAAAAATGAGTGAAGTAAGAATCAATAAAAACAGGATTGGCAGGACATATTTTTTCATATTATCTGTTCTCCAGCATGACAATTCTTTCGCGCACGATATCCAGGCGTTCATAATCAGGATACTGCTTTTGGATCTCTCTCAGCTGAGTAAGCGCTCCGGTATATTGTTCCATACCGATCAGGCACAGCGCAATTTTAAGTTTTGCATCAACAATTTTATTAGAATCAGGATAATTGATCACCACTTTGTCAAAGTTGAAAATAGCTGTTTCAAACTGATCAAGCGAGTAGTAGCATTCACCGATCCAATACTGCGCATTTGATGTGAGGTCGTTTTGAGGATATTCTTTAATAAATTCTGAGAAGGTTGAGATCGATTTTCTGAAATCCTTATCAACGTAATACTGACGTCCGGTCTGATAGAGTCTTTCAGGAGTGATTTCATTTGATGGTGTGACAGGTTTTGTTTGAGTATTGTCTGCAACAGCCGGATTTGATCTAAGTTGAGCAAGGATCTGGTTTTGTGTTTCAATTTTGGATTCGAGAGAGTTCACTTTTACTTCTAAATTTGATACTTTTGATTGCAGCACGATGATCTGATCTAGTTTGCTGTTGAGCATCTGAAGATCACCNGAAAACTCCTTTTCCTGCTGGTCTATTGCATCGGAGTTCATTTTGATCACTTCAGCCAGATACTGCAACTGCTGATCAGTTTGATTTACTGGCTGCTGGATATCAGTATAGGGCTTTTGTTGCGCACAATGAGCTACAAGAAGCAAGAGTAATAATCCGAATACATATAATTTTTTCACCGTTAACCCCCGTAATGTTCGAAGAATATTTTATAAGCTTTATAGGTTGAATAAATATCTCCTTTGCTTGAAATCTCGAAAGGAGAATGCATTGCAAGAAGTGGCGTGCCCCAGTCAATGACCTCTGCGTTGTGTTCAGCCATAAATTTTGCGATGGTACCACCTCCGCCCACATCAACTTTGCCGAGTTCGCCGACCTGCCAATTGACATTATGCGCATTAAAAAGCGCACGCAATTTAGCAATAAATTCCGGGTGTGCATCGTTTGAACCGCTTTTTCCTCTGGAGCCCGTGAACTTTGTAAGACAAACTCCCGATCCGAGGAGGGGTGCATTCTGATGCTCATGTACTTCTTTAAAGGAGGGATTTATCGCGGCAGTCACATCACCGGAAAGAATATTGGTTTTTGTTAAGATTTTTCTTAAAATTTTTGAACTGTCATGTCTCTGGAATTCAATAATATCAGAAATAAAATCAATAATAAAGTCCGAACGTGCGCCCGTGTTTCCTTCACTGCCAATTTCTTCTTTGTCTGCCAGAAATACGATCGAAGGAAGAGCGGGTTCGTCTATATCCAGGAGTGCGCGCAGGGCAGTATAGGAGCACACTCTATCATCCTGTCCATATGCGCCGACCATGCTTGCATCAATGCCGACATCCTTGCTGGGAAAAGCAGGAACGATCTCGATTTCAGCGCTGATAAAGTCCTCTTCTGTGATGCCATATTTCTCATGGAGAATATTCAGGCAGTTAAGTTTAACGGCATCTTTTACATCATCATCGAGAAAGGGTATTGAACCAAAAAGGAGTTGAAGTTTATCTGCATTAATAGCTTCAGAGATTTTTTTATCATTATATTCTTTTGCAAGATGTGGAAGAAGATCGGCAAAAGTGAAAACAGGATCTCCGTCATTATCGCCAATAGAGATATCGATGCGCGTACCGTCTTCCTTACATATGACACCATAAAGAGCGAGAGGAATTGCCATCCATTGATATTTTCTTATACCGCCGTAGTAATGGGTCAGCATAATTCCGAGCTGGGTTGTCCCATCTTCTGAAAGCGGAACCTGCTTCAGATCAACACGAGGTACATCAACATGGGCAACGATAAGGTTGCATCCATTTGAAATGTCTTTTTTGCCTGCTCGGAAAATTGCAATGTTCTTATCGCGATTAATTCTATAAAAGCCAGGCGCTTTTTTAGTAGAATTAGAAGCAAAGGGCACGTACCTGTAAGCTTTTAATATTTGTTCGCTCAGCTCTACAGAAAGTCTTTCAGTCTTTGCTTCATCAATGAACGCACAATATTCGTCAGCAAATACAAATGCATTTTCGCATTCTTTTTCAGAACTAATTTTCCAGAAGTTCTTCTTCTTGTATGAAAGTTTATCCTGCAGTTCTTTTCCTTTTGAAGATTTCGTCATGAGATTCCTTTTCTATAAATTTTCTGCAACAGCGTGTGCCATGTCAAGAGTGGAGGAGGTGCCACCCATATCATAGGTGCGAATCTTTCCTTCTTCAATAACTTTTGCAATAGCATTCATAAGGCGGTCAGCTTTTTCTTTTTCACCTAAATAGTCAAGCATAAGTTTTGTTGTGATAAGCATGGCTATTGGATTTACTTTGTATTGTCCTGCGTATTTGGGTGCACTACCATGAGTTGGTTCAAAAACAGCGAGTTTATCACCAATATTTCCGCTCGCAGCAAAGCCAAGTCCGCCCACAAGTTGAGCACAAAGATCGGAAATGATGTCACCAAACATATTACTGGAAACAAGCACCCCATAGTTTTGAGGATTCTTGACGAGCCACATTGCCATCGCATCGACATTTGTCTCCCACAATTCTATTTCAGGATAATCTTGTGCGACTTTTCGTGCTTCTCGAACCATTAAGCCAGAAGTCTCTCTGATGACATTTGGCTTCTCAACGACTGTAACCGATGAATAGCCGTGCTTCTTGGCATATTCAAAGGCATTCCGCACAATCCTGTGGCAGGCTTCTCTTGTGAAAATCCTGCAGGAAAGTGCAAGATCATCAAGAGGTGTATCTACAAATTTTGCCATTTTCTGGTGGTTTTTTGAGAGTGCATCAAATACTTCCTGAGGTACTGGATGGAATTCCACACCCGCATAGAGACCTTCTGTATTTTCCCTGAAAACAACGATATCAATGTCGTCTCTATAGTTGAGCGGATTTCCTTTAAATGCTTTGCAGGGTCTGAGATTTGTATGGAGGTTGAATTTCTGCCGCAAGCCAACGATCGGGCTGGAATACACAAGCCCCTTGCCCTGAAGCTCAGGAATGAGTTCTGCTTCAGCTTCCTGTTTTGGCTTGGAGGTGATGGCACCAAAAAGTGCACAATCAACATTATTAAGAAGTTCAATAGTTCTATCTGGGAGTGGATTTCCTTCTGTTCTCCAGAATTCCCAACCAATGTCGCCGTGGATGTATTCTGCATCCAATTTAAGGGTATCAAGAATGATTTTGGCAGCTTCCATGACGTCGTTTCCTACTCCGTCTCCGGGAAGCCATGCAATGCGGTATGAGCTCATCTTACTCCTCATATGTGATATTTTTTATTGTATATTCTAATATGCCGACAGGGGCTTTAACTTTTACTGTTTCGCCAATATTCTTACCAAGAAGAGCTTGTGCAATTGGCGATTTGAACGAGATCATTCTTACGCTCTTTGTTTTTCCCGTTTCGTCTTCACCGACTATTTTATAATTCAATATCTTATTTCTTCTTTTATCAAACAGCTCGACTGTAGCCCCGAAACGGATAGAGTTTTTATCAATATCATCCGAACTTATGACTTTCAGGCATGAAATTTTTGCTTGGAGTTTTGAAATTTCAGATTCAATAAAACGTTGTCTCTCCTTGGCAGCGTGGTATTCTGCATTTTCACTGAGGTCGCCGAACTGTCGTGCGCGACCTATCTCTTCTATTACAGCCGAGCGCTCTTCCTGAATGAGATGTTCTAAACGTTTGCGAAGATTTTCAAGTCCTTCTTTCGAAATATATTCTTGTGCCATTATGATCTCTTCAACTTTTTTAAAGTTTTTTCTGCGTTGTGTGCAGCTTTTTTTATGCGGATATTGCCGCTCTTTTCCCATCTCTCGACAATCTCACGAATTAACTGTGAATTCTCTGATATTGAATCTGACAGAATCTCAATAAAGTTTGGGTTATAAGTTGATTGATAGGATCTGTAGGTGTCTCGGTAGATCCTCTTGTCAATTTTATAGAGACATTTCAATATCTGCACGATACCGTTGCGGATCATCTTATTTTCAGAATTCCAGAAGGAGTCGATTTTTTGATTGATTGTCTTCGCTTTTGCTTTATTCACTTTCATGTATTTACAAAGTGTTGCAAATGCACATTCAATTACATCATCTTTGGGCTCTTGGCGGACTGTGCTGATAATGTCATCAATATATTTATCTGGATATTTCTTAAGAAGGGGAAGGATAATATTATCAAATATNTTCTTTAATTCACTTTTGTCACGAGTGTCCGTAATTGCTTTTTTAAAGATTTCGTCATATTCACCGGGATGTTTAAACATTACTTTGCTCATCACATAATTAAANATCTTCTTGCCGTTCTCACCTTTTTTCTTTTGGATAAAGAGTAAAAAATCCATATAGGTCTCAGGATCGTTTTGAATAACTTTTCTCATCTCTTTTGCAACATATGTGATCACAGGTTGAGGTACTTCTCCATTTACACGTTCAGGATATGCATTATAAATAATTTCAAAATCGTAGTCTTTATCGGGTATCTTATGCTCAAGAAAATCAAGCGTGTCTTGATTCAGTCTTTGTTGCCAGTCGTATGTAATCATGATCATTAACCTTTATCGAATTATCGCAATTTTACCTTTTTTATATAAATCGGAATATTTTATCAAATAAAAATACATTCCAGATGCCACTTTTTTACCAGATTGATTTGAGAGATTCCACTCAGCACTGTTATAATCTTCAGAAAGAAACTCTGCGGTAAAGTTGTCCACAAGGTTTCCTTCGAGATCATAGATATAGAAATCAGCAGTACCTGAGGTGGGGAGGTTTTGAAAATAACTGTTTCATTTTCGATTGTTGCAGGATTCGGAAACACTGCTACATTATCAAGATCGGTGATGGGGATAGTGATCTTAATGAGATTTTTCCCGGGGAGAATGCCGTTGCCTGCAAGGTCGGTCACATTGAATATCTTGATGAAATAAGGTTCGCCAACCGGTTTTATCTTATGTGTAAGAGTAAGGGTGACCGATTCGTTGGTAACCTGGATACTGGAAATACTGTTCGTTTCAGCTAGCTCAGGAAAGAGCAGTGTATAATTCGAAATGTTTCCTGCGGTTGAAGGATCGACAGTTTCATTAAATCCAATATGAATTTTATTGCCGCTTTCAAGGGAGCTTGACGCAATATATGGCCTGGTAAGATCTTCCTGATACATGAAAGCAGCCAGAGTATCAGCCATAGGTGTAGTAAAGATCCCAACAATGTTTTCGACGCTTATCGTAAACGGAGAATCTATTTCCTGAAGGGGGTCTGCAAAAGTAAGAAGCAAACTAAGCTGACTGTTTGTCGGAATAACAGATTCAGGATACCCGTATACATCCATATAAAAATTGGACACCTGCTCGCAATTCTTGTTCAGGGTTTTATTAAAATTCAGTAAAATGCTGTTCAATGAAACCATATTAATTGAGAGCAAAACAGGCGGATCGATTGGTGTTATCTCAGCGGGTAATGTTTTGTAACTTTC
>JGI10211J34971_10004050_pt1 | contig 11671 bp, 13 predicted proteins | sample Etolagsediment_FD_34971 | JGI IMG/M metagenome (IMG submission 34971)
GAAGCATCTGGCTCTCCCTGGCAAAGCTCTTTGCCGCTAAACTCCATCATCGTCCTGCCATCAGATGTGGGTGAAATGAAAGAGTCGTGCTTCTCTGCTGTAAGACCGGTCATCGGCTGGAACCAATGACAATAATGTGTAGCACCCTTTTCAATAGCCCAGTCTTTCATTGCATTGGCAATCACGTTAGCCAGAGCCGGATCGAGCGGCTCATTGCCGGAAATCGTAGCTTTGAGAGATTTATAAACATCCTTTGGCAATCGCTCTCGCATCACCGAATCATTAAAAACGTTTAATCCAAAAACCTCTGTTACTGTCTCACAATCTTTATCCATTTCACTTCTCCTGATTTATTCTGAGATACTTTTATTATTCTGTATTACCCAATAGCCTTTTTGCCTCTCTCGCCTGTACGAATGCGAACACATTCAGCAAGATCCAGCACAAATATTTTGCCATCACCAATTTCACCGGTTCTGGCACCTTCTACAATTGCATTGACCGTCTGCTCGACGAAATCCTGATTCACTGCTATTTCAAGCCTTACTTTCTTAAGCAGGTTTACTTCAAACTTGATGCCCCTGTAGCTTTCTTCGTATCCATGCTGTTCGCCGCAACCCATAGCATTCGTGACAGACATCTTGTAAACCTGAGCTTTGTACAGGGCATGTTTAACATCTTTCAATTTATGCGGTTGAATGTATGCTACTACGAGTTTCATAATCTAAGCCTTCCTTAAAGCTAAATTTACATAGTACTGAATATCTGGAATCCTCCGTATGCTTCCATGCCGTGCTCACCAATATCCAATCCTCTTAGTTCTTCTTCTCTGCCTATTCTCAAGCCGACAGTAAGATCAATCAGCTTGAAAACTATACTCATACTAACAACCACAAAGGCTATCGTGCTTACACTGCCGACCATCTGGATACCTAACTGCATTGGATTTCCACCATATACAAAACCATTATTGGCCAAACCCAACGATGTCTTGCCAAAAATCCCGATACAGAGCGTTCCCCAGACACCGCATATTCCATGAACAGGAAACGCACCAACAGGGTCATCGATTTGCAGCTTATCAAGCAATTCGACTCCTCTTATTACTATGTACCCCGCTGTTGCACCAATAACCAATGCTGCCCATGGTTCAACGTAAGCACACGGTGCAGTTATTGCCACAAGACCCGCTAAAGCCCCGTTCATTGCCATCGACAAATCTGGTTTGCCGAATCTTTTCCAAACTGTAGCCATTGCAACAATCCCGCCTATTGCCGCTGCGAGATTTGTATTAATCGCAATTCTGCCAATCAATGAACCGTCACCTACCGAAAGTGTTGAGCCCGCGTTGAATCCAAACCAGCCAAACCACAGGATAAATACGCCCAAAGATGCTAATGGGATATTGTGACCGGCAAGAACATTGGGCTTGCCATCGACAGCATATTTACCTTCGCGCGGTTTCAGCATCGACGTCCCTACTAAAGCGGCAAATCCACCAACCGTATGAACTACTGTCGAACCGGCAAAATCTGCAAATCCCATCTTGCTCAGCCATCCGCCTCCCCAAATCCAGTGACCAACAATAGGATAGATAAAAGCCGAGATTAAGAATGAGTAAATCAGATATGCAGGAAATCTCATTCTCTCCGCCATCCCGCCAGCCACGATTGTTGCCGCTGCGCCACAAAACGCCGCTTGAAACAACCAGAACGCATACAGCGGTATACCATTTGCGGTAGGTTCGAGACCAAACAAGCACCATCCTTTTACCCCTGCAAAACCATTGCCGTCGCCGAACATTAAGGCATATCCAATGATGAAAAATCCTAGCGAAGCCATGCAGAAGTCCAGAAAGTTTTTCGTCAAGATGTTGCAGGTGTTTTTGGCCCTGATAAATCCGGCTTCAACCATACCAAAACCAGCCTGCATAAAGAAAACCAGAAAGGCCCCTAACAATACCCAGACTGTATCCAGACCCTGTGTAAAGTTAGTCATATTCTCTAAAGATCCTTCTGCTGTATTTGATTCCGCAAATGCAGGCACCGAAAGCAATATTGCCCACAGCACCATAACTCTAAACAACAACTTTTTCACTTTGCTACCCTTTCGCATCTCATCCTTAAAAACTCTTCGAAAGCCTGATACCAGTAAAGAAGAAATCGCTGTCGGTACCATACACATCTGTATTTCGTATGTCATCGCTGACCAAAGTAATATAGTTAAAACTTGGAGCTATAGTCCAACCAGATAGCTTCATCGGGAAAGCCATTGAAAAAGCAAGGTCCTGCAGTTTGCTCTGATCGGTTCCCCAGTAATATTTGTTATACGAACCACTGGCCCACCCTAAACTTGCACCAATATCCAGCCCTACAGGTACGTCGGGTGAAAGTTCACAAATCCTCTCAAAACTTTGGCTGACTGCCAACGAAACATATGAACCCTCAGCTTCATCGATATCGTGATACACCGTGATTGAAGGATTCAATGGCAGATTAAAATTGAATCCCCAGTAAATCTCGGTGGTATCCTTCGTTGCAGTTCCCGGAAAATCGTAATATATGGTACCAATTGAATAACCCAGTCCTTCAATGCCAGGAAAATCAGCCGAGTAGTCGAGTGAATAGTCAACCTCAGAAAAATCTCCGCTGTTGCCATTGATGTTTGTTAAATCCATGTTGCCCCAAATCCCTGCTGTCAGATTACTATAGCCAATACTCAAGCCAGGCTGAAAAACCGAATCATCACTGAGATTTTGCCCTCGCCAGATGTATTTGCCAAAATAATCAGCCGTAATCTCAAAATCGACCTCTTCTGCCGCCAGACTGACTGAACTGCTACAGGCCAAAACAACAAAACCCAGAATCAAACATCTAATCTTCATCTTACAAAATCCTTTCCGTTCAAGCTCAACGCTCATTGCACTACATAAGCAATCGCTGTGCCAAAACAGCCTTTAAGCTGTAAGTCTTTATTTTACATAGTGATACGCAGTTTTTAAGGAGATGGGGCAATAGGTAAATTGCGACAATATTGTAATATTACATAGGATTGCAACATATTTGTTACTTGCTATCGTATAAACTGTCTATCATATGCAATCTTGTCCGTATTTCGGCGTTCTGCTGCTTGCTCCTCGTAATAGTTTGCTATTAAAGGAGATACGGCTTGGGTCTAACGGCTTATAATATATATTAAAAAAAATGTTTTGTAATTCTATCATGCTGTGTTACAATTATGTCGTACTAATAAATAACAAGGAATTTTGAAATGGCCAAGAAAACGACATTTTTGCAAGGTGCTGGAACATATGCCGTAAGCCCCGTACCACAGCTTGAAACTCTCTATAAGGTTAGTCAAACATTAGCCGCTGGCACGCGCCAGCAGGAGGCCCTTGCCGAGATTCTGGATATGCTGGACAAAGACCTTGGTCTGGCCAGAGGTACAATCACAATTCTTTCGCTGGATGGTAACGAGATCAGAATTGAAGCTGCTCATGATCTTTCACAGGAACAAAGCCGAAAAATTACATATCGAATCGGGGAAGGTGTAACAGGCAGGGTTATGCAGACCGGCAAGCCGATGATTGTTCCCAAAGTTTCCCAGGAGCCACTGTTTTTGAATCGCTTCGAAAGATGGAATGTTACAAAGCAGGATTTGAGCTTTATTTGCGTTCCCATTTCAATTAACAATGACGTGATTGGAACGATCTCAGTTGATAGGCCCTTTGAAGAAACAGTTCCGCTTGACGGGGAAATGAGGATACTAAGCATTGTGGCAAGTATGATAGCAAACGATTTAAGAGCTCGCCGTGAAGCCAGAATTGAACGACAAGCACTTGAAGATGAGAATGTGCGATTACGACATGAATTGGAAGACAGGTTCCGCCCTGAAAATATAATAGGCAATTCTAATGCTATGCGTGATGTGTATCGTCAAATCCATCAGGTTGCCGCTTCCGACACAACGGTGCTTATACGCGGCGAATCAGGCACAGGCAAGGAACTGGTTGCCCATGCTATTGCCTTTTCCAGTCCAAGAAGTGACGGGCCTTTTGTGAAGATTAACTGTGCCGCCCTGAATGAAAACCTACTCGAAAGCGAGTTATTCGGCCATGAAAAAGGAGCTTTTACAGGAGCAATACAAACTCGAAAAGGCCGGCTTGAAGAAGCAAACAATGGTACCATATTCCTTGACGAGATAGGTGACTTTTCCTCCGCTACCCAAGTGAAGCTACTTCGTGTTCTCCAGGAAAAGGAGTTTGAACGAGTCGGAAGTAACCGGACCCTGAAAACAAATGCCAGAATTATCACGGCTACGAACCGTGACTTGGAAAAAGCAGTGGACAAAGGAAGTTTTCGACAGGACCTTTATTATCGAATAAATGTGTTTCCAATCCTGCTGCCCCCGCTGCGTAATCGCAAGGATGATATTCTGCTTTTAGCTGATTTCTTTGTGGAACGATACGCCAAGAGAATGAGTAAAGATATTCGGCGAATAAGTACACCAGCGATCAATATGATGGTTTCGTATCATTGGCCGGGGAATGTACGTGAGCTTGAGAACTGTATCGAAAGGGCGGTGCTTCTAAGTAGTGACGGCGTTATCCATGGACATCACCTCCCTCCGACTTTGCAGACCTCGGATGCGACTGGTACGGTTGGAACCGGTTCGTTAACTGAGAGGATTAATTTGTTTGAACGCGACCTGATTATTGATGCGCTTAAACGCTGCAACGGCAATTTGGCAGCAACAGCGAGAGATCTAAAAACCACAGCAAGAATCATACGGTATAAAGTCAAAGAGTTAGGTATCGATTATAGAAGATACTATAAAAAGAAAGGTTGATTTATGACAGTTTGGGCAAGTACAGGCCTTAAAGGTTTAGACAAGACGGTCTGCGATTTAAAAAAGGGCGACAACGTTGTTTGGCAGGTGGATAGCATCGAAGACTATAGTCACTTTGTTACGCCGTATATAAAAAAAGCCCTGGAAGATAAAAGAAACATTGTCTATATGAGGTTTGCCCAGCATAAGGCTCTAATCGAAAATCAGCCGGATTTGACAATATACCAGCTTGATGCAAAGGGTGGTTTCGAAAGTTTTTCTACACAGGTGCACGCTATAATAAGCCAGGAAGGTACTGAAGCCTATTACGTATTTGATTGTCTTTCGGATTTGTTAAGCGCCTGGGCAACTGATTTGATGGTTGGTAATTTCTTTATGGTTACCTGCCCTTATCTTTTCGAATTAGACACAATAGCTTACTTTGCCATATTACGAAATTACCATTCTTTCCAAACCGTTGCTCGTATTCGCGAAACAACTCAACTGTTGCTGGATATTTATAATTTTGACGGAAACTTTTACGTCCATCCCTTAAAAGCATGGAAAAGATATTCACCTACAATGTTTTTGCCTCATCGGCAGCGAGGCGAAGACTTCACACCTGTAATAAGCAGCGTTGATGCAAGTAAACTTCTGGGCCATATCTCTCAGAAAAGCCCGAATGGTTCAGCAAGATTTCTCGACCACTGGGACCGCCTGTTTATGAAAGCAGACAGTTTGACAAAAGCACCTTCGGACTCAAAAGAGGCTAAAGAGCTTGTTCGAGAACTCTGCAGAATAATGGTTGGTCGGGAAAAAAGAATTTCAAAACTTGCTCAGGACAGTTTTTCTCTTGAAGATTTGATAAATATTAAAAGCAGATTGATTGGCAGCGGCTTTATCGGCGGCAAGGCCGCAGGAATGCTGCTAGCCCAAAAAATCCTTTCAGATGACAAGTCGTTAGATTGGAACCAGTATCTGGAACCTCATGATTCATTTTATGTTGGGTCAGATGTGTTTTACAGCTATATAGTTGAAAACGGCTGGTGGAAACTGCTTATGAAGCAGAAAACAAAAGAAGGCTATTTCGACGTAGCCCCTGAAATGAAGGAAAACCTCCTGCGAGGCAAATTTCCTGATCAAATTCGTGAGCGGTTCCAGGAGATAATAGAATATTTCGGCCAATCACCGATTATTGTCCGCTCAAGCAGTTTGCTGGAAGATTCATTTGGCAATGCATTTGCCGGAAAATATGAAAGCCTGTTTCTTGTAAATCAGGGAGGCCCCGAACAACGCTATTCTGAATTTGAGGAAGCTGTTCGAAGAGTCTATGCTAGTACAATGGACGAAGATGCTCTCGCTTACCGTCTGCAGCGGGGACTTGACCAACAGGATGAACAAATGGCCTTACTTGTCCAGCGAGTATCGGGCTCCTATAAGAAAAGTTACTTTTTCCCAGACTTGGCAGGCGTGGGTGTCTCCTATAATACTTTTGTCTGGAAACCAGAACTTGACCCAAAAGCCGGTATGCTCAGACTTGTCTTTGGCCTGGGCACACGAGCGGTAGATCGTGTTGAGGATGATTACCCGCAAACAATTGCTTTAGACCAACCACTGTTACGGCCTTATGCAGATAGAGAAGGTGAAAGTAGATTCTCGCAACATAATGCCGACCTTCTTGATACCAACCAAAATTGTTTAAGAACGGTCGGCGTGCTTGATCTGTTGAATGATGAACTCAATATGAAACTGGACTTGATAGTAGATTCAGATCCGCATACCGAGCGAAAGATGAAAGAACTGGGTATGAAAACCCAGAGATATTGGCTTCTGACATTTAAGAAACTGCTGTCAAACACCAACTTCACTGAAATGATGCAGAAAATGTTAAAGACCCTCGAAAATTATTATCAATATCCTGTGGATATTGAATTCACAGTTAACTTCACTGATAACGATGCATTCAAAATCAATTTAGTTCAATGCAGGCCTTTACAAACCAAAGGTATAAAAGCAGGTGTGCAGCTTCCAGAGAAAATCAAATCTGAGAAGATTCTTTTCACATCGCAGGGCTACACGATGGGAGGCAGTATTTCCCAGCCAATTAAAAGGATTATTTATGTTGACCCGCAGGCATATGTGGAAACTCCAATTTCGCAAAAATACAGCATAGCAAGGCTAATAGGTAAACTGAACAGGCATATAGTTAACAGAGAAATTACTCCAACCATCCTGTTTGGTCCCGGCAGATGGGGTACTACTACCCCAAGCTTAGGTGTTCCGGTCAATTTTGCTGAAATCAATAAGATAGCCGTGCTTGTCGAAATAGCCTATGAAGGAGGAAACCTGATGCCGGAACTTTCTTTTGGTACTTACTTTTTTCAGGATTTGGTCGAAAGCGACATCTTCTATGTAGCTCTTTTCCCACAGAAAGAAACCGTTATATTTAACAAGAATAAGCTTTTGGAAATGCCTAATCTGCTAACCGACCTTTTCCCCGAAGAACACAAGTATGAGGATGTTGTCAAGGTATATGATCTCAACACCGGCCAACTCCAAATCATGTGTGACGTAGTATCCCAAAAAGTTATCTGTCTCTTTATATGAGTTTGATACTATCAAAGATAAAACACGAGCTTAGTTTGAATGCAACGGCAAAACTGTAAATCAAAAATGTAGCGGTTTTTGACCTCATTCTCACAAAGGCTGGGCACAATTTCGTGATCCCATTATTGCAAAGAACGGTAGCAAAACTAAAATCAAATCTGCTTAGCAAGTTATTCTCTTGCTTTTGCTTCAGCCCAAACTTTACGTAACCACTGTATTTCTTCATCATTCAAGATCAGTCCTGGAACTCGGCCTTCAAGCACATGGTATTCTCGCCATCCAACATCAGAGCCACGCAAAAATCCTTCTTTATGGAGCGGATCATATTTGAATTCCCATTCTTCACCGTATCGGTTAGTGAACCGTGATATATAATGCTTATTCGCTATCATATCTTCTCGCTGGTATTGAGAGTTCTATTTTTTATCCTCGAGATTATGATTTTCGTATAACTTTTAGCTGCTCACCAATGATGGGCAAAAATAAGCCCCGTATCTTCGAGTTTTTGGATAAGGTCTCGTCTTTTCCTGGCAAGTTCCTTTAATCTTCTTTTTTTGTGCGGCTTAATCTCTGCAACTTCCAGGACAATTTTAGCAAGCTCCGTAATTCGCTCATATGGAGATGCAGCCAATTTTTTTAGGCGTGATATATTCCTCTCAGAAATTCGCGACTGGCGAAGGTAATTATAAATCTCATCTTCGTGCAGTATCTGCTCCCGTTCTTCTTTTGGCAGCTTGATACATCTCTTACAGATGTGGTCCCTGCGGCCTTTGCCAGAGAAAGCTTCATTCGGTCTGAAACTATGGCATACTCTGCAATAATATCCGCGTCGTTTTCTCATGATCGTTTTCTTAAATCATTTTTACCAATGTTTTATGGCTTAAGAACCAATATCTACCCGCCATTTTGCCAGTACTTCTCTAACCTTATCCTGTACAATTTGACGTGCTTCTGTTCGATTCCAGCCTTTCATCAAAAGGTCATCATAAGACGTTTCAGCATGACGTACATGGGCTGTCACTGCCAATTGAACGGCATATTCATCAAAGCTCTTTGCAGCAGCACAGCGACCAACTCTCCCGCTGTATTTGGCACATGCATGCTCTGCTATAGATTTAGCCGTTTTCAATGGACATCCCGGATAAAGTTCACTGATCTTTTCACTAAAATTTTTGACATAAGCGATGTCCAACTCGGCTCTGCGATCTGCCTGGCGTTCACGGCGTTTCGAGCGGGCATCTTCGTCTGCAAGGCATTCAACTTCAGCCTGTTTCAGGGCATCTTCCTCAACCAATAATCCCTGGCGTTCATACCTTTTTCGGGTCTTGCTCCACTTGAGGACAACAGCGAATAAAGTCGAATATTTTTTAGCTCGGCGTGTCAGTGCCGCATCACCGGACGGCAGAAAAACCAAGTGATCAATATCAGCACAGGTCAAACATAACGCCCCTTTATCGCCAGCCAGGGCTATCCATGCTCCGCTGCCAAGTTCTTCTTCGCAATCATCACACTTGGATTGGCGTGATGAGATGAATACTTTCAGCTCGGTTTCTTTTGATGGCATTATATTTTTTTTCAGGTATTCAACAGTTACATTCTGTTTCTCATCACCGTGTCGCATTTAGGCACCGCTTCATTATTAAGCGGTGCCTGAGAAACAACAATACTTCTTTGATACTTTTAAAAGTCTTTTTTCGTACTTTATTTGTCCTTTTTAACAGACCGCCTTGAAAGTTTGTCCATAGACTCCTTAAAGCCTTTCAGCAATTCAGGCTCCTCCCAATACTTCGGGATTGACAAAAGATGAAATTCCACAAAGCTTTTTGACATATCAGATCTGCCAGAGGATTCATACGCGTATATAGCAGTATATACAGCATTCCTGATTATAGGGTTGAGTTCTTTCATTTGCTCATCCGAAAGATGCTTACAATGAAAATCCTCCATTGCGTTGCGAACTACGATAGCGATGTATTTTGTAAATTCTTGTATAGCTTTTATTGCTTTCTGATTTAATATCTCTTTGCTCATAGCAAATTTCCTTTCGCAGCCGACTATTATTTGACAGCTCATAACCAATAACATTGGATTGATATCGCATAATAACTCAAGTTATTTGAATAATCAACCCTGACGGACTGGTACTGCCTTGCACAAATAACTTGCCCTGTGTAGAATACCGGACAGAGTTAAAAAGAACGCGATTATTTTCAGGTCGGAGAAATCTAATGACAAATAATAACAATACCGCAGGCCGTACCCAGTCATCTGGAATTCGCTATGACGTCGATTTTCAGATAAGAAAATGCCTGTCCCAGGCAGATCTCTACGATGAGTATGTTCTTGAGATACGTGGAAACATTATAACTACTAAGGTTAACCCCGACATTGAGCAAGACTCTCAGGATATCGGGTGTATCAAGGCCAGGCTTATCCAAATGGGCCGTATAATAAATGATGGGGCAAACATATTTGAACTCTACGATTCATTCGATCAGTATTTCCACGACATCTATGGAGAACTATTTGATGTGGAAAATGATGAATTCACAGAGACACTTCAACGTCAGTTTAGCGAATTAGGTTCAGACAGCAATGTATTATTGATCGATGATGTGGAAGTGCTGCCGGCGTATCGCGGCAAAAGGCTTGGTCTGGCGGCAGCACATCGGGCTATTGATGTTTTTGGCCCATGGGACTGTTTAGCTATTGTCCCGCTCTATCCGCCGCAGTTCCATGAACACCGTGATAATATTAAATGGAAGGAAAAAATGCTCGCCGGCACCTTTGCAAAAAACGAAGAAGCTGCCAGAGCCAAACTGGAGCAGTATTGGTGCATTCTTGGTTTCGAGAGAATCTGGGACAGCAGGTATATTTGTGCACTTTGCACTAATAATAAATATCCATCGATCCAAGATGTATGCCCCGACCTTAAACTTGGTTTGTAACTTTTGACCAAACTGGATAAAACGCAGGAATGAAAACGAACAAAGACAGAGAGGATCGCATTGTGATGGAAGTTGTTGTTGACGCCTATGACCAAACAGAACGCGCCATGGGCTGGTATTATTACCTTGAGGATAAGTTGCATTTTGCGTTTAAGGCAAAGGTTGTTGCCGAAAGAATTACTTCACCTTTGAAAAAGGGAGAGACTTTTCAGGTTGAAGGCATGGCTCCGGAAGATGAGTGCGGACAGGAAATGTTTGTCAAGATAACATGGCAGGACCGCAAGCTGGCAGTACCATTGTCTCAATTGAAGCCGCTCAAAGTCGATGACCAGACGCAGCAAGCAATCGAAGACTGGCATTACTGGGTATTACAGGGTTATGAGTTTTGAAGCGGTGTGCCAATAAAATATGATAGAGCTGCCGCTACATTGTGAAGAAAACCGCAGCAAAAAATTGCTGCGGAGAGAGAATCATAGAAGAAGCGGTTCCATTTCGTTTTCAGAAAATGGAATATAATCATCCAGCAGATCAGGATCGTTATCATAATCAACAATCGCGTACTCCCATAGTCCGTCCGGGATATTTGCTTTAACATCCTGGCAGACGCCGCCTCTGATATAGACAACCACCTTGGCCTGTCGTTTCTCAAGCTTAGGTGGTTTAGCCTTGGCAGAATCATAGGCTGATGGCTTAAAATCATCAGCCTTTAATTCATCACTGCCAAACACGGACCAGTCGCCGTAATAAACACCATCATAAAACACCATATCCGGCGCAACTATATATAGTTCGTCGCAACTGCCATCCCGTTTACCAAGCTTCAAGCAGCAGTTGTAAGTCGTATGGGCATATTGATAGGGTCCCAAAATCGGACCGTCACTGCCCCAATCATCCATCTCTTGCTTTGGGTCGGTTCTTCCGTGAAATAATCGTATATACAGCATTTTAATTCTCCAATCGTTTAAGGTTATCGATGTGAAGGAAAGAGAATAATTCGTTTTTCCTCAGGCTCAATCGCCAGGCACAATCTCGGATTGTCAAATACCGGCAAAAATTCATTACCTTCTTCGTCCGAGGACAGCCATACCTGAAAGTCATCGGCAATCTCATTTCCAAATTCGTCCAATAGCTTCTTTAATGAAGCAACCGTCATAATGTTCTGTTCAGACACAAATTATCACCTCCAATCAGCCAACAGGCTCTAAAACTTTAATTGTTTTGGGCACAAGTATTTCCTCTTCGGCAATGCGATAATTCTTGCAAAGATAAATGTATTCTTCTGCGATGGT
>JGI10211J34971_10004052_pt1 | contig 11670 bp, 12 predicted proteins | sample Etolagsediment_FD_34971 | JGI IMG/M metagenome (IMG submission 34971)
ATTATAGGCATAAAACAAGGTGCTCGCGAGTCAAAAGGAGCACTTACACAGTAAAAAAATTAATATATCACTTAAAGAAAAGTAAAAGGTTTTTTAAGTAAAATGCAATTTCAAAACATAAAATGTAGCTGACAAAGAATGTCTAAGGAATACTGTAACACTTATTCTGAAGATTCTTTATATATAATTTTTTTGATGCTGCATCTCAAACTATTAGATTTGGTTATTATCAAATCTAATGATCTATGTTTAAGTAATCATTTAGGAGTGAACAATGTATTATGTAGCAAAAGTAAATTCTGATATGTGTGCAGAGTATAAATGTAACACGTGTACACTATATTGTCCAGAAGCGAATACGCTTATGTTCGATAAAGTTGGAAATACATCTTGGGTAGATGAAGACAGATGTAAAGGGTGTGCACTTTGTGTGTATGTATGTACTGACATGCTTGATCGTAATTGTATTACGATGGTAATGGCTGGTCACGAAGAGTAGTATTAAATTTAATATCTAAATTATAGTCTAAACAAATTATAGGAGAACTTATGGCAAATCAAGGCCCTACGTATTATTCACCGTATCCTACGGCTGTGTATGAAGGTGTAATGACACCACCAGAAGGAAAAGCACTTTTATTAGCTGATGTAGTTGATGAAGAGATTGCAATGAGAGAAATCGCGAGAGTGATGTTAACAAGTGAAAATGCAACAATTTTCCCTGGTCCACAAGTATTATACGGATACAATGAAGAAGCTAAGAAAAAAGCTACGCTAATTAAAGAGATGGCAGAAATACTTAATTCTAAAATGATTCCAATGTACGATTATAGACCAAAGTATCCAAAAATTGATGCTGAAGTAGAGATTAATCCAAATCATCCAAACTTAACAATTTGGCATAACAACATTAAAGCAGCAATATTTATTGGTGTACATTGTCACTATGCTAATGTTGCATTAAAGATTGTAAGAGCAGAGACAGATTGTTATACAGTAGCAATCTGTGGTTTGTCAGGGCATGAAGATGCAATGGCTACATTAAGAGATCAGCATTCTTCAGAGCTTGAGAAATTCATCAAAATAGCTAAAGAAGTAAAAGCTGAGCTTGGGAAATAGGTAGGAGAAAATATGAGTACAATTAAAGATATGACAGAAACGAAAAACTGGTCTGGACAAACTCTAGTTACAGCAGACCATATGCTTTTCGAAGCTCCTAGAACTAAACACTTTATGACTGGTTCAGAAGTTTTAAAAGAAGCGGTAAAAAGATGTACAGTTGATGCATCGGTATCGTATCCTATTACACCACAATCTGAAGCAGCTCACCTTATTGGAGAGCTATGGGCAGAAGGTTATGTAGGTACATACTTTAGAGGNGANAATGAATTTGGTGTAATGTCNGAAGTTGCTGGTTGTNCAATGGCTGGTGCTAGAACAATTACAACAACTTCAGGTCCTGGTACACTTAGAGCAATGGAAAACTTTGCTCAATGGTCTGGAACTAGAATCCCATGTCAACTAATTTTGATGGCTCGTGGTATTAATTCACCTCTAACTATTCAACCAGATAACTTAGAAGTTTCTTACATGCTTGAAACTGGATGTATGATCTGGTATGCAGAAAATGTACAAGAGTTATTTGATATGTCAATTGCAGCATTTATAGTTGCTGAAAAACCTGATGTTCACGTTCCAATTGTTACAGTTGTTGATGGATTCTTTGTATCACATACAAGAGAATCTGTAATGCTTCCAGAAGAAGATATTGCACTTTTTCCTTATGAGCCTTATAAATCTCCATTGCCTCCGATTGATTCACAAACACCTCCGGGACGTTTCTTAAGAGATCCATTCGTAATGAAGTCTAACTATATCTCTTATGCTACACATGCTTCATGGCAGTGGGAAATAAGATCAGCAGTTGAGCGTTCACGTCGATATGCTACACATTATTTAAATGGTTTAGCGCATACTACTGGTGAAGAAGATGCTGAGATTGCATTTGTTACTTGTGGTACTGCGTCACACCAAGCTAAAGAAGCACATAGAGAATTAATGAAGCTGGGAATTAAAACTAAAGTTATTAAATTAAGAACTATTAGACCATTCCCTAAACAAGAACTTCTTGAAGCTTTAGAAGGTATTAAAACAATATTTGTACCTGAGTTCAACGTTGTTGGATGGTTAGAAAAAGAAGTAAAAACTGCACTTCATAATAATCATAAAGCTGATGTAGTTGGCGGACCAAGAGTTGCTGGTGGTATGAGTATGCCTGCTGAAGCAATTATTCAAGAAGTTATGGAAAAATTAAACCCTGGAAAAGGAGCATAACATGGGACTAGATATATATAAAGTCAATCCAGAATTTAGAGAAATTATGCCTAAAGAGATCATTGATCTTGAGGAAAACGCTACTTGGGCTCAGAATCAAGACAAACCACGTGGTATTAAAGAACTTCCAGAAACAAAAGAGTTACTAGAAGAGCATTCTTTATGTGCTGGTTGTCCAGAAGCTGCAGCGTTAAGATATGTGCTGTCTGCACTACCTAAACCTGAAGATACTGTTATCGTTAACTCAACTGGTTGTACATCTTTGATGTTTCCACATATTGCATTACATACTGTACATTCACTTTTTGGTAACCAAAATGCAGTTGCAACTGGTATCAAAAGAGTATTAGACTGGAGATTCCCAGATATTGATAAAGATGTTGTTGTTCTTGCTGGTGATGGTGCAACTGTTGACATCGGTCTTGACTATACACTTCAATCATTTTTTAGACAAGAAAATATCACAACAATCTGTTTTGATAATGAGGTATATGCAAATACAGGTGGACAAGAGTCTGGTATGACTCCTAAAGGCCAGGTATTTAAAATGGCTCCAACTGGTAAAAAATTTGAAAAAGTAAAAATGTGGGAACTTGCTAAAACATCTGGTTGTCACTACTCTATAAATATGACAGCTTCTGCACCTAAAGCGGTTGCAAAAGCAGTAAGAGAAGCAATTTTAGTTGCTAGAGAGATTGGACCAACATACCTTAATATTTATACTCCTTGTATTCTTGAAATTGGACTTAGTGCAAACGAAGGACTAGGAGAAATGAAAGATCAAGATAAAGATAGATTTGCATCTTACAAGTATGTTTCTCCAGAAGCAGAAGAATTCTTGAAAAAATGTAAAGAAGAGGGACGTTTATAATGGCTAAAGATTCAATAAAAATTAGAATGCCGGCCCTAGGTGGTCAAGGAGCGGTTACAGCTGCACATATCGCAGCAACTGCAGCCGATACAGATGGTTACTTTGCTGTATCTAATCCATTTTTTGGTGCTGAAAAACGTATGGCTCCATCTGAAAGTTATACTAGAATTGGTACAGTGCCTATTTACGATAGAGGTGAAGTAATTTATCCAGATATCGTAATGATTTATCACCCACAAGTTATTACTATGGGTAAATCATATACTATGCCTTTTTATGCTGGTATTAAAGAAAATGGTCTTGTTATCATTAATAGTTCTATAGATCTTTTAACTGAAACAGATAAGAAAATCTTAGACAACTTAAATGTAAAGGTTCTTACTCGTGACTTTACTCAATTTGCTATTGATAAAGCAGGTACTGAACTTGCTACAAATATGGCTATGCTAGGTGCATTATTTGGAGCACTTGGAACTGTTAGTAAAGCTGCTATTGAAGAAGGTATCAAAGATAGATTCCTTAAAAAATATACAGCTTCAGGTGGTACAGCTACACTTGACTCAGTAATTCAAAAGAAATTTAAAAAGAAAGAAGAACTAATCCAAAAAAATCTTGACACTGCATCTGCAGCATTTGACTTAACAGTTGAATGGGCTAAAGAAGTTGGTTTAGAGCAAATGTTAGAAGCTCCAAAGAAGTAATCACTTTTTAATCTTACAACTGCACAATAGTGCAGTTGTATCTTACACACTACATAATTTACTTTACAAACTCTTTTTACTTCATACAAATCAAACACTTAAGGTACAGATATGATTCAATCATTTATTATTACAGGATTTCTAGGTGTTGGTAAAACAACAATGCTTACCAATACAGTTAAAAAACATTTTAGCGATAAAAAAGTTGCTATTGTAGTAAACGAATTTGGTGATATTGGAATAGATGGGAATATACTAAGTAATGTATATAGCGAAGTTCTTGAAATTTCTGAAGGATGTATTTGTTGCCAATTATCAGAAGAATTTGAAAGTGGTGTTATTGAGATAATGAACAAATACAACCCAGAGATAATATTTGTAGAAACATCAGGTGCATCAGAACCATTCCCAATCTTTTTATCTATGCAAAATTTAGGTATAGCTGTAGAAGGTGTAATATGTGTGGTTGATTCTAAAAATGTATCTTCATATAAGGAAAATTCAACAGCTAAGTATCAAATCGGTGGCTCGAATATTATTGTTCTTAATAAGACTGATTTAGTGACTAGTGATGAACTAGAATTAGTAAAAAAAGATGTAATTAAAATTAAAGAAGCATACAATATCAAAAATAACCTCACTGGAAAAACTATATTTAATGGATATGTTATGAACAACGCAGAACAAGGCATAGTAAGTAAAGAAGTTTTTGAAGGTGTATATCGTATTGATGAAATTATTGGGCTAGCAAAAGAGTATGAGCATACTGGGCATACTTCAAAGGATTCGATAACACAAAAAGTAGCTTATCTAAAGAAAGACATAGAATTTATGGATGTTGACAAAGTCTTAAATAATCTTCCAAAAAGTATTTATAGAGTAAAAGGTGTAGTTAAAACTAAAGATGTAGTAAACCCAATTGTTATTAACTACTCTTTTGGTGATGTAAGCTACGAAGAACTCGAAGATTATAAAGAACAATCTATCTTAATATTTATAGGCGAATCAATCGAAAATGATGTCAATATACTTATAGAAAAATTTGACTTTTTAAGTATGCCAAAATTCAGGCTAAAGAAGTAGTCTGAAAGTATTAATAAATATTTTTAGTATCAAAGTACGCAAGGATATAAATAAGCCTTCTTTGGTTATTATATAACTGTTATTACCTAAAGGAACCTCAATGGAAAAAATAAACACCCTACTACAAAAGTATAATCACTTTAAAGATGCTAGAATTCATTCTATTCAACAACTTCCCGATTCTAAAATTCTTACCATTATAATTCAAGATGATGATGGTGAAGATCTCAATAGCGTTGTAATAGAATTTAGTAATATCAATGCTTCAAAAATTCTTATAGACGATGTACTTGGATATTTAGACATGGGACGAGGTATTAGTATCATTAAAGAGAATAACCTATATGGTTTTGCAGTGGGAAGTGGTACGGCTATGTTACATGTTCACAGTGCGCCATTATATATTATTTCTTCAGAAATTAAGATAGAAGAAAAATAAGAACTTACCACTACTAATATTACCTAATCTCAGCTTTTTCCCACTGTATATGGTTATGCCATATACCACTTAAGCTGGGTTCAATGTTTTTAATTGTCTTATCTACTGCTGTAATACTATTTGGTATATATAAAAAAAGATAAGGATTATCATCTACTATAATCTTAAACATCTTTTTCCATAGCTGCGATAATTCTTTTCTATCTATCATGCTTTGAGACTTGTCAATCATCTTATCCATCTCTGGATTGTTATAACCTATGAGATTAAAACCACCTTTCTTATCAGAATCAGTATGCCAAAATAGATAAGGATCTGGAGTAGAGGAAAGTCCCCATCCCAATAATACAGAATCAAATTTATGTGGGAAAACAACCATATTTAAAAATGCCTGCCATTCCATAACGCGTAAGTTCACAATTACACCTGCCTTTTTTAATTGGTGCTGTAAAATTTGTGCTGCATATGGTCGAATGCTATTTGAATTGGAAGTTACTATCTCAAACTCAAATGGATTACTTTCATCATAGCCAGCTTGCTTTAAAAGCTGCTTTGCTTTTTCTATGTCTTGAGTTGGAGCTTTTACTTCACCATTAAAAGCTTTAGTTGCAGGTAAAAAAGGTCCTGTACATACTTTTGCATGTTTAAAAAAGAGTATCTTTACCAATTCCTCTCTATTAATCGCTAATGAAAGTGCTTGTCTTACTAGTGGATTTTTAAACTTATCCCTTCGAAGGTTAAATCCAAGATATGTGTATGAATGTGTTATCTCTTCATAGGTATTAAAATTACCGAAAAAGTTCTCACTTAATTGCCTCTCAAATTGCATAGGATCTATACTTCCAAGATCAAGTGACTTAGACTTTAACATTAAAAATCTTGTCATTGCATCAGCGATTACGTGAAAAGAGATTCTATCGATTTTCGGTTTACCAAAAAAATATTCTTCATTAGCTGTTAAAATAATATTTTTAGAGTGTTCTAACTGGTGAAGTTTATAAGGTCCCGTTCCAATAGGAGCAGTATTAAACTTTGCATTCATTAAGTTTTCTTCTTTACTTAAAATATGCTCTGGAATAATTCCCATCATCCATGTTTCTAAGGCTTTAAAGTACGGCTTAGTATACACTACCCGAATTTTATAATCATCTATTACTTCGACATTTTTTACAAATCTGAAATTTGCACTATAGGGTGAAGATATTTTTGGCGAAACCAATGTCTCATAAGTGAACAATACATCTTTTGCACTGAAGCCTTTACCATCATGCCACTTTACATTTCTTTTCAATTCGAAAATTACGCTTGTGTTATTTTCATAATAAAATTTATCTGCTAAATCTCCAATAATAGTTGAACTGTCTTTATCATACTTCAATAAGCCATTAAAAATAAACCCTGCTATTTCAGATGAACTAGAATCAGTAGCTAAAATTGGATTTAGTCTTGAAGGGTTTGTAGATGTAGCAAGGTGAAGTGTACTAGCTAAAACATAAAAATGAAAGCTAAAAAGAAAGAGTATAAATTTTATCATAAATAATTAAAGCACCGAACTACCATTAACTTTGAGGTTTCCATTTATAAAAGAAACATCATATATTAAATCAGTAGCTGTCTGATTCGTAGCGCTTAAAGCTAACAAAGCTAAGGGTACTTCTTCAACAAATTTACTATAAATTTTTTTTGAAACGCTTAGGTTTAATTGAAAATCAAGATTTTGCACTATAAAAAATGGTGAAAATAGCATTTTTGCAGCTAAGTTTTTATCTTCTTTAACATTCACTGCAGAAACAAGTTTAAAGCCACCTAAGTCTTCTCCTTCATAAGAGATATTAGCAATAGAAAACTCAGGAATATCTACCTTTAAACCCTTTGAAAGTATCTCTATTGCAGATATTTTTAATTTAGTTATTGTCATATAGGATGGTGAAGTTTTCAATTCTAACATCAGCTTTAGCAAGTCTCTAAATGCTTTAGCATCAATATTATGCATTGAAGAATCATAAACAACTTGAGACATTCTCATCTCTTGAGTATTAGATTTAAGGTTTAATGACTCAAAAAAAAAATAGGACCTATTCTTGGATTTCTGATTATCGCTTTGCGAAGAGCTGTTTATATCAACATTTTGCGCTTCAACATTTACTTCCTCGTCTGACTTCTTATCTTTGCTTTTGAAAAACATTGACTTCATTTGCATCGATGTATTGTACATATCACGTGCAGTATCTTCAGACTCCTCTTTTATATCATTCATCTGTTCTGGTATATCAGATTCTTCGTACATCTCTTTTGTTTTATCATACAATTCTTTTGATTTTTCATATATAACTTCTACGGACTTATCCATACCTTCACTTGATTGTATACCTAGTCTATTAATCTCAATACTAACTTCTTTGGATGTATCATTTGTTTGTAAATATATTTTTTCAATATTTGTTTTTAAAGATTTTGGCGCTTTAAAAGATCCGCTTCCATTAAATATTGCATTATGTAATGTAAGAATAATATTAGAACCATCATATCCTCTTTCATTATAATCAATATTTTTAATATGGCCTTTATAATTTTCACTCAATAAGTCATAATCGATATGATACAGAAGACCTTGTCTTGTAATAAAATTTTCAAAATTGTTAAAGAAAACATTATCACTTCCTTTAAGTTTATCCATTATTTTATCTGAGATGTACATGGGATAAATATCTATAGAAATAGGTTCTAAAAATGGAATATTATGATACTTCATATCTAATCTAAATACAATACTTTTTAAAAGTTCATCTGTGTATGGAGGTAATAAACCTGCGCCATACTCTGTTAAGTACTTTGCAAAAGCATCTACATCTGTAAGGATAAATTCATACTGCTTTGATGTATACATATACCCAGGAGTTTCACTCTTAAAGTTTAAAGTAATACCTTTTTCTTTTACCGCAATAATTTCTTGATCGACATAGTAAGTAACAATTTTATTTCCAATTATTGGAGAAACGGCTGCTAAAATGATGAGCAATAAAGAGAAGAAAAGAGTTTTTTTCATATGTAATACTTCCTAATGTAATTAAGCTATTATATATAAATATTTATTAGTTTGTTGTTGTCTTAAATGATTTGTTTAAAAAAGGAGGTTCACCAAGACGAAATGTCTTGATAAAAAGTTCTGTGAGACGATTAACGCTTAGAGAACTGACGAGAACGACGAGCTTTACGCTTACCTGGTTTCTTACGTTCAACAACACGTGAATCACGAGTCATCATACCCTCAGGCTTAAGGATAGCTTTGATAGCTGGATCAAAAGCTACTAATGCACGAGAAATACCATGACGAAGAGCATCAGCTTGACCACCGAAACCACCACCTGTAGTAGTAGCAACAATATCAACCGAAGTCTCTTGCTTGGAAAGAACTAAAGGTTGTTTAACACGAAGTTTTTTCGCTTCAAGTCCACCTAACCATGCGTCTAAAGAAAGACCATTAATTGTGATGTTACCTGTACCTGGAGTCAACCATACTTTTGCGATTGACGCTTTACGACGACCTGTTGCATATATTTTATTTGCCATGTGTCAATCCTTACTTAGCTAATTGTGCAGTGTGAGGGTGTTCAGCACCTGCATAAATTTTTAATTTTTTGATCATTTTAGCACCAAGCTTAGTTTTAGGAAGCATACCACGAGTAGCTAATTTATATAGCTTCTCAGGATTTTTTTCTAAAAGCTCAGTCATTTTAACACTCTTAGTAGAACCGAAGTAACCTGAGTGAGAAAAATATTCTTTATTTGCCACTTTACCAAGACCATTAAATTTAGCCTTAGAAGCGTTAATGATAACTACGTAGTCACCACAGTCAATATTTGGAGTCCAACAAGTTTTGTTCTTGCCACGAAGAATAGTAGCTACTTCAGTGATCATACGACCAAAAGTTTTACCTTCAGCGTCGATTAGAACCCATTTTTGGTCAATTTGTTCAGAAGTTGCAATTTTTGTAAATTTCATTTTTGAACCTTTTTATGTGAATTTTTATAAATAGCCCTAACTAAAGAGCTATTTTAGTGATGGAAGTATATCTTTAAATACTTACAGGAAGCTGAATTTAAGGAATAATTAATTAATTTATCCTTAATTTAAATATTTTTTAAGAATAGGAGTATTTAAATTTATCTATTTGAAATTATACCTGACATATTTCTTTTTTTCCTATACCAACGCAAAGTTCCTGTTATACTTAAAACTATCAATGCAAAAGCTGCATAGTCATTAATCCATACCCACCACTCAGCGAAAAATGTCCCATCATGCAAGGTTAGGAGTACAGAATATAATGTTGCATCATTCAATATTGGCAAGCTCTGTGTACAATGTCCGCATGGAGCAAAATACTCAAGCTCATTCTCTTGAAACATTATGTCTCGAAACATATGCGGTGTTTTTGGAAGTATACTCCATTTTCCATCATACAAGCGATTTGGAGCGCCCATACCGCTTACATACAGAAGCTCATCTTTACGAATCATTCTATATGCTAAACCTTTTGCCTCTTCTTCCCACGTTTGTAAATCTTTAGAACTATACACCCCGTATCTATTACCGATTCTATAAATTTCACCATCATAATCAACAGACCAAATATCATGCGTTAAAGAGCTATATACAGGTGGTAAAATCACATGAGGAACGCTGACTGACTTCATAAAACCTGCTAAAGCCTTTGAATGGTCTAAAAACACTCCCGTTATTGCCAATATAATAAGTGGAATGATAGCAACAATCGCAAACATATTTGCATGCCATTTTATAAGTTTTCTAGTGAGTGCAGGCTTTTTCTTATTTCTAATCAGCCACCAAATGAAATAACCGCTTATTGCAAGTAATGATATCACTATTGCTGCATAATCATTGATTAAGAGGGAAACATCCCCATCAAACAATCCCCGTCCATAGTGCAGATCCCTTACAAAACGAGATAATTTTATATCTTTTTCGAGCTTTGAGGCATCAATGGCAACAACAGTTTCACCTAGTGTTTTTGCATTCTCTCTTTGAAGAGTGACTAGTAGATGTTTATCTACAACAGCTACAATTTTTTGTTTTGATAAAGAGATGGAAGTTATATATTCTCCGCCTAAAGCGTATTGTTTCCATTCACCATTGACTAGCTTATACACACCATCCGAAGTTGCGGCAAACACTTCGGCATTTTCACTTCTAATACCAAGACATTGCAATGAAGTCATCTTGTCAAAATTCTGACCTGCATCAAAACTTTCATAGATTCCACGTTTACCGCCGACTATATAATGTTGCGTGTTTTTGGGGTCTATCCAGTACGCTTCAAAAAGTTTTGTATCTGCTTTTTTGACTGTGTCTGGAATATATTTGAAAGTGGTGGTATAGAGGAAACTCCATTTGTCGTGGTCTATGAAAAAACCTGTAACACCCAAGATGAGTATTACAAGCCCTGCACTAAGTCCTGCGATTTTGTGAAGTTGGTGAAGTTTTACCATCTATACTCAAGTCCAGCGTAGAACTGTCTTGGATCACCTGGAGTATAATCTGCTTTACCACCATATGAAGTTGTATAACTTGCACTCACTGCATATCTTTCATCAGTTATATTAGTTATTTTAGCAAAAAAGTTAATCTCTCTATTGTAAACATAATCTGCTTTTAAATTACCTATACTATACCCACCGTATGATTTATCATGGCCATCATTCATCCAGTATGTACCTACATACTGCCATTCACCCATTACTGTTAAACCATTCACATATGATGGAGTATATACAAGGCGCGTATTTGCTGTATGATTTGGAGCTGCCGCCATTTCACCATTGCCAAATGTAGCATGATTATCATATGTATGTTTAGAATAAGCATACGCTAAACGAGTTGCCCAATCATCAGTCATCTGTACTCTAGCAGTTGCTTCAATACCTTTATGTATCGTGCTTCCACCATTATAATAGTAATCATTTACCGTATCATCCACAATCGTATCGTCTATCGTCATATAGAAACCAGCAAGTTCTAAATAGCTTTTATTACTTACTTGTTTTTTTATTCCAATTTCATATGTATCTGAAGTCTCTGGTTTTAATGTTACTGATGAATATCCCGCAGTCATCGAATATAATCTAGATGCTTGAGGAATTCTAAAACCATTTGCATAACGAGCATATAGATTCATATCCTCTGTTGGCTTATAGCTTAAAGATAATTTTGGACTTAAATG
>JGI10211J34971_10004053_pt1 | contig 11670 bp, 12 predicted proteins | sample Etolagsediment_FD_34971 | JGI IMG/M metagenome (IMG submission 34971)
ACAGTTCTCCCCAAACCCACCTTCCTTTGCCAATCCGTTTTTCACCAGCCACAACTGATCAATTCGGGCAGGATCGAGATCCTTGGGAACGAGAACTGCGTTCCACTGCCGAAGCGTCTTTTCCATGGGTCGTCCTCTCGGCGGGGATTCCGGCAAAACCAAACCATTGAGTCAAACTACTGTTGCTCAGAAGCAGTGTCAAGGGCCGCAGACCCATTCAGCGCCAAGCGTGGGACCGCGCGGAACCCCTGCATGCAGCCATTATGCCCGTCCTCGCTCTCGGGCTCGGAGCATAGTATCGACTCCTATGCCCAGGCGGCGGGCGACTTCGCTGTCTGAGGCGGAGAGTGCCGGGCGGGCGGCGGCGGCGGCCACCAGGTCACCCCGGATCTTCTCGGCCAGCATGGCCGTCTCCGGGATCCCGATCGCGGCGGCCGCTTCGCGGTCACTGGCGGTGAGCGCTACAGCTGATACCCTGGGCAAGAGCTGCTGTAGTCTGGCCGGATCAACGCCGAAATGCGCGGCAATCGTGCCCTGCTCGGCCGACGCCACGAGTTGCTCCAGGTGATCGAGTGCGGGGTTGTTGGTGAGCGCAATGCTGGTCACCCGCAGCCGGCCGCTGCGGAGTCCGCGGATCACGGGGGAGAAGTACCGATAGAGCTTCTCGGTGAGAAACAGCGCCGCTCGTGGCACCCATTGAACGTTGACCGCCCAGAGCCCGTCCTCCCGGAGCGCCAGCTCGGCGAAGCCGGCCGCGGGCCGCTCTCCAGGAAGCGTCCGAAGCAGCTCCTGCTCTTCGCAGCCCAGGGCGTTCGCCAGGTGATAGGTGAAATGCTCGCAGTCGATCGGGATCGGCTCGCCCTTCAGCGCGAAATGCCGTACCACGTCCGCGCCCATGTCGCGGGTCAAGGCGACGTGTTGCCGTCGGCCCTCTTGCGTGTACGAGAACGGCCCGAAGGGCAGGACGCGAAAAGCCTTGGGCAGGCCGGCGGCCGTGCGTTCGACGCTGCGGCCACGGACGGCCACGGCGCCGCCAGTGAAGGCGACGGCGTCGCGGGGGTAAGTTGTTGTCTGCATCTGTCTCTTTCTCCTTGTCATTGCAGGATCACGGGAGTTGGCTGAGAAGTGCCTCGAGGGAATCGGCCGACAGAAGTATGCGGCCGTCGGCGTCGGTGACCGTGCAGCTGGAGGCCTTGCCTATGTGCATCCGCCAGCCTGGCCTATCCCGGAACCACGCAATGAAGTCGTGAAGACGTTCGAGCTGGGCATGCCGCGAGCGGAAGGCGCGGTATTCGTCGGTGCGCATGAATGCAGCGATTGATTCAGAGCGGATCCTGCGGCCTCTCGGTGCACCCTTTGCACGAAGGGCGGACTCGATTGTGCTTGGGCTGCGCTCCCCTTCAGCAATCAGCCTGCAGGCCAGCTTGCGGAGTGGGGCCGGGAGTACGGAAATGTGGTTTCTTGGGGAACGGTGCTTGCGTTGCATGGTGCATCTCCACTGCCCACCCTTCGTTCTCTTGGTTTTGGCAGCGGCTGCACCCGCAGGGCCGACACGGCCCTCTCGCTGCTGTTTTGTGCTGCACCCGTCCGGGCCAGGGCCTCAGATGATGGCTCCTGGCGGGTATTGGTCCGTTGGATCCGGAAGCGGCGTGTTCGCCGCAATGGCCTGGCCAAGTTTCACCCGGAAGCATTCCATGTCCGCGCCGTCGAAGGCCGGATAGTCGCCGAAGTGGTTCTTGTAGGCGTCCATTGCCGCGGAGAAGTCTGCATCTGTGCCGCGCGGCTCCCACTGAGTGCCGTTGTCTCCTGGATACGGTGCCCGGTGAGTGTTGTCACCGCGCCAGATCGCGTCCGGGATCCCGTCCGGAAACGCCGCACACACTCGCTGTTGTTGCTGCAACCAGGGCGCCTCACGCCAATGGCGGCAGCCCATGCAGACTTCACTGTACACGGGAAGCGAAAACTCTGTGTCGAGTTCCACGGCCTACTCCTCCGGCCAATCCCCGCCGCGCTGGCGCCAGGCCTCGGCCAGGCGAACGTGCGCGGCGGTGAAGGGCTCGCCCTTCCTGGTGGCAAAATACGCTGCCTGGCGCAGTGTGTCGAACAGGATCCGGAGCTTTCCACTCTCGCCACTCGCAATCCGATACGCCATTGCGAGCAGCTCGTCAGAAGGTTTCGGCGTGAAGGCCTCCACTATGGGCCGAATCTCGCCGGCCTTGAAGATCTTGCGCGGGATCCGGACCTGGTACTTGATCCGGCCGACAAACTGCTCGAGGTAGCTGCCGAGCGCGCCACGGAGCAGCTCATCCCAATAGACGTCGGTGACGACCAGGGCGACGCCGCACCCGCACATGTCGTGAAGATCCCGCACGAATTCCAGGCACTCCACCGAACTTGTCCGGTGCTGCGGCAGCAGGTGGCCGGCCTCGTCAAAGATGATGATGTGCCGGGCATTGAAGGCGCCGGCGATCCGCTCCTCGAGGTCGGTGGTTTTCTTGCCGGCGCTGCCGATCCCGGACACGCGGCAGAGGTGGCGGATGATCTTGCGCTTGCTGCAGCTGCTCGGGCAGCGCACGTACAGGCCGCGGCCCTGGTTGTCGGCGCGGAGCCAGGACTCGGCCGCGAATGTCTTGGAGCGGCCTGTCTGGCCAGTGATCAGGACCATGGTGCTCATGTCACGGCCATAGTCCAGGGCGTCGAAAATCTGCTTGGTCACCACGGTTTGCACCAGACTGTCGCCGCCTCCGGCCGCGGCCTTGCGCTGCAGCCGCTGAATCTCGCGGCAGAGTTCTGGCAGAGAATCCTGTTCCGGGTCCATGGCAGCCGTGAAGGTCCGGAAGATCCTGGCCCAATCGTAACCGAGTTCGCGCTCGAGCGCGCTGCGGCTGCCGTCCAAGTCTGAGAAGGCGTAACCGTAGAGCCACTCGAGCAGATCCAGTTGCGAACTCGGGATCCCCTGCTCGCGGTACGTGCGCAACGCAGCGGCGAAGATGTGCCGGCCGACATTGATCACGTCCCGACTCATGCCCCGCTCCGGTGCTGGGTTGGCTGGGCCGTGTGCCTGGTTGGCTCCCTTGCCTTGGGCGCTGCCGGCGTGTCGGGTGTTCGGCATGGTCTTCCGGTCTCCTTACCAGGCGTCGCCGTCTTCCCGGCGACGCTGCGCGTCCTGTTTCACAATCTCGCCGAACTCGGCCAACTCGGCATCGGAAATAGCCGGATCCTCGGGCTCGGCCCGGCCGGAGCCTGTCTGCCCCAGGACAACCGCGCCGAAGTCCTCCAGGCTCCGGAGCAGCTCCGGATCCTCGCCGGTTACATCGTCTTCGGCAACGTCCTGGTCCCCCGGATCGCCCGGCGCCTGGTGGCTCACTGGGAGCTGGCGATCGTAGGCAGCCTGGTCAATCTCCAGCCGGTCTCCAGGAGTGATCACCTGCAGGTTGTCGCCGGCCATGTCGCGGGCGATCGTACGCGCGCGCGTCAATTGCTTGCGGTATTTCCGCATCTCAGCCGAGAGCAGGTGGCGGTCCTGGCCGGACACGGCGTGCGCCGGAACCAGGTTCGGCTGCCGGCATTCGCAGATCAGTTTGCCGTCGAGGGTGAAAGCGTAAACGCGGCCGCGGAACCGGTCGACCTTGACCATGATCTTCTTGCCGAAGTGGGGCCAAAGCTGGTCGGACTGAAACCAGCGGTTTGCAAGCCGGATCCCGGCGCCGCGGCCCACCGTGCGCGGCTGCGATACAGGCTTCAGGAAGGCGAAGTAAAGCTGCTCATCCGTAAGCGCGGTAGTCAGCTCTGGACGCGTCGCCCAGGTCCTGGACGGTGGTTCGCCGCCGGTGACGCGGCTGTCGGTTGCAGCGTTGTGGTAGACCTGCTGCAGCCAGGCTGCAAACGCGCTGCAGAACTGCTGCAGCGTCGGGAGTTGCTCCGGGTTCTGCCAGTATCCCTGGGCGCTGTCCGGGCGGTTCCCTGGGCTGTTTCCCAGGTACGCCGGCCAAAGCCGGCTGAACTGGTCGCAGACGGTTCGGAATTGCCGCTCGATCAGCTTGGAGCGTGCGTTGTAAGGCAGCGCGTTGGTGTGGCGGCAACCGAGCTCCACACAGATAGAGTGTTCGGTCTCGCCGTCCAGGTTGACCGGCGTGACAAACCCGTTGCTCATGTAGTCCTTGCCGTTGTCAACCGCCAGGATCGGCGGCGGGCGATTGCCGTTGGCGCGGATGGCATTGAGCAGTGCATCCTCGATCGCCAGACTGTCCGGGTGTTCGCCGGCGCGGATGATCCAGCCGGTGAAGTAATAGCTCCGCGCATCCTGCCAGGCCGTCAGCCACGGCCGCACGGCGCGCCACTTCTCCGCCGTCTCGTCCCAGACGCGACAGGGGGCGTCGAACTGGTGGTGATCCCCATACCACACCTGCCCGACCTGGACGCTCTCCCAGTCCCGAAGAATGTGGCCTATCACGTTGTTCCGAGCGTACTCCTCCCCTTCTCTGGCCACGATCACCGCAGCCGGATCCGCATACGTCTTGAACCAGTAGCGGACCTGGCGCTCGGTGGGAATATCCGCCGCGGTCATGTCGTACTGGCGCACGGCCAGCTGCCGGGCCAGGCGGTAGGCTTCGCTCAGGCTGAGCTTGTTGGGGCTCAGGTAGAACCGTGCGAAGAGATTGTAGAAGAATGGATCACCAGCGCGCGCGCGCACTGTCGTCCCGTGCCGATCAGCCAAGGCAATGCCGTTATCGAAGTTCGGCCGCCCGGCCCGATCTTGTCCGAGCTTGCGCGCCCAGGCGCGGTAGTTCCGGAGCGTGAGCGCGCTGCTCCCGTGCTTGCCCGCCCGCAAAAGGAGCGGGAACTCGTCCGCCCTGGTGGCGACGGCCGCCGCGGCTTCTGCCTGGGTGCTGCCGGTCTCGGTGAGCCGGTGGACCTGCTTGCAAAAGCGCACGCGCTCGTTCTTGATCGCGCGCTGCCGGCTGGTCAGCTTGGCCAGGTTTATCGTCTTCCGGGCGTGTACGATCGCCTGCGATGGCAAGTCGACCAGGATCGGCTCGGGGTGTGCATCCTCAGCCGGTGTGGGCAAGTTCGGCGCTGGCGCTGGGGTGGGCAGTCCCATGCTTCATGTACTCCTGTTGGGCTTTCAGGGCGGAGAGGCGCGTGCGGGCCTCATCCATGCTGGCGAGTTCGCGAAAGGCGAACTCGAACTGGGCGGGGATCCACTCGTTGTGCTCGTCCAGGCACTGGACGGCTGCGTCAAGAAGTCGGCGCGCGCCGCGCACGGCCTCGAGGGGGTCGAGTGTCTCCAGGGCGGCGGCAATATCAGCATCGGAAACGCCGGCCAGACGGTCGATCAGGTTCGCCACGGGCGCCGGGGTGCGCTTCTCGCTGGGCCGTGGGCGGGCCCGCCGATCGGCGGCGTCTACAGCATCGTGAGGCAGATAGGCCTTGATCTTGGTGCGCACAGCCTCGCGTGTCATTTCGGCCGGGTTGTTCTGCTCCAGAAACGGCCCGAGCAAATTCGGCGGCAGGTGCGAGAGGTCTTCAAGTTTGTCAACGCTGCAGGCAAACAGAGCCGCGGCGTGCGCAGTTTCCAAGCCGTTGGGCTGCAAGAGTGCGCGGCGCGCACTCTTGGGGTCTGGCACGGCCTCCAGGAGTAGCGTTCCGGCGCGAAGGCAGCGGAAGCAGCTGCGACGGTCGAGGCCAAACTGCTGCCCCCAGGTGCGCCAGCCGGCGGGATCCTCGGAGAAGAACGCGTGCCGTGCGTGAGCAACGAGAACCGCGATATCGACCAAGGCGCGGCGGCCGTCGTCTATGCGCTCTCGCAGTATACTGGAGAGCGCGGCAAGGTCAGTTGGCAGCGTGAGAGGGGTCTGGGCGTTGGGGTTGTGCATCTGCTGGGCTCCTGGGCGGTGGGCGAGTCTGAGAAGCATGCGTGATCCGCTTCAATCGAACCTCCGTAAGAGAGTAACGCTGATTCCAAGAAGGCGTGCGATTCTTGCATCGAGAGGGGTAGACGCCTTTTGCCCCTGCAGCCACCGGTAGAAGAAGGAGGCAGACACCCCCGACTCGCGCGCCAACTGAGGAACGGGCGGCCCCGCGATGTCCGCAAGGAGGTAAATGAAGCTCCTTTTGCTGATTGCAGGGGCTTTGTAGTCTGTTGAATTCGTTCCGCACATATGCCATATTTCCTCGTGCTGCGGTCAATGTTTTGAACCGCTCGGTAATACTATATGCGGAAGTTATTCCTATGGCAAGCCCAGGTGGTCGAAAATCCCTTGCCTTAACGCAAGACGAGAAGCGCGAATTCGGCAAACGCCTCCGCCAGCTTAGGGGGCGACGGACCATGGCGCAGATGGCCGATCGTTGCGGGGTTAGCCAAGGATATTGGTCAAAACTGGAAAGCGGAACGGGTAGTTCGCCGAGCATGACGTTGCTGAAACTTCTTGCCGTCCAAGAGGCTATACATATACCGTGGTTGCTCGGGGAAGATCCTCCGGTAACAATCAGAGATGCGAACGGAAAGAAGCTTGAGTATACTTGCCACAGCGAGCGTGGAAGAAATGATGCCTTGACTTCTCCGCTCGTTGAGGCCGCAATCCGCGAGACGTGCACAATACTTTGGAACGACGATCGGCGTAATGCCTTCCAGGAGGCCGCTGAAGGGCACCGCGAAATCGCTACGGAGTTGGTTGTTTCCCTTGTGAAACAGACACTTATAGCCAAGATGAGCCTTGGGAAACACACTTCCTGACAGACGATTCTAATTCGGCCAGCCGGTCCGCTTCCTGTGGTCCCGCCTCCCTGCAGTCTTTCGCCTCTCGCATTCGTGTGGCACACGCCTGGGTAGTTTTGTCACCCCGGAGGCTTGACAACAGCCCGCTCTAAGCATATTTTGTTATTGGATCGTATGCCTGCCTGCGGCTGGCAGCGATTCTCGGCGTGGAAGTCCGCAGAATGAGGCGGCGAAAGGGAACCGGGAAGACAAGAAAGAGAAAGGGAAGACCAATGGCGGCGAACGAAATGGAGAAGGATCGCGAAGAGATGTCCATTGATGGCCATCTGTCCACAGTGTCATGTGAGCTGGGCAATATCAGAGACGCTGTTATCTGCCTGACGGAATGCGGCGGGCGCGTGTTGGACATCGTGCACAGTGATGAGCCGGCATGCGCCAAGTACCGGGCTGCGGGTTTTGCCTTCCTCTTGTCGGGGCTCACTCACACGCTCGACAGGGGTAGCGTTGCTGCGGCTAATCTGGCAGCGGTGGCCGCGAGGGCGGGGATCTGCTGCGATGAGGTTCCAGCGATTACCGAGAATATTGAGCAGATCATGCTCATGATCGGAGAACAGGATCCGGACGAGTATGACCTTTGCCACGAGTGGATAAGAATGCTGTATGCAGCCCGAGGCTACATCGAAGAGGCCTTGCTCTCCATGCGGTGCCTCGGGGCCCGGCTGGAATCGCTTGCGTGCCGCAGTGAGCATCGACCCATTTTTGCCGCAGCGTAGAGCGGCAAGGTCGCACGGAAAGCCGTCGCCGCAATCCATTCTACCGCGGCGACAACAGGGAAGACAAGAGAGAGTGCGGCAGGTGGAGCGCGAGATCGAAAGAGAGCTGGCCGAAGTAAGACAGGCAGGCCCTGCTGCGGCCTGAATCTGAATGAGAAGACTGCAGAACCAACACAACATGGCTGGCCGGGCAAGAGCCCGGTCAGCCCTTATTTTCTTCCTGATGCTGGGCGCGCTTGTGCCGGCGCTTGCCGGATCTGTGCGCCTTAGTCCACGCGTACCGGAACTCCGCCTCGATCTGCCCCATCGTTGCATGATCGGGCGGGCGGGTTGGCCAGGGAACGTCGATGATACCTTGGCGAATGCCGATGTGCAAGCGGACCAGAGCCCCGGCGGCGGGGCCGTGAACTTTTTGACTCAGCTTGAGAATCTCCGCTTGAGTCCTTCTGCGCAAGGGCTTGCGAAACGCGGTGTTCGGGGGAACTTCGAACCCCAGGGCGCCGCTCTGTCGGCCCAGGAAACGGCACATTTCCACGCCGATCGGCGTGGGGATCGGCGCGTCTCCATGCAGGTATTTCTCGAGAGTTTCGGTCGATATGCGCAAGCGCTGCGCAAAGCCGGCAACGGTGTCGCCCTGGTCGACGATCGCGGCCAGGAGCCGTGGTTGCGCTATTCCCGGGCAGTTCTCCTCCACCCAGTCGACGCCGAGCCGGCCCGCCAGTCGGCCGATCGTGTCCAGGCCGAGTGGGGCCGTGTCGCTCGCGGCAAGCAGGGCCTCGACTGCCGGCGGTTCGTAAGCGGCACACCTACCCCATCTTTCCCGGAGCGGCAGCATCGCTTACCGTAGGTGTCGTCAGCGGTTCGTGTCAAGCGACCTGGCTCGTCACAAGATCGTGGTGGGAGTTTCAGCCGTAGTAGTTTTCGGCCGGGCGCCAGTCTTTGGTCGGGAGCAGTTCGTCGAGGCGTTTGGCAGGGTGGCCGTTGATGCGGCGCAAGGTGTCCTCGAGATAGACGAGCGGATCGATGCCCGCGGCGCGGCATGACTGGATCAGCGACAGCAGGATTCCGGTGGCCTCGCCGCCGGATTTGCTGCCGGCAAAGAGCCAGTTTTTTCTTCCGATCGCCAGCGGTCGGATGGCCCGTTCGCTTTCTCCGTTGTCGGGCATCAAGCGCGGGTGATTCAGGAACGTCCGGAGTGCCTTTCCACGATTATGCATGTAGCCGATAGCGGCAGCGAACGCCGACCGGGGCAAAACTTCCCCTTCGGCCAGTGCTTGGGTGGTACGCGCGAAGAGCCAGTCGATCAGCGGCGCGATCTTTTCACGGCGCACGCGCAGGATCAAGTCATCGCCGCCGGTCGGGTGCCGCCGCGCAAAGGTGTCGTAGCGAAAGATCCAGCGGATGGTGCGCAGGACAGCCCGGCGCAACTCCTGGGGTGCATCCTCGGCCTCCACGTACTTGCGTCGCACGTGCATCCAACAGGCGCACTCGTGGATGCCGTCTGTTTCGAACAGGTCCTCGTAGCCCTTGTAGGCGTCGGCGTGAATGTACCCTTTGTACTCGCCGAGGAACTCCTTGGGGCGGTTTTTGCAGCGGTCGCGGGTGAACTCGAACACGCGGAATGGCGGGCCGTGCCCCCCGCCGATATAGACCCACATACGACCGGTGACCGTTTTGCGTTCGCCCCGAACCTGCAAGCGGACCGGGGTGTCATCGGTGAAGAGGATCCTGCGGGCCAGGATGCGCTCCTTCATCCGCAGGTAGAGCGGCAAAAGCACTTTAGCCGCCCCGATGTAAAGTCGGCTCAACGTTTGGCGGCTGACCTCGATGCCCTGATGCTTCATGCGTTCGTTCTGCCGGTACAGGGGCAGGTGCATGGCGCACTTGTCCACGGTGACCTTCGCCAGGAAGCTCTCGTCAAAGGTGCCTCCGGGGATGGCAAAATCCGGGGCGGCCGGCGTGATCACACCGCGGCTCGGATCGGCCGGATCAACCCAGACGGGGAAAACAAAGACTTTCCAGTAGTATTCAGCAGGCTTGACCGCCAGCTTTCGCACCCGTTCCTCGCGGATCCGGCGCAGGGGCTCACCGGTCACCAGGCTGACCTTCTCTTCCGGATCAATGTCAAGTTCGACGACTTCTTCCCGAAGCCCTTCGGGGACCAGAGCTTCCAGGTTACGGCGCTTGCGCCGACCTTGGACCGGGAGTTTCCGGCGAGCCTGCTTGAGGTCGTCCTCGGCCTCCTCGAGTTCGCGGTTCAGTTCGTCAACTTCCCGCAGCAGATCCGTGAAGATCTGCTGGTTGCCGGGGTTGTCAAGGAGCCGTTCGGATCGCGGCCCGAACAGGGCCTTTTCCAGCAGGCGGATACGCTTGCGCAAGCGCGCGTTCTCCGCTTCCTTTTCGACCAGACGACGCTCCAGTTCCGCCACGTCTTCGACGGCTTCTCTCTCCAAATTGGTCTTAACCTTGGCCATGCTTTATAATATAACATATAGAAGCTTATAAGCGAGTGTGCATCAGGCACAAACAGCGGGTTTTTTCAAAGAAAAGCGGGGATGAGTTTTCAATGGGGTGATCCCCTCAAGAAGCATGGCGAGACGGCGTCGGTCCAACTCCACGCGTGCCCCAACCGCCCGGGGCATCACAAAGCGCCCCTTCTCCAGGCGCTTGTACCAGATCGCCAGGCCGTCACCGTCAAAATACAGCACCTTGATGTGAGTCCGGGCCCGATTCACGAACACGTAATACGCACCGTCCTCGGGCCGGCCCCGATGCTGATAGATCAAAGCGCTCAGACCCCGGAACGACTTGCGCATGTCCGTCGGCTGAAGGTACAGGAAAATCCGGCTGTTGCCCCCGATGCTCAGCATCAGCCGGCCAGGGCTTGTACGAGCCGGCGCAAGGTCGATTCGTCGAATCCCGGCTCGACTTCCAGCCGCATCCCCCCTTCAAGGCGCAGATAGACCCCTGAGCCGGCAGCGGCAACGTGCGCAAAGCCTTGTTCGGGGCCGTCGAGTTCCGCGATGCGCTTCACCCAGTAATGGAACTGCCAGAGGCGCAGATCATTCTCCCGGCAGAAACCGGCTTTGCCCAAGCCGCTCTGCCGCCATCGCGCTACCACCCCGCGCCAATACTCACGCCGTTCTTCGGCCGACCGCTGCTCCATGATGCCCTCCAACGTCGTTGCGCGGCTCTTGACAACCGCAGTTCATTCGGGCATCATAACCGAACAGGACAGTCCATGAAAGATGGGGTAGGTGTGCCGCTTACGACGTAGTGCGTAGCGGTTCTGCTGGCACGACCACTTGACATTAACGTAAGCGGCACACCTACCCCATCTTTCCCGGAGCGGCAGCATCGCTTACCGTAGGTGTCGTCAGCGGTTCGTGTCAAGCGACCTGGCTCGTCACAAGATCGTGGTGGGAGTTTCAGCCGTAGTAGTTTTCGGCCGGGCGCCAGTCTTTGGTCGGGAGCAGTTCGTCGAGGCGTTTGGCAGGGTGGCCGTTGATGCGGCGCAAGGTGTCCTCGAGATAGACGAGCGGATCGATGCCCGCGGCGCGGCATGACTGGATCAGCGACAGCAGGATTCCGGTGGCCTCGCCGCCGGATTTGCTGCCGGCAAAGAGCCAGTTTTTTCTTCCGATCGCCAGCGGTCGGATGGCCCGTTCGCTTTCTCCGTTGTCGGGCATCAAGCGCGGGTGATTCAGGAACGTCCGGAGTGCCTTTCCACGATTATGCATGTAGCCGATAGCGGCAGCGAACGCCGACCGGGGCAAAACTTCCCCTTCGGCCAGTGCTTGGGTGGTACGCGCGAAGAGCCAGTCGATCAGCGGCGCGATCTTTTCACGGCGCACGCGCAGGATCAAGTCATCGCCGCCGGTCGGGTGCCGCCGCGCAAAGGTGTCGTAGCGAAAGATCCAGCGGATGGTGCGCAGGACAGCCCGGCGCAACTCCTGGGGTGCATCCTCGGCCTCCACGTACTTGCGTCGCACGTGCATCCAACAGGCGCACTCGTGGATGCCGTCTGTTTCGAACAGGTCCTCGTAGCCCTTGTAGGCGTCGGCGTGAATGTACCCTTTGTACTCGCCGAGGAACTCCTTGGGGCGGTTTTTGCAGCGGTCGCGGGTGAACTCGAACACGCGGAATGGCGGGCCGTGCCCCCCGCCGATATAGACCCAC
>JGI10211J34971_10004055_pt1 | contig 11664 bp, 15 predicted proteins | sample Etolagsediment_FD_34971 | JGI IMG/M metagenome (IMG submission 34971)
GGCCAACCATGCCCAGCAGGATTGGTCCCCGCGTGTCCATTGCCATATGGTGCGGTATAGGTCATCATGCAAGATCTCGAAAGTGAATCCTTCCGCATCCAGGTCAATGACCGCGTGTGTCTCGAACATCCAAACGTATTCAACCAGGCGATCCAGCACCTCGTGTGGCTGATGATACTGATGGCTGTCCGCCACCAATCTACGTATTATGCTATTCTTGACCTGTTGCGGGATGGACATCTGTGGTTCCTGAGGTTCCTATATTTCATGATGAAGTCGCAGGTGTGATTGGGATCACCGGGACACCGGTGGTGGCCGTTGCTTTTGGATTCACATCTGAACTGGCCAAAATCTCGGATCCTTGCCAGGAAATGCTTCACACTATGAAGTGGCTACCGCTGAATCATCTCCAAAATATTTCCAGGCCGAGCCGTCGTAGTAAATGGGTTTGTCCTGAGAAGCCGCCGCTCCATCGGTGGTCAGGAAGGCACACTGTCCCTTGGCCGGTGATGCCGGCAATGAAGCGTATGCTATGGGGTTCAGTTGCACCACGTCCTGGATCACCACAACCCCGGTGTTGGGATCTATGGTCAGGTCGGTGCTGGAACTGGAAATTATGGTGTCTGGCAGTTGTGTGTTGGCGATCTTGCTGGATGCGTTCAATCCCGCCACGCCTGAGGCCTGGTTACGTCCGTTTATGACGTTGGCCAGTTCATCCAGTGCGGTCTTGAGGTTGGCCCTCGCCGCGGCCGGCGAATCAGTGCCAGAATCTAGGTTTGTTGTTACTATGTTTGCGTCGTTTGTTGGCCAAGCCATTGTGTTTCCTCCTTGTTATTTAATCTCTATGCTGATCTCACCAGATTTCCATTGACGTCAACGGCCACCGGTGGTGTGCCCCTGATGTAGGCATCGATGGTGACATTGGTGTCCTCCGCCGTGTTGGGTTTGTATACCTGCATGGTGAAACTGTTGGTGGATGTGCTGACCACTCTGGTCAATGGCACTATCGTGACATTTGATGTGGTCACTGATGTGCTACCGGTGTCACCAACGAAATAGCCTGTGTTCACATAGCCCGCGGCCACATACAGTATCACTGAACTGCCGTCTGAACTGACCCCAGTGACCACCGTGTCTGATATCTCTGTCTTTGGTGTTATGCCAACGTATGAGATGCTGGAGTATGTCTGTTGTGTGGGTATGACCCTGGACGTGGTAGAGCCATCATCCACCGTGGCGGTGTTGAAATTTTCTATGGTCTCTTCTATGGCGTCCGTCAACAGGGCTATCTCTATGCCACGCAGTCCCTGTGGTGTGGTGTTTGTGCCCGAGTTGATCTTGACCGTTATCCTGTAGTATCTCTTGGCTCCAACTCCTGAATAGGTTGGAGTGCTGTCCTTGTCCACAGTGACCGATGTGGCACCACTCATATCCGATGCATCGGATCCTTCTATGGTGAATTCTGGAAAACCGGTTGTGAATGTGGCACCAGTGGTGGGGGCACCATCCCTGCGTCCGGTTATCTTGATAACGGGAAAGATGTTGTGGCTGTATCCAAAATCTATGATGTCGGAAGTGAATTCCAATTCCGTGCTGGCACTAAGGCTTTGATAATAGGTGGTCCATTCATCCCAACTGAGGCTGTTGCCCGGTGTCAGGTCATCCCAGGTCGTTGTGTCCTTGGGAAGATATAGGTCCTGTGATCTGTCGTAAAATCCTGTCCTAGCCATTATGGTGCGAAGCCTCCTGATCCTGATATGTTGGTTATCGAACCGGTCTGTCCTGGCGTGCTACTGGGACCAGATGCCGGTGTATAGGTGTCAGTGACCGTGTTGTTGGTGCTGACAGTGTAGTTGGATCTCCTGTTGAGTTCATTCCTCGCGGCCACCCTCACGTCATATGATTCACCCAATGCCACTGGACTGATCAGGGCAGTGGTCTCTGCGGTCTGCACATAGGTCACGAAATCAGCATCTGCTGATTTCTTGAACTGCACCACATAATCGGTCAGGAATGGATCCGTTGATGCCGTCCAGGTCACGCTCAATCTCCTGATGGTCTGATTGTTCGTGTCCAACAGATTGAATGCCGATCCTGACAGCACCGTCAAATTGGTTGGTGCTGACACCTGATCTGGATCAGGTAAGTTGATGGTTGGTCTTGGATCCGCCGCTGTCTGTTGGTTTATCGCATAATCACTGGCCACGTGTTCGGTGCCGGATATGGTCAATCCTGTGGTGGCGTTCAATGTGACGCCTGTGACCCTGAATATGCCATCCAAGGCTATGTTTGAATTCTGTATCCTCACAAGATCACCAACCGACACGTTGGCCGGATCAGTGGTGGTGTTGACCTGTATGGTCTGGTTGTTCCTGCTCTTCTTGACCATGACCTCCGCCATCTGCAGGGCCTGTTCCCTGTTGGTTATGGTCGTGAACGTGAACTGCTTCTCCAACCTGACCTGGTCATCGGCCAGGTAAGCGATGTCGTCCGCTGAATTCTCTTCGGGATACACTATCTGGTTTGGTTGGTAGTCATTGTCTGGATCAACGAAGGTCACAATGGCCCTGTTGATCTTGTCTTTCTTGCTCTCGCCCCTGAGACTGACACCTCCTATGATGTGATCCTCTGTGATCGTGAAAACTGTGGTTGGATCCGTCGGTGTTGCGGCCACATCCGTGTCATCACCACCGTTCTCTATCTTGAGGAAATATTTCCCGGCCTGATAGGGCATGATGCCCCTGAAACCACTGAGCAACACCTTGACGTTGTTCATTATGGTCTGATCGGTCTGCACCACTGCGTTGCAGGTGAATGCCTTGCCCGTTGTCGTGCTGGTATAGTTGACCACCTGGTCGCATTGATCCGCGGCCGATTTGAAACTGTCCCAGTCAAAATAGTCGTTGCTGAGTCCCTTGCCGTATCTTGGGTTCCTCAGGTAGTCCAACAGAACCGATACCGGATTGTCATCAACTGCCACTGTTTCCGCGGCATAGGCCGTGGTGTGATCCACTCCCGTTGTAAGGGTCGTGGCATCAAAAATCTTCCTGCCGGACATCACTAACTGTATCTGTGGTATGCCCCCATATGGATTGTTGTCGGCATCTTCCTGTGTCTCGATCTTCCTCCATTCAAATCTGCAGGCGATGTAGGAAAGGCCACTCAATCTGTGATCCGATGTCCATCCCGGTGCCTCCTGAAGCAGGGATGATGCCACCTGCGTGTCTCTGCCATCGAAAAATTGTGTCACCAGTCTACCCTGGTATTTGCCGGTGCTTGGTGTGGCCTGCACTCCGTGGGCATATGATGACAATGGCACCTCGGTTTCGTCAATGAAAAATTTGGTGTAGCCATCCACCTGGCCCTCGCTGACAATCAATGCCACGTATAGGTATTTGTTGTCCGTGCCGTTGGTTGACACGAAAACACGACTGCCACCCACCCTACGTGTGCCATACACCACGGGCACACGGCTGATCGCACTGTCTTTGTTGATCAACACACCCTGTATCTGTGCCTGTTGGTTCTGGTTGAGTTCGGGTTGGTCAAAATTCAATCCAAAGGGACTGAGCACGATGTCCAAGGCATCCGTAACGAAGTCTATGGTGGTGTCAACCACGTCCTTGACGAAATCCGCCGCGTCCTTGGCCGTGTCTGTTACGAAGTCTACCGCGTCATCGATGATGTCACCTGGTGATCCACACATTATGATATCCTCTTCTTGAACAAATGACCCACTGTGTCAAATTTCATAAAATTATACAATTTCTCCACCCGATCGGATGACAGTGATACCGAACTGGCGGGACAAAATTCTCTCGCACCCTGTTGCTTGGCCCATTCCGTGGCCTTCCTGATCAATCTTATTGGTAAAAAACCATTGTCCCTGTGATCCGGATGCACATACATCAAAAGATCTATGACCTGCGTCTCCTGGCAGAAGAAATATTGGGTCTTGTAAGCGGCATACATACCGATTTTTTTGCGATCTGGCAGTTCTGCTATCCAGACTTGCCCTTTGCCGGTTTCCAGCAGATTTTGGGCTAATTTTCGCAGTTTGTCTCGGTCATATGGCAACCAGTGGTAAGCACCTTCCTGGTGCATCACGTGTCCCAGTTCCACTATGCTGTCGATGTCGTTTATGTTGAATGTCCTAATCTTGTATGTCATAATCTTTCGAGAAGAATGTCTCCTGTGTCTTGAATCCAAAGTTCATCAATGAATGCACCGTTATGGTATGATCACTGACCTGCAGTGTCTGTATTTGGTTGTCTCGGCAGTAATCTTCTATGGCCTCGAACAGGATGTTCTCCTTGATGTCCTGGTTCTCTGTGTTCTCCACGAAGAAATACAACAGCGTGGCTGTCCTGTTCTTGGGTGCCCATGGCAGGCTGTTGAGCCCCAGCATCGAGAATCCGATCAGTTGATCGCCGTCGAATATGCCAATGCTACCCTTGTAGAATGGTGAAACCAATGCCTTCTTGATGTAGGTGTAGAAGTGTTGCTCGTCGTAGTCCACGTCAAACTTGCCGGACTCCACCAATGCCTTGTAGGCCAATCTAACCACGCTCATGGCGTCTAACTCGTTCAAAGGTCTTGTGTTGATCACGGTCTGCATTATGCCCTCCCCCATTTGATGTCTTTGACTATGCCGGCGGAGAATTCCATGCCCTTGTCATTGGGGAAGAATATCTGTTGGCTGGCCACGTTGGTGGTCCTGCCCGCCTGTTTCTCGAAGTCCGCGAACTGCGTGGCACACTGGATTGTCAGCGTGGCCGTGTTCTCGGTCTCCTGTATTGAAAATGTTGTTATCCTGCCATCGAAATACTGGAACACGTTCTGTGTGTTGAGATTGTTGTTGTTGTCCAATATCGCCCGGTAGATCACGATACGCCTGTCGATGTATTCGTTGTTGGTGACCAACGCTATGGTTGTGAGGTCAACCGCTGTGAATGATATGTCTATGCTACCAACACGGATGTCCGCGGTCTCCGACACGTTGCCAAAACCTATGAACTGTCCCTGTGCGGTATAGGTGTTGATGCCCGCATCCGGTGCCGTGGCCGAGTCATAGTTGATGTCAAGGCTGGCATTGGTGAGATAAACTGGTGTGTCAAGATGCAGTTCCAACAGGTCCGCGACCACCAATTGCTGTGTGGCTAGTTTGCTCTGTAGAGAACTTGATAGGTTCCTGGCCATTACAACTCCTCTCTTACTTCGATCTCGTATCTATAGAATCCTTCCACGTCTGTGGCGAATGTGCTTTGGTCCGAATTAAGGAAAACCCGGAATGGCACATCATTATAGGTGACCGTGGTTGATCCAGTGACCGCCGTTGTCAGTGCGGGAAATATGTTCATGGTGTCTATGGTTGAACCATCAAGGTCGGTGTCAGCGGTCAGTTGGTAGACCTTGTTGTGGTTTGAAAATTTCACGAAGTCTCCGGCCTTGAGTGTGCCAGTGCCTCCCGATATGGGTATCGTGGTGCTACCCGACGTAATGTTATAGGCCGGATCGATGCTGGAATCATCAACCACCGTCACCGTGCCAGTGGCAGTGCCTGATGTGGATGCTATCACTGGTGGTGTTATGGTGAACGATTCCAACCTGCCATGCTGGTTGTTGATGAATGCGTTCACTGTCTTGAAATCCGAGAGGGACAATGGGATGGAAGTCATCTTGAAACTGAAGAACTGTCCTGCCACGCTGGCCCTCTGGGTCCTGCCTGAAATGCTCGTTGTGACCCTCGTGTTGGTGTTGGATTTGAATTGTATCGTGTTGAAAAATGTTGTTGGAAATGTGCCAGCCATTATGTCAGTGCCCTCCTACCTCTCTCGTTCATTGCTTGGTTGATAACACCTATGATAGTGCCCTGTCTGGCCCTGATCAGGTTGTCGAATCCCTGTGCGTCCACGGTGTTGATGTTGAATGTGACGTTGACCGGTTGTCCCGATCCCATCTGTTGATTGTTCACTATCCTGCCGGGTGTGTTTGGCACGAACATCTCAGGTCCTGCCTCACCCACTATGTATTCACTGCCAGGCACCACAGGTCCACCCCTCTGCCTTCCTGTGTAACTGGTTGATCTGATGCTGGCCACCTGTGCCAGACCAGCCGCCAATTGGGCACCCGCCAATATGAAACTGATCGGTGGTGGATAGTTCTTCAATGCCTGTGTGACACCGAGTGCGGTGTTGGCTATAGCAGTGGCCAATGCGTAGGCCTTCTGCAATTGGAATGCTTTCTTGTTGACCTTGGCCAGATTGTCCAAGATGCTCTCGCTGGCACCAAATATTATCTTTTTCTTTTCTTCCTCGGTCTTGCCTGTGAGATCCACATCTTTGATACGGCCTTCCTGTATGGCTTTGATCGTGTCTTCCACATCCTTGGCTCGTTTCTTTCTCTCGGCCTCGTAGATCTTCTCACGTTCTTTGGCACCTTCCTCTTCTACCTTGGTTATGAGATCGCTGTAGACCTGATAATTTTCCACGTCCTTTTCACGAAGAGTTTTTAATCTTTGAATTCTCTCTTCTTCTTTACGTAGGCTTTTCTGTAATTCATCCTCGTCCAGTTGTTCCATCTGTTCGATGAATTTCTGTTCTTTCTTGAGTAATTCTTGCAGTTCCTGTTCTCTCTTCTTGATCTGTTTGCTGTTCTCGGAACCAGGAACATCTATGATCATGGCGTCCTCTATGGCACCAACCGCTTTGGCCAGTTCTCTGTCCTTGCCGGTCTCGACAAGATTGCTCATCTTCTTCTCGGCACCATCGATGGCTTTGTCAAGTGCTATGAATGTGGCCGCCGCGGCCGCAACAGATGCCGCCACCAGAGGTAAACCAACCCCAGAAAGCGATACCAATGCCCTCATACTGGCCACCACAGGCACCAATGATCTACCTATCCTGATGAAATAGGCCGCTACCTTTAATGATATGAATACCTGTAACGCCAATGTCAATAGATCTGCGTTCTCTCTTAAGAATTTTATTCCATTGCCAGTGGCCTCGACGGCCTGTGCCAGACCAATACCTATGGCCCTTGCGTATTCGTCGATGGTCTGTTGGTTCTGGGCCAAGAACTGATCAAGGCTACCAAATTGTTTTGTTAGTTCATTTACGAATTCCTCACCAACGATACGTTGGAAATTGAATACTTTGTCGCCCAACATCGACACCACACCATCAAAGGTCTGTGCCAATGATGAGGCCGCATTGCCAAACTCGCCACCAGGACCAAATACCCTGTTGAATGCTTCCGCGGTCTCTTCCACAGTGACTTTGGCACCCTGTTTGAATCCCAGTAGTGCGGTTACACCTTTCTCCCTCAAGAGATCTGCGGCACCTATACCACCACTCAATGCCCTCTGTAGTTGTTCACCCGCTGTCTGGAAATCCAGACCTGTTACCGCCGCGATGTTTCCCGCTAGTTTTAAGTTGACTCCCAATGCCGCGGCATCTTCCGACACCACTGCCAGGTTACCCGAGGCCGCCGCTATCTGATCCAGTGAGAATGGAACAGTTGATGCGAATTCTGATAATGTTTCAAAGGCCTTTGCACCTTCCGTGGCACTGCCAAACAGGAACTTGAATCTTAATTGTAGGTTCTCTACGGATCTTCCCACATTAACGAAACTCTTGATTGCCGCACCTGTTCCCAATGCCGCCAGGGCACCTGCCGCCACCTTGGCCGCCGTGCCTAGACCACCCAGGGCTCGCTCGCTCTTGCCCAGACTGGTGTTGAGTTCGTCTATCCTCTTTTTGTTCCTTACTTGGACATTAACGTCCACGTTTTGTTGAACCATAGTTCGTCTTCTGCCTCCTCATCTGCCTGTTGGCGGCGTCTTGTTCAAATTTGAAGTAGGCGGACCAGAGGTCCAGTTCCAACGTCGATAATTGCACCACCTTTTCGATAGGCATCTTTAACCTATCGGCCAACACGATGAGCAACCTTAGTTCGCCGTTGGATTCTACTCCTTTGCCAATTCCTTGGCAGTGGGTTTGACGGCGGCGTTGTTGATCACACCACACACCCTTGTTATCACGGATGGATCCGCCTCGTTCATGAGGTTTATCCTGTCCGCGTCATTGAAGATCCTCTTGCCCTGACTGTCTCTGGCTTTGACTATCAGGCTCTCTATCAATGCTTCCACTACCTTGCCCTGTGTCTGCAGTTCTATTATCTTGGACTCATCCTGGAAAGAATAGGTCCTCCTGTAATAGATCTCCATATCCCACTCGGGCACTTCTACTTTGTGCAGATCACTTCCGATCGATCTCTGGTAGTGATTTGCTATCTTGCTTATTGTTGCGTTTGACATCATTTTCTCCTTGATTTGGTTCGTCTTGCAACCTCCGTAACGGCAGGTCGAACTATACCGTTAGGGGCCTGTTTCGAATATCCGTTGTCCAAGCGATTGATGTAGGGAACCCGGTTTGATATGCTGTATCGCATCTTGGATTCTCTGCTCTGCTTCCAACCCTTCTTGGCCCGACCAGACTTAACTGGTGTCCTCCTCTTTATTGTCCTAAAGAGGTCGTCGGATATCAGGCGGACCTGATCCGCTACGGCATCTGCTAGCGAATTGGTCACCTTGTTTGCACTTGGTGTAACTTTCACTGAAAGCATAGATTATTATAACTCAGTTCTAGTTAAAGCACCACTTCCTTGGAAAGTGATCGACGCCTCTACCATTCCGTCAAAGTTTGACGTGATAGAATGACCCGTGATGATCACGCTTCCGTCTAGTTTTACGCCAGTAGTCTCGCCCGAAGGGAAAAGTTCCACTTCGCCTCTACCTTCAGGATTGGCCATGTAACTCAAAAAGTTAGTCTGACCTCCGTCGTCATCTCTAAGATAGACATCCATTGATCCTGAAAATTGTGTAAGTCCTGGTTCGTAAGTTCTCGCTCCCGATCCCATAACAGTAGATTCAATCGCTTGAACCTCTTGGTCGATTGTGAACGATCTAACACTCGCAACCGCCGCCACTGTGGAATCGGCACCAACGAATTTTACAACACCTGACTCACCTGTGTATACACCTGTGTTTGTAGCCATTGTATTACTCCTTGTTTGTTAGATCTTCTGGACCTGAAAGATCTTGTTTGATTATGTCCACCTGTCGAACAGAAATCCTGTTCCTGTTGGTCCTGGTGGATTTCGATGGTTCTAAGGTCCAACCATCCTCCAAAAATTCAACGACCTTGTAGCCCTTGACTTTTTTGAAACTTTTATCTTTATACATTTTGACAGCCATTATAAGACTCCTTTCCTGTATCTGTATGTGACGTCACAGGTCACAACCACTTCTCCCAGTGGCAGTTCTCTCTCTATGACTTCCACGTTGGATATCCTCGTGGTCACGTTGTGTATGTTTGATTTGTTCAGTGAGATGTCCCTGTCTCTGCTGACCTCCAGGGTCTCTTCTATCCTCTCAACGATCTCGTTCCTGAGGGTGTCTATGGTCTCCGTGCCCCTCACGTAGCATCTCATAAGATATGATATAGTGCCTTCTCTGAGATCAACCGCTACATCCTGTCGGGTCTCGTTCTGTGTTACCAAAAGGATCGCCGGGAACTGTGTGATGGCCAATTTCTGCACATCGAAAAATTTCCTGCTGACCAGGCCCGGTGCGGGATTGGTCATGTTTTCCAATTGTTCCTTGATGTTGATCGCTATGTTTTCTCTTGCTGACATTATCTAATCAATCTGCCGTGATAAAATGATTGTTTCTCGTTGTCCTCATATGATCCCGATGAATCGATGTCATATGATACACCCACCTGTAGGATGAGATCCATTTCCTCCGCGGCCTTGTCTCTATAATACATCATTTTTTCCCTGAAGGCATCGCCATCCGGGTCGAATGCTGATAGTCTTGGATAGATCCAATCGCCGAGGACCTTGAACACTGCCAATCTCGTGAATTGGTTGCTGTCAAGTTTGCTGGGGCTCAATCTTTCGGTCTGTGTTCCAACCACGGACACATCGTATGTGCCATAGTTTGCGGTCGGCCACCATTTTATGTTAAGCAGACGGATTATGTCATCATAGGTCTTCTCGTGTAGTTCCGAGAAATCCTGAATTCCGTAGTCTTTGATTTGTGGTTCGTATTCTAAAAGATCTGTATCTGTTGCGAATTGTGGCATTGTAAGTCCTTCTTATAATGTATTACAGAGGTCCTTCCTCTGTCAATATTTAGTGGCATAAAGAAAAAGGGCGACACTAAGGCCGCCCTTTTCCCAGTATGAAAACGAAATCAGTGATTAGTTACCGATTTGTTTGTCACCTTTGATTCTAACCGCATAGTTGGCTTTTAATACAGCATTACCTCTTGCTGTAGAAATCACGAACTCCGTTAGCAATTTGCTAGCGTCACGTTGCGTTTCTATGTTGATAGGTCTCTTCAACACGTGGCCGAAAGCCTGTGGAGAGAACACACAACCTTGTGCATCAGTTGCCACTGAGTCAGCCGCGATAGCAGTCGATTGGAATAACTTCACGTTGAAGATTTTTCCTACGAAAGCACTTGAACTGATCAATGCGTTACCAACATTTGATAATGAAGGTGCAGTTGATGCCGCATAACCAGAGTTTGTTAAAACTTTGGCAACGTTGTATGCTTGACCCGGGTGCATAACAGCAACGTAGTCACCATCCGCATCCGTTGGAGCGTTTTGGTTTCTAAGTTGGTATACAGCCTGTAAGATCGTGTCTGGAGTGATCTCTGTTCCGTTGTCTCCAACGTCCTGAGATACGTTCGCTTCTGTGAATAAAGCGAATGCGTCAGTGTCGATCTGTTCTGCGATGGCATTACCCAAGATAACACCCACGTCAGACGCCATATTTCTAGCAGTTGATTCTGCTAATAAATCTGTGACGTCGATTCTTGCCGCGATGTTGGCCGCAGTGATGTTCACTGAACTTGTTGATACCGCTGAACCAGAAACATCTGTTGTTCCGTCAGTCATACCTGTTGTTGCACTCACTGATGGATAGATCGGCACCTGTGCTGTTAGGCCAGGAGTGCTCGACATATCGTAAACAGTGAATAAACCGCCCGCGATTGATCTTTCTTGGGCAGTGAAGATAGCCTCTTGTAATACATTTGTCAAGAGACCTGTGTCTGCTGTTGTAATTGACATTATAGTCTTCCTTTGTTGTTATAGTTTATATTGACTTATAGCCCTGGCTCCTACGCCACTGCCTGTAAGCCTCTCTGTCCTCGGCCTTGTTGAGATCGAGTTTCGCTATATCAACCTGTTTGGCACCTTCTGAACTGGTGTTGGATTTTGACCCTCCACCGGCTGGTCCCGCTGTTACGAAATGTGGATTGGTCTTCAAGAAGTCTGAGACTAGTCCATCAACAGTCATCGGATCACCCGTTTCAGTATATCTCGGTGCGTTCGTTTTGGGATCTATGATCTCCACCTCTCCGGTTTCTGACATCTTGACCTGATCCCTCACAAGCCTCACGACCTGTTCTGGACTGATGGCCTTGTTTGATGCCGCACTGTTCAACAGTGCTCCATCGACCTTGATCTTGGTCAGTTCCGAAGTGAGTGATGTGATCTTGGAACTTGCTTTTTCGGCCTGTTCCTTAAGGATCTTCTCGAACTCACCTTTCTCTTTTTGCTTCTGGAGTTTTTCTTGTTCCTCCTTCTC
>JGI10211J34971_10004056_pt1 | contig 11664 bp, 14 predicted proteins | sample Etolagsediment_FD_34971 | JGI IMG/M metagenome (IMG submission 34971)
CCTACATGTCCTTTGAACTATCGGAGAAAACAAATGGTGCAGCGCAGCCGAAAGAAGATCCGCTGGTCAAGATCCTAGATGGAGATGATGTACCGTTCTAATAAGTGATGAGGTTGGTGGTTCTTCTTACTCATCATACTGAGGCAGATCTACTCTACAGGTCTGCCTCTTTTATATGGAGGACAATATGTTTGAACAAGGAGATGGTAGCTGGGAAACACTTCTATCTAAAGACAGATGCCCAAGCTGCAGAAGTTTACTGGTAACAGTTGAAGACACGCTAAAGAGAAGGCAGCGAGAGTGCCTTGTCTGCAGCCTCAAAGTTACTGACGTTAAAGAATCAATCCCTTACGATAACCATTCACACGATCAAACGTAAGCAACTCACCGCGATTATCTTGGTAGCTACAATAGCTACAATGAACCCATCCACTGTTGCCACCAGTGTAACACTCAAGGATTAACTGATCGAATGGTAGGTTATCTCTGATCCACATAGCCAAGTCAGCATTATCAATGCCGCCTACCTCAAAGTCTGCCGCCTCTCCCTTGGCATGTTGACTGTTAATAGTACTGCCAATAGCAAGACACAACTCTGCACTTCTAAAGCCAGAAGATACTATGAATGGGCCGAACTCATCACGGATAGGTTGTAAGATATTCTCACACAACGCCTCCATTGCTTCTATATGATGCAGCTCTGGGACATTAGGTATCCCCCTGCGTTCAGCGGTCTGGCTCTTAACCATCTCTTCTAAAGTAAAGTTGGGTGACAGATAATAACTCATTTCTTAAATCCCTTTAAACCACGCAAGCCAAACGATGCACCGATAGATGCATACACTGCCCACTGAAACCAGTCAGGGGTACGAGACAATGCGTCAAAGCCGCGCTCAACAAATGGCTGCGTCACTGGAATAAAACACATTGCAATAATAATTATAAACAAGACAGTCCATGCCTCATCCTTCCAGCTATTGTCACTGGCCTGAGCCATGATCTTTTCCCAGCCAGCTTCGTGAGTGGCTGCGGTCTTCATTACTTCTGCCTCTGCTTCAGCTTTAGCTTTGGCTACTGCGCCCTTGGCTTTAGTCTGCTCTACCTTTGACTCCATCCAAGAGCCAGCTAAACTAGCGATGGGATTTATTAGTGCTTGCCACATGATGCTTTCCTTCGTGATTCATCCACACTGCAAAGGCTCCGGTCATTGCCCCAGTAACTACAGATACAAGCCCAGCTTGTGCCGGACTAGGATCAGGCAATGCCATAAACCATTCAACTACACGCCAACTCATCAATGACATCATAATCATCATTGCTCTTGGCAATAATTTCAGCTTTAATACTCGATCCTCTATCCTGTCAATCATAACAAACCTCGGTGAAAAAAATGAGCGAACTAATTAGAAATGATATATTAGCTAAAGCCAAAGACGCAGTAAAAGAACGCGGTGAAAATTATGGAAAACCTTCTGAGAATTTTTCTATTGCTGCCGCTTATTATCAAGCTCATCTAGATATACCTGTTACTCCATTTGATGTTGGGGCATTACACATTCTAAATAAGTTAGCTCGTTTACATTCTGATCCTTTTCATGTTGACTCTTGGGTTGACATTGCTGGGTACGCTGCCGTTACTTGCGAAGCGATCTACGATATTGTAGATAGTCAGCACCTTCCTGAGGATCGGCAAAACATTGTACCCATGAAACCTCAGAAGGATTAGTTGGGTCAATCACTTGCATAATTGCTTGACCAAACTTCTGTTGCTCGAAGCCTTTAACAAAAGCATAGGTATCGTGATACTTGTAACCTCGCGCCCTTGCTAACCAAGCAGTGCGCTCTTCCTCTACAAGTTCAATCTGTCCCAATGCCCAGTTGTGTTTGTGACCACTGATGTAAAGGTGTGCATGTGATCTAAACTTTGCAGTCTTTGTCTGTGCGTGTAATGGATTCCACTGGCTATGCCCAGCCATGTCATGCGCGACAAAGATCTTGCACTCACGCTTGTTTGGAAACTTCAAAGCAATTCTAGCTTCCCAGTTCTCAAAGACTGTGTGCGACTCTGCAATCCACTTCAACGGATCGCCAGCACCAGACCACATGTCGTGATTGCCACCAATAAGAATCATTGGATTCATCTCTTGGATCAACCACTCGACCAGCTTCCATGCTGTCTTGTGTGATGTATCTTGCTCACCATACAAACGACCAAGCCTACCAACCCAGTTGTTCTGTTGATCTCCTAGTGAGCAACCATAGACACCATCATAGTTATTAATAATATCTAGGTGTTCCCTCAATGCATCCCAGTCACAGTGATTGTCATCAATGTGCGGATCACCAAGCCAGAGCAAACCAATCGGCTCGTCTGTATTCATATAGATCGGACTCCACTTCTTGGACTCACGATACTTCTTTCTTTTTTTGAAACGCTGATGAAGCTGATCGACAATATCATCGACTGGTATGTCATCGTCTAGCTTTGGAGGAAGTCTGTAACCAACATTATTATCAAGGATGCCTGATGATCTTCCGCTTTTTAATCTATTGATGATAGTTGATCTGGGTATGCCCGACTCTCTAGCTGCTGCCCTGATGCTGCCATGCATATTAACAAGGTCTTGAGCCTCTAGTATCTTTTCCTCGTTGGTCACTTTAATTCCCCTTAGAAATTAACAATGCACCAATAAAGCCCATTACACCTACAGAAAGCAAGACAAGAATTACAATTGCAATTGCCTCAACAATCTTCTGCCTTGCCTCTTGCTGTTTATAGATCATCTCTTGACGCTCTCTGCGGATGCGTCCTTCAAGCTGAATTAAGTCAGCCCAAGCTTGCGGCCCATAGGTAAACTGTAGGTATTGTTTTAGCTCGGCACGTTGCGCTTCTAACTTTTTTTTAGCAGCATAAACTTGCAATGCCTGTTGCTGCACAGTGTCTGCGCCTTGAAGTTTCTTAAACAGAGGAGGATTCTTAGCTTGTTTTTCAGCTTGGTCAATGTCAGACGCAGCCTTCATCCAACGAGACACATCATTGATGCAAGACTCGAGGTCACGCCCAGCGTTAATCATCTGCTTTATAGTGTTAAACGCCGCTGTAGCCCCACTGACAGCCGCACCTATGGTAATTGGATCCAACCTACTGCTCCTTGGCTACAGGCAAACACACGGCTCTGACGGTCGATGTGCCATTACCGGCCTGCGCCGGGATGCTGTCTTGTGCCGCCAGCTCTTTAGACAGAGTAACACATTGCCCAAAACTTTTGAACGTGTGACTGTCATCCCACTTGGCCGCGCCAAGGTAAACTATCAAAACAAATTCCATCATGTGCCGNTGGGGCGTAACAGGTCGCTGTTNTAGCATCGCGCTCGCCAGTCGAGTATGTCGCCGCGCAATACTGCCTGCTCNTAAATCTGAATGATTGCTTGCGTGTCTGGGCATTTGTCGACAACGCCAGCATCCACTTGCGGCTGTCCGTTAGGCAGGATAACCACCACAACGAACAGCAGCAGCGGGTTCACTTTGCGTCTCGCCCAGTCAGCTTCTTGACTGTCTCAGTTTCCCAGATGCGAAGAAGCCACCANCCCAACGCCACAACAGCGGTGATCTCNGGTATCGCTTCAAAGAAAGCGCCTAACGTAATACCACCAGCCGCCATATCAGCAGTTGTTTTGGCCTCTTCTGTCATCTACCTACTCCGTTGGGCGAGCTGCGTAGGCAGCCTTAACCGCGTCAGTAAATACAGTTCCAGCAATAGCTTGTACGTCAGCAGCCTCGGCTGTCAGATCAGCGTCAGGGGCTAGTGTGTGGCGATGAAAAGTACGGCTGATCTCTGTGCCATCCTCTGCAATGATAGTCGCAGTGCGTACTTGCACCACAGACCAATCACCCTGATTGATAACTTCGATCTTGTCGTTGATAATTGCTTTAGTCAGTGCCATTTGTTTATCTCCTGTTGGCTAGGACTGTCCACGCTCAAGGCGCAATTACATGATTTGATAAAAAGTAATTCTTGGCCCTGAGAAATAAAGATCCAGAGCAGTTGAACTAAAATCAACATCATCAAATGAAAATGTAGATTCTATCACTGAAGGATAATCTATAATATAAGATGGGCCAGATCTTAAATGCATATATAAAGTTACGTTGTGCCACTCCCCATCAGAAAAATCATAATCGTTAATATCACCAATTAGATTGTAGGTAAGACCATCCGCACCATTTATTCCAACCACTCTGCAAGAATATACAAATCCTGTGTGGTTAATAGAGGTTGGCAATGGATAAACAAACTTAATTTGAAACTCAACCTTTAATGCAAATTTTGCTATAGCACCACTAGCTGGAGCTTTCATTGAAGTTTTATTGTAAAAAGGATTAGCATCTGTAAAAGCGTGTCTATATTGTACATACTCAGCAGGAGTAGCTCCTGTTGTATCTGTTGAAGATTGGACGCGAATAGAGTCTGGATTATCTGCTGTGTTTGTATCTGTTAATGTTATACCTGCGCCAGATGTTAAAAAAGAAGAAGCAGTTAAAGTTCCAGTGTCAATAACTTGCCAAGGCCCACCACCAGAGCCATTTGGGTAAAAATGTCCCATACCCCAGTACGGCAGAAATTTTTGCATCGTTGCTTGATCGTACGTTATTGTAGCACCTTCTTCTGCATAAAAAGATGCTTGCTCAAAATATCCACCAACGAAATGTACTTGAGAAGCACCACCGACATACACGCCAGCATTTCCTTTTGTATAAGGATACAAAGTGCCAAGAGTTTCGCCGAGAAAGTTAGTAAATACTCCATTTCCATATCCAGCCGGTGCGAAAAACAAACCGTGTTTGGTGCAAATTCTTACGTTTACATTTGAACATCTAAAATCTGTTGTGCCAACGCAGGACATTCCGACTTGGCAATAATAAATATTCAAATTATCGATTGCAAAATAAGCTCCACCAAAGCCTGAGTTTTCATTGTCAGCAGAAAGTCCTGTATCAAACCCCCAGATCTGCACATTTTCAATTTTGCTTCCACCACCGTGGCGCGGAGAAGCCCCAGATAAGCGGATGCCTACATTTCCATATACATAATTTATTAAGTCTAAAGAAGCACCAGTTTGTTGACCATATATCCAGAGATTTTTTATTTGCTGGTAAAGGTCATTTACAATAATTCCTGTGCAATTTATAAAATTAAATACGGTTCCACCAAAATAAGTCCCAGAAGCATCTTCACCAACAACTGAAGTGTAAGTGTTAGTTCCAGTTTGCTTGCCTAACTGAATAGGTGCCTCCAGACGATATCTCCCCCCCGGAAAATAAATTTCTCTATTGGGGTTAGCGTCAATGACTGATTGAACTTTTGCAGCAACATCTATTGATGCAGTTCTTGATTTGATGTCATCAATTTCTGATTGATTTAAATAATCAAAAACATTTATTGAGCCAAAGTTTGTAAGTGAGGAACTGACTTTTGTAAGGGCCATAATTGTTTTCCTTATTTGTGTTCTTGATATGCTTCAATTATTTCTTGAGGCATATCAATTAAATCATCTTCAGAATTAAAAATGCCAGAATTATATTCTGAGCTTATTGTTTGAGGCGGAATTGAGTTTGTTTCTTGTTTTTTGAACCAAACAATATCAACGCCTCTGTCTGTTTTTTGTGCGCCAGCAATAACAATTTTTGTAAGCATATTATTTACCAACCTCTACTAAGAATTTGTAAGATATGATCCGGCAAGCATAGCGTATTTTGTGCCAGTGCCGCTGATATTTTTTTGACTTGTTGAGTTTGCATCTAGAAATTCTAAAGTCGTTTCACTAGGACGAATCCAACCCTGACCTGTGCTACCTGCAAATGTTTCGTGTACAGATGTAAATGCAGTGTATCCACCATTATTTGTGAAAGGAAGTCCAGTTATTCTGGCTGCACCAGTTCCCACTGAAGTTACATTCATTGAAATATAACAGTTGAAATATACAACATTTCCAATTTTAGTGTAGTTAGCCGAACTTACCGATGTTGTAACACTTGCATCACCATTAGCACTTGCAGCAACTGGCGTCCAAGTTCCTTCTTCATAGTCATCAAACAGTTCACTTGTGCCAGTGCCAGCGGTGGCAGAAAAGTCGATGCCGTTGCCTGATGTGCTGATTACAAGGTTGCCTGTTTTAACCTCACAATCTCCTGTTGATGTAATTTTAAATCTTTCAGTCGCAGCCGTTCTCATTGCCATTGCGTCAACCGAATGATCGTACTCTAACCAACCTCTATATTGCTCATTACCAGTTAATCCATCAGCAAATGCAATCCGACCACTAGCATTGTTTGCACTGTACATTGTGAGAGATGGCGTGCCTGTGCCTTTACCAAAAGCGTAACTTTGTCCACTGTCTTGGATCTGGTTAAAATTTGATGGATCAATACCAACACCAATTTGAGTATTAAAAATTTGATCTTGAGTAAATGTCTGGGCTACATCGAGCTTTGCCGTGTCAGCATCATAGGCTTGAACTGTAGACCCAATGTCGGATGTTGTTAATGTATCCGCTGGGGCTGGAACTGCCGCGCCAGCAATAGACAAAGTACCATCAACATTAACATCATTGAATGTTGGGTTTCTGCCAAACACACCGCCACGATTTTTAATAGTCATGTCAAATTCCTTATTATGTTGATGTCACAGTTTCCCAAGCACTACCAGTATAGATACAAATTTTGTTTATATCTGTATCAAATATAATTAATCCATCCGCAGGGGTCGGCATAGAATTTTTTTGTGCAGTGGTTAAGATAGGTAAACCAATGCCTTTTGTAGTGCTAATAACTTGAAAGGCTGCTGAAACATTATTCTGCTGTGGGCCATAAACGTCACAGTTTGTTGGTACAATATTTAATGCTCCAGTTTTGCCGGAATTAGTTACATCATTGTTTCCAATAACAGCCTGGGTTGAGGCTGATTCAATATTAATACCGTACCTTGGTTGTTTTGCACCACCACCGTGGCGAATGGTGTTGTTGGTTATGTTTGGATAATCTGATGACTGAGCAAAAATATTATCAGATGTGTTGTCAGTAGTCTGACTGTTTCCAATAATAATATTTGAATCAACTCTAACGTCAGTAGTGTCAAGTAAGTAAACACCAAATTGCCCATTAGCATTAATGTTATTGTTACTTATAACTACATTTTGTATCTCATACGTTAATCCAGTTACAAAAATTCCAGACTCTGTATTGCCAGTTACAATGTTGCCATCAATTGCAAAGTTTGCTGTAGTTTCATTGTTTGGATTTTGAACTATAATTCCATTGACTGTATTTCCAGAACATAAATTTCCAGAAACATCTACATTAGTAACGCTGCTAATATCAATGCCCTGCGAACTATTGCTGTAACAACTATTACTTTCAATAGAGCCTCTAGTCGCATTGCGATATTTAATTCCGCTTTGAGTATTGCTGTAACAATGGTTGCCGATCAAATCAACATACTGAACGGTTCCAGCCCCATAGACCTCAATGCCAACATTGGTATTATTATAAGCATGAACATTTTGAACAATAAAATTGCTGACCTGTGATGGGCTTCCAGAACCGTTGTCTGGATTTGGCTCAATATCAATTCCATCTTGCGGCGCAGTTCCATTGCTGTTTGCATATCGACCACCAATAATCGAGCCTTTTTGACAACCAATAACTGAACAGCCGTTCCGATAATTGTTGTCGGCTGTGCAATTAAATAAATGCACATTTTCACAATCTGGATATGGAGAGTTTAAATCATCATAAACAATAGCAAAACCGTCTGTATACATATCCTTAGATGTTACATTATAAATATAAACATCGGTCGCACCTTGAATACGCATACCAATTCCATTGTAAGACCCAGTATCTACATGAGTAGCACGATCACCAGCCAATGTTCCGTTTTCAATTTTAACATTTTGGACATTGTAAATAAGCAACACATTATATAAATCGCTTGCGTTTGGAATAGCTTTTAATGTTGTGCCATTGTCCATAATAATGTGCGAATTGCTTGGAACATATAAACCGTGTTTTGCTTGACCCGCTTGAATTGTGTGGGCGTTTATCATGTATGTTCCGCTAGGAATATAAACTTTTAATTTTGAAGCAGCAGCAGAATTGAAGCAAGCCTGAATAGCCGCAGTATCATCCGTCACGCCATCACCGATAGCACCAAAGTCTTTGACCGAAACAAACTCTTGCAGCTTGTTCTCGACTGTGCGTGTCTGTGCGCCAGTGCTGCCTTGGTTGTAATTCACATTGCCGCTGTCAGCATCAACAGTATCAATGGCATTACCAATGATAACCTCGATCTGCGAGTTCAGCGGTGGAGCCTCGGTGAATGTCAAGGTAAGGCCAGACATAGAGAAGCTAGACTTTAGCTGGTAAACGCCATCAATGTAGACTTGTGCGTTGTTCTTTGATCCAGCCTCTACAGTGGTCGTGAAGGCTGTCTGAGAGCCATCGCCAGTGAATGTGTTGTTGACAAAGTTAGCACCAACCACTGCGCCAGCAGCGAGGGCTGATGCGCTTTCTACGGCGACATTACCATCAGTGTCAAACTTGAGGATTTTGTCGGCGCGGGTAGCCGCATCAGGAAGAGTCATTGTTGTGAACTCTTCAATGGGGCTTCTTACTGCACGATCAATCTGATCCTCAAGATCAGCATCAATTGCAATCTGCTTATCAAGCTCTACGTTAAGAGATTGAACACTGAATGGGCCAGCAGTAGGGAAGTCAGTAGAACGCTCAATCGTTACATCGCGCACAAGAGCAACAGTAGCTGGACCAGTAACAGACATAGTAATAGTTCCAGTAGTGCCATCACCACCGGATATTGTGTAGTCTGTGTTAAGAGTCTGGAGCGTTGAACCAATGTAAACAAGTACATCTGTTTCATCGAAGAACTCAAAAGGCACAGCAAAGCTAGTCTGTGTTACACCAGCACTTACTGAGTACGAGACTCTTGGGTTGTTATCAGCAATGTTAATAGTCATGGCGCAATCCTACCTTCCAATTTGAAATTGCTCAACTCACAATTAGAACCGTCTTGCAGTAAATGAGTTCGATGCTTCATTCATTAAATCTTTCCATATCCATAGTCTAGCTAATGGGAAGTTTCGCATAATTCTTTTTGATCCTTCGCCGTATTCGCCAGTAACTAACTCTTTTACACCAGTGCCTATTTCAGCACCCCAGCTAGGCCCAGCCCCTAATACGCTAGTCGCTGCATCAACGTAACTTTTTTCTTGTGGAAACTTGGGAGATATTAAACCCATAGAAATATCTGGCCCACCCATAGCCATAGATGTTTCCATTGATCTGTATATAGCATCCGAATAAAGAGCAGCCATACCAGACATATCAAATGATCTAGCAATCTTATCTGATATACTCATCTTATCCATTACCCAGTCAGGATACTTCAACTCCATCCCCAAGTAAGCCAAGCCCATAGATGTAGCCATAGCTACTGCTCTATTTCTAGCAGCACCTGTTGCATAAGATGCAGTAATCTTGTTCATTGCAGCTAATGAATACGAGTAGAACTGGAATGGTAAACCAAGCAAACCATTTTCAATGCGTGAGTATCCACGGAACTTTGGATCTTCCTTATAACCAAATTGTTTTGCAATTCTATGAGGAACATAAGCAACACCATCAGCAATAATTGGTTTGTCAGCCGGAGTGCTTTGAAGAATTGTGTTCATAATTCCACTATTCATTGAACTGCGAAACTCCATACGCAGCGCATTAAACTCATCAGGCCATTTATCTGTATTGGGCAGCCAAAGACCAGACTTATCTGCTTTAGTGTTTTCAATAATGCCATCATCTACAAGCTTATTGAAACCATCAGCTTCTTTTTTTCCGATGCCGTATCTAGCAAGATACTCCATCTCAAACTTAGAAGCTGTGCCTTTAGACAAACGTATTGACATCTGAACTAATGAATGACCGCGAACAATAACATCCATCTTTTTCATAATGTTTGTAAATGGGCCAAGTAAGTTTGCTTGAAAGAAACCCCATTTTACTTTGTTCATATATTTGCTATAGGTTCCTTCTGAGAATGGATTGTTAGTTATGTCATCAATCATTCTTAAATGATTCTCACCCGAAACAGTTTCGTGAACTTCTCCAGCAAGCTTACCTTCCTTAGTAGTCATCCTAAGTCTGTTATCAGACATAACACCATACAATGAACGGAACACATCTCTTAGCTCATGCTCCATCATAATCTTGGCAAAGTCAGGTAACGTAGAAAGCCCAGCGGAACCAAGATAAGTGATTGTTGCAAAGTCGCGCAGCACAGTAGCTACACGCTGATCCCAAGATGTAGGATCACGCAACACGTTGCCAACTACACGATCATATAAATGCAAAAAGTTTTTGCGAACAGCGTTTGTTTGTTTAATTGATTTGCCAGCAGCAAACATATCTTCATCGATCTCAATCAGGAGATCATCAATGCTCTTGCCACCATACATCTTGGCAAACTCATAACGAGGAGCAACACGCTGAGTGTAGGCTCTCATTACAGCAAGCGGATCGTTCTGAATAAAATCAAGAACAAGTCTATTAGGTATGTCTAGCTTACGATGACGAAAGTGCTTTGATACACCAGCACCAAAGAAAGCATTTTCATCAGCGGCGTTATCAAATGTCTTAGATAAACCAAGTATCTCATCAACTGTAGATTTAACACGCCCCTGAACAGACTTGTCATCTGTTGGCAAAGTTCTTTTTACAAACCTTGGCTCACCAGCTTTAACCCTACCTTTAACTGGCTCGTAAATGTCTGGATTGTTTTTGTACCAATCAAAAAGAATCTTTTCAAACTGTGGCCTGTTTGCTCTGATTGCATCTCTGTTCCAGAAACGCGGAAACATTTCCTCACGAAACTGTGGGCCAATGTCTCTATCGTCTTTCATCTTGGCAAGACTAATCTCAAGAGCAGATAACTCTTCTTCTATTTGTTGCGCACGTTCTCGTAAAGCCTTTAGATAAGCGTATTGCCTTTCGGTTCCACCAACTTTTGCTTTGTCAAAGCCAGACTCAACTTCTTTAATCTTTTCATTAAGTGACTCTAAGTCCTTTTCTCTTTTAATCATCTTTGCGCTTAAGCTTTTTTCTGTGCCAATCAAGCCAGTTTCAATAAGACGCTTTTCCCACTTCTTGTAGAAATTACTTAAGAGTTTAATTGACTCAGCTTCTGCTGCACTTGATGCCTCTTCTCCGTTTATATATTTTCTGTTGACCTCTTTCATAAAGGCAGCAAATGATCCATCAAAGTTTGATATGTTAATGTCAACAACAGTAGTCACACCCTTCTTTGTGTGTTGACCAAAGTTATTAAGCATACCCATATACACTTCAAGCCACTCACCATTGCGTGTTGAAGCATACTGATGCACAGATTTAGGTGTGGCAAATCCAACCTTGTTTAAGTTCTGCAACATTGCAGAATCACCAGCCAAAGTTGTTATTTTTTCTTTAATGCTAGAAGGAACATCTCCCTGCAAAATAGATTTCATTGGCGTTGGGATTGCTTTATAAAACCAAGAGTTAGTAAATATATTATCCGCTAAGCCAAAAGGATCTTTTATTGTTCCGTCATTAATACC
>JGI10211J34971_10004057_pt1 | contig 11663 bp, 21 predicted proteins | sample Etolagsediment_FD_34971 | JGI IMG/M metagenome (IMG submission 34971)
GGTATGGAGCTCAGGGATCAATGTCCCTGCTTTATTCAGACCTGGACTAGACTTTAAGCAAACATCAATAAAATTAAGAAGATATTAACGGAGGGTTACGAAAATGGAAAATCAAATTAAAACAATACTATTAACAATATGCTTTACGATAGCATTTCCGATACTGATTTATTTACTATTAGGAGTAATATTAGGCTGGTGGAACGCTGGAGCNAGCATTAATGAATCAGGAATAGTCTTTGAATGGGGGGTNACACAATAATGGCTGTAATTGCTTGTTTAATAACAATTTTAGTTCATTGGTTAATATTAAAAGGGAGAAAATAATGAACGAAATGTACTTTATAGCAATTTGGGTTTTAGCCGTTGTTTCCATGGGTTTAATTGGGACAATACTGGAGGAAAGATGAAAATTAAACAACTTAAAAAACACTTAGAAGAGCTTATAAGCGATCGAACTAAACAGTTAGGGTATTGTAGAGCGCCAGAAGCTAAGAATTATATACAAGCTCAGATTGATATTTTGAAGCAGATAATCAAAGAGGTAAGGGAAGGTAAATAATGATACATATAAACACACTTAAATTAATGAAAGATTGGGAACTTGATAATCTAATGCTGTTAATTCATGCGACATCTAAAGACTGTATGACTCAAGACCTTATAGATAAGATAGATTCATTCAAGCAAAGTATTGTCGAAGAACTAAAATGTAGAGAGGGAAGAAAGGGATAATGGATAAAGAGATATTAGACATAACAACCAATATAGAGCTGCAAGTTAGGGGGTTAGGGGGATTTCCAGCTCCTGAATACCCATTTGATAAAAAACTACTCTCTGAATTTTTACTTCAATATCCCACACAAGATGACTGGGAAAACACCTGGGTTTTGGGGTGGCAAGATATTGAATAAAACTGTAAAAGGAAGGTAAACAATGGAACAAGAACAACTAATCAGTACCACCGAAATAAAGCGACTTGCCAAAAAAAGAAACAAGGAAATACATGATCACTATTCCATAATAGTAAGAAAAATTGTAGACGAAGAAAGGACAGCAACGCCAGAAGAAAGAATAATTCTTGATAATTTAGATCGAGAATTTACTAAGAATGAAAGACAATTAATGTCGAGGTTTAACATAACTACAAATGTGGAATAAAATATAGATATTATATATTTATCAATGGTACAATATACATTAAGGAGAAAGCAAAAATGAGAGAATACATTAGTAATAGAATAGATAGCCTAGCTAAAGATCACGGGCTAGTTCACGAGGGGATAGATCATATTGCAGATGATGTCTATCGCTCAACATTTTTAATTCAGGAAGGACTAAATCAAGGGTTATTTCTGGAAATCGGGAAAAACATAGCCGAGTTGGTGGATTATAAGTATGTTAAGTATGGTGAAGTTTCCGAAAAAGAGCTGGTCGTAATAGCCAAACAAGAAGATTTACCTTTAGACTTACATTTATTTAGTGTAAGGATTCAGGAATTACTTAATTGTTACTCTGAAGCGAGTGAGCTTTTAGGAGAATTCCATAAAAGACTAGGTAATATTAACAATGACTTAGCTGTTTATGCCAAGCAACTTAAAGAAATAGAAGGAGAGCTTGACAATGCGTAATTCATACTATGATATACCGAGGTTATCAGCCTCTACCTTAAAACTGGGGATTGATCCTAACTATGGGATTCAACGAATGGTAGCAAGACTAAATAAAGATGATGAGCAGAAAGATACTAAGGCTTTATACTTTGGTCGCTTAGTTCACTTGATGTTATTTGAGCCAATTAAGTTTGATCAAGAGTTCGCATTATCACCTTTTGATAGCTTTAGAACGAAGGAAGCTCAAAGCTGGAAGAAGGCACGAGAGGAAGCAGGGGTTACTATCATAACGGAAAAAGAATTTCAACATGCAGAAAGGATGGTTACCTCTCTTAAAGAAAGTAATTATGCCAGTGATACTAACAAGGCAAGGATTACTAGAATTTTAGATGATGCCTCTCTTGAAGCGGAGAAGGTCATTTTATGGGAAGAAGATGGACTAGAGTGTAAGGCGAAGTTTGATGCTTATGTTCCAAGTTTAAACGTGATTATAGATTATAAAACGACTCAAAGTTTATCAGATCATAAGTTACTTAATAGTTTCTTTTCACTCGGTTATCACGTACAGTTAGCTCATTATTCAGCAGGAGTAAAGAAAGCTTACGGACTAGAGAAAAACCCAGCCTTTCTATTTATCACACAAGAGAAGGACGCTCCATATCTGTATGATTTATTTTCAGTTGAATCAGAATTTATTGAGCGTGGTGAATCTGTGCGACAGGATATTTTCAAGCGATATAAAGATTACTTAGTCTCAGGATTTACAGAGCAAGAGGAAATGAGGAAGATATCACTGCCAGCATGGGCTTAGACCAGCAAGTCTATAAACTGCTACACACACACGACATAGGTGGGGTTCTCTCATTTTCCCCACCTAAATTAAAAAAAAATAAGGGATAAATCGTCATAAGGAGAATACAATGAGCAAAAAAAATGAAGATGTAACAGCAGAATCAGTTAAAAATGTACTGTGGGAAACGCTGCAAGGTGTTAAGCGTAAGCAAATCAAATCAGATGAAGCAAATGCTATTAGTAAATTAGCGAATGGAATTACGGCAATCGCTAAGTTAGAGCATGAAGCATCTAAGTTTTACGGGTTGCAATCTGTCGGATTAAATAAATTCCTTGAAGCTAAAGGAGAAAAGCCGAAGACTTATTTATCTACAGAGGAAGCAGAAAGAAAAGCTTTGGAGGGGCAAGATGTCCAAGCAAATTAATAACTGTGAACATTGTGGGAAAGAGTTTGAGGGTATTAGGAGTAATCAAAGATTCTGTTCTGCGAAGTGTAGCCATCGAAACTGGTGTGAAAATAACAAAGAGCGAGTGAGAGCTATGCACAAGAAATCGCTTGAAAAGAATAAACAAATTAAGAAATGTGAATACTGTGGAGAAGAGTTTGAGTCTATTCGGAGTAGCCATGTGTTTTGCTCTAAAGAGTGTAGTATAAAGAAAGCGTTTGAAAACAATAAACAAATCAAGAACTGTGAACATTGTGGGAAAGAGTTTGAGTCTATTCGGAGTAGCCATGTGTTTTGCTCTAAAGAGTGTAGGATGCAAAAATGGCTTGAAAATAATAAGGAAAAATTTAAAGTTGCAAAAAAAGAATGGCGCAAAAAGAATCCCGAAAAAGTGAGAGCTCTAAAGAAAAGGGTTCGTGATAAGAACCCTGAACATTATAGGGCTAAGTCAAAAGAGTGGCGTGCTAAGAACCCAGAACTTGCAAACATAGTATCTCGAAAATCAAAATATCGCAGAGCGGGTTATCCCGAAGAATGGGTAGAAGTTAAAGAGCTTCAATATCAAATCAAACAAGAGATATTAAAACAAAGGCAAGGAGGAGAAACTAATGGATAAAGACTTGGAGGAGTTTTTGATTAAGCATGAAACGAAGATTTACGAGTTGTCAATGGCTAAATATGGGCAAAGAATACCAGATTGGATACTTGATCCATTTAAGTGTAAGAGCTTTGCGGAAGATTTGAAGAAATTACTAATAAAACTTTAAGGAGAAACTAATGGATAAAGAACAATTAACGAAAATAAAACAAGCATATAACTGTGATGAAACAGTCGCTGAACAGATTCTAAGGTTAGCAGAAACCGCAGATGTTAAGCCACACAAAGGAATGATCGAGCTTTTACCTTTCAATAAGAAGGACAATAGAGGGCAGTGGACAAAAACATTTACCCCGATGCTAACAATTGGAGCATTAAGAGCAATTGCACAATCAACAGGGGTATGGGCTGGACTTGATCCGATCGTATTCTCTGATAAGGTTGTAACCTTTAAAGGGAAAGCTAAAAGAGATGGCGCAATCCCTGAATATACAGCACCTGAATGGGGACAGATGACAATTTATAAAATGGTTCAAGGGCAAAGAGTACCTTTCCCTTCACCTAAATTATATTTTAGAGAGTTCTGGCAGGATAAAGATATGTGGGAGAAGAAAACGATATTCATGTTTGAAAAGAATATTGAAGCATCAGCTTTAAGACGTGCTTTCCCTGAAAAGATTTTATCTGAGGATTTCGATAGATATATCCCAGAAGAATTAGATGAGGAATTATCCGAGAAGTTAGAGCAGGCAAGGATATTGACACTACTGGACTTGATGAGCTTAACAGCATCGGAAAAAAGCCAGTAGAGAGTAAGCCATTAATACCAGTTGAGAAAGCTATACCAGATGAGCAGGATATCGAGAATCTAACACAGGCTTTAAGAGAGTGTGAAAATAAGGCAGACTTTGATGAAATGGCGAAGTCATTTACTCAGGCTTTTGTTTTTACAGATGAGCAAAGACAGAAGCTCGGAGCGATTAGAGAAGAGAAAGGATTTAACTAAGGAGGAAAATATGACAAAAGAAGCACCATATTCATTAAAGAGAACAGAGGAAGATTTAGCAAGAGAGCAGAGGGTAAGAGAAATTATCAAGAATAAGACAGGTTCTGAGCCATCTGTTAGGGCTTTATATCGCCAAGCATTATTCACTCTTGAGCGAGAATTAGGAGGGGATAATGATACCAACGATCAAGGATAAGGTAATTGAGAATATGTTTAACCTTACGGACATTTCTTTCGCTATTGCTAATTTAAAGGAAGCACAGAAAAAGTATCTAGCGGAGAAAACGACAGAGGCTGATCAAAAAGCGACAGAGATTTTAAACATTATTAATTCTCTAAGTGCGTTGAGAGCGAAGGTGGACACTGAAACAGATGAGTTAATAGACAGGATTTACCACTTGGAAGAATGTTTTAACCTGGAGATTTAAATGAAATTATATACACATCAACTAGATTTGCTGAGACAGCTCTCAGCTTCATATAAACACGGACATAAATCAGTGGTTATTCAAGCACCGACTGGACTTGGTAAATCAGTAATAGCAGGATATCTAGCGGATAAGTTACATCAAGCAGGGAAGAAAGTTTTATTTCTGGTTCATTTAAAAGAATTAATTGAGCAGTTAGGGAAAACTTGCCAACGATTCTTTATCCCTTTTGGTTATATTGCGGCTGGACTACCTGAAAATCCTGAAGCTAACATTCAGATTGGGAGTACACAAACTATCATAAGTCGAAAGGAAGACCTTTCTTTTATCCCTGACTGGATAATCTGGGACGAGTTTCACCATGCACCATCAAAGACAGGGTTAAAGCTGATAAAAACTTTAAAAGAATTAAATCCAAACCTAAAGATCACAGGACTAACAGCAACCCCACAAAGGTTAGATGGTAAAGGTTTAGACTCTGTAGCTGATAATTTGATACTTGGACCAACTACTAAGTGGTTAATTGATAATGATTATTTATCAGATTTTGAGGTCTACGTGCCGCCATTAAAGATTGATTTCTCAAAAGTCAAGGTGATGGCAGGGGATTATCAAACTAAGGCTTTAGAGGAAGAGCTAGAAGGCTCTGAGATATATGGTGATGTTGTTGAACATTACTTGAAGCATGTAAATGGACAGCAAGCTATTTGCTTTTGTGTTTCAATTAAACATTCTCTTGATCTTCGTAATTTATTTTTAGCGGCTGGTGTTAAAGCGGCTCATTTAGATGGGAAGATTTCAAAAGAAGAGCGAAAAGAGATTGTCTCTAAATTTGCGAAAGGTGAAATACAGGTAATGACCAACTGTAATTTAATTTCAGAAGGTTTTGATGTGCCAAACTGTAACGCTATCTTTTTAGCTAGACCAACTCAAAGCTTAGCTATGTACCTTCAACAAGTGGGGAGAGGACTCAGGAAGGCTGAGGATGGCTCTAAATGTTTAATATTTGATCATGTCGGTAATGTTGAAAGACATGGTTTTCCAGATGCTATTCGAGAGTGGACACTTCAAGGTAAGACCAAAAAAGAGAAAAAAGCGGAGAAGCAAAAGGTCAAAGATACAATAACCTGCGATAATTGTAATTTCACATGGAAGAAATCATTACAGATTACACGTTGCCCGAAATGCCAGAATCCGACCAGTGATGGAAGATCAATCGTACTTATCACTACTGACCTAATTAAATTAGAGAGGAAAGCTATACAGGAAGCGGAGAAAGAGAAAGTAGAGAAAGATCCAAAAGAACTTGAGCGAGTCAAAAAGGAAAGGCAGGTTAAAATTAAAGAATTAAAGAAGAAATGTCAAACTTTGGAAGATTACTTAACCTTAGCCCAAGAACTCGGATATAAACCAGGCTGGGGTAGGAAACAATGGGAACTAAAAGAGGCTTACAAGAAAAAATGGGCAAGAAACTAACGAAAGATACGAATAAACAAAAGAGTTTAGACTGGGATTTAACTCGTGGACATTGGACAAGTATTTTGTCTAGTGCTGGAATTTCCCCGTTGTATCTAACAAAGAAGGGTACTCCATGTCCTTTATGTGGTGGTACTGACCGCTTTATGTATGACGATAAGAATGGTACTGGTTCTTCTTTCTGTCGTAAATGTCCTGAACACGGAAACCCTGATGCTAAGAACGGACTTGAGCTTTATTGTTTATATAAAAACGTAAATAAGGCAGAAGCTATAAAAGAAATAACAGACTTCTTAGGGTTATCTAATTTTGATACAGGAGAGTTAAAACAAAAGGCGCAGGTTATAGAAGAGAAGCAATATCTAAAGAAGATCAGTTATCCTGCACCTAACTATGATCTTAACGGAAATGATCAGATTAGTATTTATTCAGAGACGAAGAAAGTAAATATTCTTTATAAGAATATTTCTTACTGGTATGACTGGTTTGATTCTAGCCATAATCGAGTGGGTTATTTAGCAAGATTAGCGAATAAAACAACATTACAGATTTTACATGGAGAGCTGGAAGACGAAGATGGTGGCTCTTATGTAGGTTGGTTTCAAGGAACGTATGGTAAGAATAGACCCCCTGCTTTATTTTCAAGTAAAGGAGAGAAAGGGCTTATTGTTGAAGGTGAAAAATGTGCGTCTTTTGCCGCTGAAAAGTTAGCGAATTACTCTGTTATAACTTGGACTGGTGGAGCAAATGCCGCTCACTTGACAGACTTTTCACAGTTGCCAAATATCCCTTGGTACATTTACCCAGATAATAATGAGGTCGGAGTTAAAGCCGCTACTGTTATAGAAAACAGTCTACGAGAGCAAGGCTATGATGTTTCAATCCTTTCCCCAGATTATCCATACCCAGATGCAGATATTATCGACATTCCAGGGGTTAAAGATTATGACCAGTATATAGATAATCTAATCGGGAAAAGTAAGCGAAAAGAAGAAGATCATCAAACAGCGGAAGATTTCTTTTTCACTAATGTTTTAGTCCCTTTAGGTTTTAATCGAACTGAATTTTACTTTATTAAAAAGATCAAAGATCAACGAGGGCAAGAGATTAAGCAGGTTTTAACCTTAACTCCAAGTACAATGACCACTAATGGATTGTTAGCTCTTGCATGTTTTGATCAATGGTTTCAATTAGCACCAGGAGAGAAAGGTCCTGAATGGTCTGTCATTAAAGATAAACTTATCCGAAAATGTGAGGCTAAAGGTTTAATTTCTACCTCTGACTTTAGACGTTATGGGTTCTGGCGAGATGGGGAAGATATCGTATTCAATGAAGGTTCACGAGTCTATCTAAATGGCAAGCTTGCTAGTGAATGTGTAAATGGTGCGATATATGAAACAGAGAATCCAAAGTTATCCGCAAACTTTAATTGGAATCTACAGTTTACAAAAGAAGATTATGGATTAATACAGGAAGCTTTTAGATTAGTTTCTTTTAGCTCTGAGGATGAAAGGCAGGCTTGTATAGCATGGTGCTTAACCGCTCTTGGCTGTGGAATGTGGAAGAGTAGACCACACTTAAAAGTTATTGGACCTTCTGGTGTTGGTAAGTCTACCCTTCTTCAAATAATGCGTGCTATTTGGGGTGGTTTCTGTGAACGTCTTGCAGGGAATGAAACAGAGGCTGGAGTAAGAATTAAACTTAATAATCAAGCTTTACCCGTAACCTTTGATGAAGCTGAAGTTGAAGAAAGAAATTCTTTAGCCTTAGAGGGGATTGAAGGATTAAAAAGATTAGCCTTCAAACCAGGGGAAGAACAGGTTAGAGGAACAAGTGATCAGAAGCTAAAATCTTTCAAGGTTAATTTCATGCTTGCAGAAATGGCAGTTGGAGCGAAAGAGCAGAAAGAAACAAATATTAATCGTCAAATTTTATGCCATCTAACTATGGAAGATAGAATAGCAGGACACGATGTAAAAGTTGAAGATGTGATACAAAGAATAATAGAGAGCAATATCAAGGAGAAGTTAATCGCAACCCTTTATCGAAAAAGACCAGAAATTGAAAATGGATTGAAAGCATTAAGGGCAGAGATACCAGCCGAGTTCAACGGGCGATTGACGGAAACTTTAGGACTATGCCTCGTAACAAATCAAATACTACAGGGTAAAGAGATGAAGTCAAGTGAAATATTACAAAATTACTTATGGAAGAAAACAAAGGAACAAGCAGAAGAGAACAGCCATCCAGCACAGATATTGGAAACCTTAATGGCTACTATGATCCCGAATGTATCAAAGCGTACCCCTGGTTTTAAAATGCCAGTCCGTAATCTAATCACTGGGTATATTTTTAATTTTGCAATTAGGGCAGGGTTAGATGTTTTGGATTTAGATTATGAGTCTCGCACCTCTAAATCTGACTGGGTGAATTACTTGGATCTTCACTTCGAACATGAATTATATAAGCATGGTTTACTTTTAGTTGTTGAGCCAAAACTCTTACCACCTAAAAGAAAAGATATGATATTAGAGAAGCTTGTATCAGCACTAGGATTAGTTGTCTTTAATTCTAAGAGTCTAACAGCGTTAAACCCTACACTGAAAAATATAAGATATGAACAAGTATTACGATCTTTCATGGTGAAGGCACAGTCGCCAATGAGGAAGATTGAGTCATGGGACATTTATTCAAGTCAGCACCCAGAGATTGACAACAAGTTTATTCCGTTAAGTTTCCTAAGATTGACGGAGTATGAAATAAGAAATGCAATATAAGGAGAAAGCATGTATATACAAACACTAAGAGTAGAAGCAACAAGAGAAAAGGCAATTCAAGCGGATGATGGTTCAACATCAACCCTCTACGAATTAACATTAAGAGATCAAAGACCAAAGAAAGATGGTAGCACTTACTGCGCTTTCAGGTTTAAGACTACATTTTGGAACATAAACCCAGGTGTGAATGAAGGTGATGTCGTTGTAATTCAGGGAGATTTGGTTAATAACTACTACACGGACAAAGACAATAATTTAAGAACAGAGCCAGTCTTGAGAAATGCCGCAATCCTTGAAATCTTTAATCCAACAGAAATTGCTGGTGAAGTTGCTAATGCAGGAGCAGAGGCAGTAGAAGAAGAGGAGGAGATCGGATTTTAATGGATAAGTCTATAGAATATCTTACAGCTTTTGTTGATACTACTTCCTACCGAGAGTTATTACTTGGTACAATAAATGAAGAGGAGCGATGGCTTGTCAAACAAGAGATAGGCTTTCAGAAATTTTGTGAAAAGATTGTGCGATCTTGGGAAGAAAGTAAACCAGACTATACTGAGTTACAACCTTGGTGATGTAGCCTGGTGTCCAGAAGCTAAAGAGATCATATATTTAATAGGTGGCGGTGTCGAAACAAAAGATATCGCCAATTTTTTAGGTTGGTCAAATTCAAATACGAGTCTAAAAATAAAAAAGATTAAAGACTTTATTTCAATGATGAAAAAACATGAGCTTTCAAGCAGAGAGTTTACTATCATCTGCCATAACTTCTATAATTTAAGCTGCAAAGAATCTGCCAGCCTCATTGAGAAAGACATCTGAATCTGATGCACCTGCTCTTAAAATAGCGAAGTGAGTAGATTTTGGAGGGATAATTAGAGGTCTTTGTGTTGCACCTGGAATAAAGGTATCATTTACTGTAGCCGTTACTGTTGAATCTCCAAACTTTATGTGAAATTCATTATCACCATAAACATCTACAATTTGAACAAGTGGGTCTTGTAAAGCGTAAGAACTAGATGCCGCTCCTGCTGTTTGATTATGGCAATATCCACCTGCTGGAACAGCTTGTATTGTTTCTGAGTTATAACCAATTCCTAAGACCATACTGTTATTTTATCACTTTTTCTTTCTAGCGTTTTTATTCCTAGCGAATGAACGATTTTTTGATTTAGGTTGCGCCCTTAGATTCTTACTAGAATTATCTTTTGGATTTCCGTTTTTATGGTCTACGTCCTTACCATCACCTTTGCGAACTTTACCCGACTTTTCCATTTTCGCTCTTGCCGCATTTCGAGAAGCACGCTTTTTTTTCTGCTCAGGCTTTCCTTGGTAGTTATCGTATTCTTTACGGTAATTGCGCTTCATTGCTTAATTCTCCTAATATTGCGTTATAAAGTTCTTGTGAAATCCTTTGCTCTCCAAGGTCTAAATCTAATTGTGCCTTAAAAGCAGTTAATTCTTCCTCGGTTAAAACTCCATCTTCTACTAAATCTTGAATAAGTGGNNATTGTGTAAGCCANTTGTTAAGCTGATTAAATAAAGGTGTTCCTAGTAGCTTGACTGCAAAAGTTCNNGGGTTTAGGGTTATATTTGTATTTATTGGTCTGTATGGGTCTTGCATATTATGTTTCCTTTGCTTGATTTGAATTAATTACTAATACATCATCTGCCAGACAATAGCCTAGATATTCAATATCACCATTTGTATAATCAGAAGCCCCTAAACTGATAGAATCTTTTGTCCCATAATAACTTTCACAAGGTTTGATCCCAGAGCCTATTAGGGTTAATGGTTTCTTCCCTTGCTTAATTAGTTTTACTGAAAACTTATAAGTCTGCCCTGCTGTTACAGCTTGATCTACAACACCTGACGCTATAGGAGTTACCAATTTATTATTATCTGTTTCTATGACCATTTTATAAGAAGTAATGGTTGGTATTATAGTTAAACCATTTACGCAGGTAAGTTTTTGTTCTTCCCTTGGGTAACGTGAATTAGCATTATTTTGAAATATAAATCTAGGCATAGAAGCCGAAAAATTACTAAAATCATACTCACCTAAAGAATTTCCGTCATTATCAAATAATTCTATGTAGTCATTGTTTGATTCAAATACACCAAACCCCGTGCCTAGTTTAACGACCTCCACACTCGGCAACGGAAAAGACTTAACAAGAGTAGCTGTAGATCCGTCAAAAGTGGCAATGTAACCATAGTTTGATCGATTACCACTGCTATCTTGCCTGTTTACAGCCGCTAAAACCTTCCCAGAGCCTAAATCGAGTATAGCTGTACTGGTATTATTGCCTCCACTGTATGCCGTTTCTAAAGTCAAATACTGACTTATATCAGTTGAAGAGCTTGTCATATTGACAAATACCAAATACAAATCTACATATGTATACTCATCATGCACGTAAGCATAGTAGTCTCCATTACTAAGTTTAATGGGAACAGAAGGGGAACCACTACCAAGGAAAGCCTGAGCAGAAGAAAAAGCGTTGTGTACAGAAATACTCGCCCCTG
>JGI10211J34971_10004059_pt1 | contig 11663 bp, 7 predicted proteins | sample Etolagsediment_FD_34971 | JGI IMG/M metagenome (IMG submission 34971)
CCTCTACCTCTTCTTCTGCTAACTCTTTCATTTTAGCCATATGAACATCTTCAACATACGAGTGTTCTTCTTCTAGTCCCATCTCTTTTGCTAGTTCATTAATCATATCAGCATAGTGTTGAGTTTTACGAACCATGTCTGCATCTGCCTTATCCATCGCTATAGCCTGTTTTTCAATCTTAAACAGTAAGTCATGAAGCATAGCTGACTCTACTACAAGATGCACCATATCAGTTTTTTCACTAATTCCAGTGTAGAGTTCTTGTGCAGACGGGCAAATATCAAAGTGCTTAGTCTGATAGTCTCCGACCATTATCTGACCTTCGGGAACTTCCGAGTTACCAGAGTCGTCAGAAGCTACTGTAACTACCTCAGATACTGGAGGATTTTCCATATAAACTAAATAGTCACGAGCACCGTTAATATATGCGGCTGTGGTAGCAAGCTTATTAGTCCACCAGGTTGGAAGTGAAGCTTCCATGTCTCTAGGAAGTGCTCTAATAATGTCTTGAGCATCCTCGATAATTGTCATGCACATTCTACGAGAGGATGCTACATCAGTGTGTCCGTCTTTTTGAATCATTTGCGTTTCCTTTTAAAACCAATCGGCTTGGAGTATTTAATTGGATACCCAAGCGAGCGTTCTCTTGCAATAAATCTTTCAAGTGTAGGATAACCTAATTTTCTTGAGGTGGCAAGTTTTCTAATTTTCTCATTACGACGAATGCCCTTATTTGGCGCTCTTAAGAACTTAAACTTACCTACTTTAATTGTGGGTTTATATGCCATTTAATTTCCATTCTGATTGTATGCGTCAAAATATGTCTTCTCACCAGTTTTTAAGTTGTCCTCTTCTTTTTCTATTGAAGAAACAATCTTACCGCATTGTGATTTACAAAGTTTAAATGATCTCTCATAACCTTTTAAATAGCTTTGTAACTTATTCCAATACTCGTAGCTTAAAATCTTTTCAAGAGGGACATGAAGACCGTTAAACATACGTTCAAATTTAGGAGGATAGTAAAAACGTTTTTCTCCTTGATCATAATAATGGCCACCTGTCCAACAGCACCTAAACACTAAACCTTCAGGAGATATATACCACTTGCCCCAATCATCCCAGACACACCTAATTACTTTTTCAGCTTGTTGATAGGCATCTGTCTTTTTTGCGTGAACAAACTTACCTGTTTTAGGAGCAAACACGTCTCTAGAAGTTTTAACTGTAGAAAAAGTGTGAAAGTTATGAGAGCGTGCCAACTCTCTAGCTTCTTCTACTTGGTGTTTGTTATGCTCAAATACTATATACTTCCAGTGAACCTGAGCCTCTGAGTTATTTATTACAGAACAGGCATTACTAAAAACATTTTCAAACTTAGTATTAATTCTGTACTTTGAATGGGTGTCCGCTAAACCGTCCATATCAAAATTTATAATGTCACGCTTAGTTAAAATAGATCCTACATCTTTCCAGTATTCATGTCCATGAATACCCCCATTAGTATGTATTAGAAGTCGTGTATCGTGAGATTTTACGTATGAAATAATATCACGAAACTGCTTATTCATTATAGAGTCCCCAAAGTTACCATTGAGAACAAGCCACTCTAAGTTATTAAGTAACTCCGGATAAAATAACTGTTTAAACTTATCTAAAGTAATTGTATACTTTGCATCGTTTAAATCTATAGTAAGTGGTTTCTGTCTATGACAAGCAGGACATTTAGCATTACATCTAAATGTCAACTCGGTAGTTAATTGTCTATATTTCCTCATGCAACGCCGATCATCGATAATATTGTAACTACTACTCCACTAGGGATACTAGCATCTTTAAACTGAATTGTATCGTTAGCATGGTGCATAACAAATTCAGAGTTTGATTGTACTATACCATCTAAGGTGACAGTAAGAACATTATCATCTGATGTCGTGTTTTGGCCTACAAAGAATACGTTTGAAGTTCCAGTAGCTGTATTAACATTCATAAAGGGTTTGAAGAAAGTTCCTCCACCACCAAGAACAGCCACATTATCTTGAACTACATCAATATTAGCGTTAAGTTGTGTATTACGAATTTCAACGTTAGCTGATACCGTGTTTAAGTTTGCATTAAGTCTAGTAAACGTAGCAAAGTCATTAGCATGAGCAACTGTCTGTGCTGTCACTAAGTTGTCAGTAACAGTATTGATATTAGCATCGAGTAACACAAAAGTAGCATGAACATTTGCTACAGAGTCTTTAGTGTCTAGCTGAGTTTGAATAGCACTAGTAACTCCATTAACATAGTTAAGTTCTGTTAAAGTAGTTGTAGCAACGGATATCTTTCCAGAGCCATCAGAAGCTAATGCCCTAGAAGCTGTAAGATCAGTGGCATAAACTGACGAAATAGCACCAGATCTATTATCAACGATGGCCGTTGATAAATCAGTACCATCATAAGAAAGTTTACCAAGCGTTAAGTTTGATAAAGTTACTGGCTGAAGTTCTGTGTTAGAAGAAGGGTCTCGGGTATCAGCAAGTTTAAAAGTTGTTGCACTTTCGTCATAGAAAAAAGCAGCATTTCCTTCGTTGCCTCTATTAAAGAGAATACCAATATCACCAGTTGGCGTGCCTGTAGCTGAGTTAGCTAACATTAGAATTCTATCTTCAACAACCATGTTAATAGAATTTGAAGTAGTTGTATCACCATTAACAATTAAGTTTCCAGCTACAACTAGGTCGTCGGACATATTCACCTGTCCTGTGAAAGTTGCAGAAACTAAGTTGGCAGCTCTTCTAGCTTCTACTGCATCTGTGTTAGATGATACAGTATCGATATTTGCATTTAAAAGCACATAAGTAGCATGGACATTTGCTACGGTATCTTTAGTATCTAACTGAGTTTGGATAGCAGAAGTTACTCCACTTACATAGGCAAGCTCTGTAGAGGTTACACTAGAAACTCCTACTTTCCCTCCTACTGTCGATTCTAAGGCTCTTGAGGCAGTTAAGTCAGCAGTTGTTATAGAAGAAACAGCTCCTGCAATATTAGCAACTCTACGAGTCTCAACTCCAGCTACATTATCTTGTACGGTGTTTACATTAGATTCTAAATTATTTTGAAGTCTGATTACATTACCTTGTAGCCCTGAAAGATCAGTAGATGTATTTGCATCTGCTGCTAAGTGGCGTAGTTCAACAGACAGATCAGCTAAATGCCTACTTTCAATAGTAGAATTGGCAATTTTATCTGCACTTAGTGCATTTGCTGATATGACTTGGTTTGTAATTCTAGTTAACGCCACTAGCTTCTCCTACGGTCAGTCTTTTTCTTCGATTTCGGCAAAAAACTCTGACAAAAAGTCTCTTGCAGTTGCTGACTTATTATTAAATTCTTTATCAAACTCATTTGTTAAAGATCTATTAGATCCTTTTTTAGTCTTAAGAGGTTGACCATCTGCCTCACTCTCTAAATCAGAGAAGAACTCCTCTAAAAAGTCTTTTTGTTCAATATCTTCAGAGTCTTCATCTGTGAAAAACTCTTTAATAAAATCTTCAACCTGCTCATCAATTGATGGGGGCTTAAGCAATTCATCAAATTCTCTATCTACACAAGCTCGCTTTGTTAGTTCAATGAAATAAGCTAAGTTTTCTTCGGTTAGCTCATTCTCTACACGATCAACCCAATGCTTCTCAACAACATTCATATTAGCAGACTGTTCAAGATAGACTCCAACTACGTCACCCTCTAAAAACTCAGCCAGTTTAGTTTCGACTTCTAAGAGTTTAGTGAGAGGAATGGCTCTATCTACTAGTTTTGTAGGTTCATCCCCTTCATCAGCTAAGTATTCAAAGAATACCATAGACTGTTTTAAGTCATCGACATTAAATTTTAGATATTTAAATTTACTCATTTTTTCCCTCATGTTTTTATAATATATGTTATAACTACGCTTGGTATTCTGTAGTTATGTGTATGTCCACCAGAAGAAACTGATGTTAATACTGTAATCGAACCTGCGTCTTTGGCTCCTACACTGGCAGATCCTGTAGTAGTAGAAAGAGATGCAGAGCCTGATGCTGTAGTAGATGTCTGACTCGATGCAAACTGAGTTCCAGAACCCGTGCCTCGACCGTTGTTATCTCCCGCACCTATCACCACAACATCTTTAGTGTTGGGTACGTTGAATGTTGTAGACCCATCACCATTACCATAAGTAGTTCCTAGTATAGCGAAAAGAGCTGCATAAGTTGTTCTATTGATTGCTCCCCCGTTACAAAGAACCCAACCACTAGGAGCAGAAGAGCCTCCCCACATTATAATAGAGCCAGCTGGCATAAGTGGGGCGACATCAGTATCAGTTCCTTGAATAGTAGATTGAGAAATTAAGTTAGCAGCGACAGGAGCGTATTTTACACCTGTCTGATCAAGGATGCTGACACCTGCTTTGTGGGCTAATCCGCCATGTAATTTTACAAGAGATACGTTAGAAGTAGTGTTACCTGTACCTAATGCTAACGCAGTATTTTTACCATCAGACGAAGATATTTTTAACTGTGCGTTCGCTCCGGAGTTTCCATCTTCAGTTGAAAAAGCAAAATTAACTCTATCTCCAGTTACACCTCCAATAGCAATCATTGTGTTAACAACTGAACCATTAGTAGGAGGAATACCTACATCAATAAAGTCAGCGGTTGTTTGGTTATTTGATTTGTTTAAATATAAACGAGCATTACCAGCCAGCCCTACGTCAGCTGATACTGTTGCTACAAGTTCACCAATTTCATAATGAGTAACATTTGACATCATTGAAGCGATGCCGTTCTCTACCCTATTACCAATGCCTACACGAGTAAAGTTGCCTCCAACTGCTGCCTCTTTTTTAGTTGTAGAGTCAGAAATATATAAAGCATTAACATTGTTGTTAGCCATATGAAACAGCGTACCATCTTCAGGTCCAGCACCCGCTCCTGATCTTGTGATGTTCTCTGTGTCAGGAGGAGACGATGACCTAAAGTTACTAAGTAATGAACGTAAAGAATTATTGAACTGGCTACGAGCAGTATTAAGCGAGGTACCTGCGGTCGGTTCGATAAAAGTATTTGAATCTGTTAATGCCATTTATACTCCTTGTGCAACAATCATAACATTAGCTGAACTGTTACCTAAATACTCGCCTGTACCATCAGATGCTATTAATTTAAACGAAACTGACTGATTACTAGCCGCTGTTGTTACGACTACCGAAGGATTAGCCTCTGCATCTAGCTGATCTAAAATTGTATAGGTTATTACAGGTCTGTTTAAGAACTCTGAGCTAGAATAGTCTACCGTCTTCGGACTACCATCAAAAACAACAGTATCAGTAAATGTTACAATATCTTTTTCAATTGTATATCTAAATTTATCAATTGTAAAGTCAAATTGGTCGGGCTGACTATTGTTTACGATAAATTTTAATTGGAACTGCCTGAATGTTCGTGATCCAGCTTGATAAGCTTGGAATCCATCATTTATTGAAGAGCCGACAAACTGAGAAATATCAACGTTGCCATTTTCAGTAGGGTAAAGAGCAACGTTATCAGCGGTTGTTGTTCTGATCTGAGTCTGCGCAGTCACGGCTCCGAGAGAACCTGCAAAAGTATCACCAGAACCTTTATCGTTAAACTGAACAAGATTAACTAACTTATAAGTGTTTCCTTCTACAGTTATATTGGAAAATCCATTTGAACCTGTCGGATCACCGTTAGCAAAATAAGAGGCTCCTAATTCGATCGCGGTAGCATTAATAGTACCAGCGATGAGAGCATATGAATTAGCATTAGTTACATCATCGACAAACTGACCATCATTCCAAATTGCAAAAACGTTGCCTGCCGCTCCTCCACTCATAAGAGTCTCATTGTTAGCGTCAAAACGAGGACTAGGAACAGAAACATTGGCAAACCCTAGCACATGTCCTATGCCCCCAAAGTTTACGTCATGCAGCACATTAGATACAGTTGACTCTTCAGTAACACCAGATAAAATAGTTGATTTCTCGTCATTGAAAGTTGTTTGAATTTCTTGAGTGCCTTCAATATCTACCTGAATAGATCCTGTAATAGTTGCGCCGAAATCTCTAATCTGAGTAATATACACTCCGTCATCTGCAGCAATTAAATCTGTTGGAGACCCTGAGACTGCTGCAAATCCTGTAGAGGTTCCATTAGCATTGTCTACTAAGCTTGAGTTAAAGGCAGCAGGGCTTGTAGCAGACGCATTAAATGATAGACCACCAGTATTAGAGTTAGCGAACGAAGGATAGTTCTCTTCTCCTAAGTTTCTGTTTGGAATGCCGGCAAATGCTACCGAAGGAGAGTCTTCACTGTAGGCTGCGACAATTGTTGCTCTTGCAGGACGAGTAGTAGTTAAAGTAATTCCTGTGACAGTCTCACTAAAGTTACCGCTTGTGTCTCTTGTTCTAGCAAGATAGGTAAATTCACCAAAAATATCAATTGGAATTGATTTTCTCGCTGTACCTGCAGAAACTGTAACAAGAGGCTCAGAAGCAACAAAATTCTCTAAAGTTGCGTCAACAGCTCCAGGTGCACGCCTGATGACGACCTCTTTAAGGTCAAGGTCTTGTAATTCTCCGTCTTCTTGTCTTTCATAGCTCCATAGTAAGGTAACCTGGTCAGTCTGCTGGCCACCTGTAAAGTTAAAGATGTTAGCTGGTTTTGCAGTTTTACCGATAATTGATTTTGAAACAGTAGCAGTAATACCTCTAATTTCTCTGTTCAAAGGTGTTACTCTAAAAATAATTGAATTAGTGTCAGAGGTTAAGCCACGGTTAATACCAAGAACTGTAAATCTAATTTTTCCGTCTGTATCAACGCCAGTAGCAGGAACTTTAACAGTATTGAATGATGTTAAATCTGCTCCCCCATCATCTACACCAACATCATCAATATTATCTAATCTGTAAGAAATTTCATAGTCAGTTACTTGCTGTCCTATAATATGATCAAACTGCACTGTTGCTCTTACTGACACACCACCGGACTGCTCTCTATAAAGAGACTCACCTACACTAAGACCTGTTACCTTTTGAATAGGAATTGCCTCAACTGTCACAGCTCTAGTAGAAAAAGGACTGAATCTACCCATGCGAGTTTTGTTTCTAGCTTTTACAGTGGTCACTCCAAGAGGAAGATTAGGTATTACTAAATCTTTAGTTAAGAATACTCTTTCAAAGTCTGATCCAACATTAAGGTTGTATACTCTATTATTAGCTAATCTAAAGTTACCTGGGAATGTAGCAGGATCAAAATCAAGCGTACAAGAGCCGCCTGCAATGTTATTCAAAGTGCCTACAGGATCTGATGAAATATTAATAAAGGATAATCCGGCTAAGTTTGCCTTGGGGGTTGTTTCTACCTCGATTCTATAAATTGTGTTTGCTGTAAGAGCTGCGTTGTAGGCTGCGCTTTGAGGATCAAAACTAGAATTAATAACAGCAAAAACATTTCCTGAAGAGGCTTGAATATTATCTCCAATCTCTATAACAGGGACTGTATAGTGGTCTACTTCAGCTCTAAAAGCAGTATCTGAGGCTGATCTAGTATAAGAGATATTAGCGTTTTGAGTAAGACCCTCATTAAGGTTAACAGTAAACTGACCAGATGATTTTAGCTGTCCATCTACAAAAAATCTTACAAAAGAAGCGCTTCTAGGCTTTATAGCTAAATCGATATCAGAATCGTGTGCAGCTAAATCCCCTTCTTCAACATAAGTAAACTCCGATCCACTTACATAAAAACTGTTATTATTGTAGAATCTAGCGTCTAATAGCTGATTGATCGTTACATAGAAAGGAGCTGTTGGTAAAGCATCTACTATATTGAGTGCTCCACTTCTTCTGTTTTCAAATTTTAAAGTGTTATTAGATACATCAAAATCAGCGATATTTTGACTAACTTCAGTAGTAATAGGAGCAAATCCTACAAAATTTAAAAGACCTTGTGCTTCAGACTTTTCATTGATCGGAAGTGAAACAAAGTCTGTGCCTTTTAATCCTCCGAAAACTACATCATCATTTACGTCTAACACATGCTTGAAGAAGTTTTCATCAAACGCTACGTTCAGCCCTTCAAGAGTTAATTGAACATTTCCATCTAATGTTCCTCCTACAGTATCAACAACATTAACGGCGTTACATAATAACTTTATCTCACCAATTGAAGAGGTAAATCCATTTTTACCAACTAATTGAGCTGGAGTAGCTCCTGCTGAAATAGCATTAGCTGTTGTTACAGAAAGACTCAGAGGGTTACCTTGCACTGAGTTCGCTACTAAAGTTGAAGAATCTGGACTAGATAAGAAAAACTCTGTTGCAAAAGAGATCCCAAAACCAAGTTTTTCTGTAGACTCAGTGATCACACCATCAACGGCTATAGTACCATCAGATCGAGTTCTAGGAACAGCCTGAAAGTTAAAATTAGGAGTAGGGGGAACTGTAAAGGCTGATTGAATATCTGTGTAAGAAGTAGGTTTGTAGTCAATAAATGTATCAGAATCAACATAAACATTAGAGATATATTCATGAGCTGTAATATCTACTTCTTCATTTTCAGGCTGGCGTTCAATTCCAGTTACTTTGAACAGTCTTCCAGCTTTAGATGAATAGTAATTATCGCTATTTTCAATTTCTCCAAAACTCCACAAGTCACCTGCTGCAGGAGCGTTATTTGCTGCAAAACCTGTCACAGATTCAAAGTTTTTCGTAATAGGATTAAACCTAGATATTACATTTACTTCAGCAAACTCTTTACCTGTTGTTACATTGTCGGAAGCAGTAAGATTAAAAGCAGTATTAGACAGTATGTATAGATCTATTCTATCATCTGTCATTTTAAGAACTCTTAAAGCTAGCGGCCCTGTATTAGAAGTAAAGTTAGTATCAGCTAATGACGGAACTGTATAATGCTCTAAAAATACATTAGTATTAGATCCATCAGTAGCAGAGCTTGACGATACTTTACCACCGAAACCATAATTAATACCTGTTTGATTCTGAGAAATTGAAATAACATCTCCAGGAACTAAACTTAAGGCTTCAGAGCTAGTTGTAAAGTTAACTAGTCTTTTAATAAATTTTGAGGCAGCTATCTGGTACTGACCATATCTAAGAGCTTGAGAACGTCTACTGACACCTGGTAAATCAAGTGATATTACGTTTTCAGGCATATTCGTATTTACACCATCATTACGACCTGATTCATCAAGTCTTACCACTTCTCTCTTATAGTGATTTCTAGGCTCTAAATAACTGATTTCAGCAGCAGTTAATATCTCACTTTCTTTATTACCAGAAACAACAAATGATCCATCTTTGATAGTAGCTTCATTAAAGGTCATTACAGGAAACTCTTCAGGCAAGTCAGCTGCAAGAGTTAGCTTACCATGGGAATAAACAACTGCACCTCTAAAAGAAGCTGCTAAAGAATTTATTACATCCATTGAGGCTGATTCGTCAGAAATAGTTACATCGAGTGTAAACCTTCTTTCTTTAATCTTTGTTCCTTCAGGTATTCCTACTTGATTTTCTCTGACAGATGTAAAGAAACCATTAGTTTTATGTCTAAACGAACCATCAGCAAGGCCGTCAACACCAACAAAGTTGCCTGTTACACTATCACAAGCATCGCAGTATTGAGCAATTTGATAAAATCTGTATTTATCAATATTCTCTTCAGGAATGCCAAGTCCATATGTAGAATTAGTTAATAGATCATAGATAACCCAAACAGGATTTTGAGTCCAAGAATATACAAAAGTACCATCCCAAGCACCTACATAGATATTAGGATTCACCCCTGTTAATACTGTTCCAGTTCCTGATTGTTGTAGTCTGTAGCCTTGTTGAATACCATAAGTGCCGCTTGTAGGAAGCTCCACCTGCCTCCAGTCTATTTCACCGTTCGCTAAGATAGGCTGATTATAGTTAGAAGGAACTTTTACCAGAAGACCTTTGATCAGAGAAGTAAAAGTAGGAACTCCTCCTGTATGTTCATCAACCGCTTTTAACGCATAACCAATATGAGCAGTTCTAGGATACGCCTGAGCAGAATTTTCAATCTCATCCCAACCAATAATTCTTACTATTTCTTGTTTGGATGAGGAATCACTATCATCTGAAGTTTTCTCGACGGTAAATTTGTATCCGTCAGTGCTTCTTGATCCTTCTGGGATAGTGATTGTAATATTAAACTTAAAGGCTGTATTAGTTTTACCAGTAATGGTTTTAGAGCTTGAGGCTATCTCAGTTGTGCCTAGTCGATCAAAAACAGTGACCTTTACAGATACTGTATGAATTAAAACATCACCATTTTTTTCAATTTTTTGAAGAGTAGGGATGACAAAGTTAAACTTGAGAGCATCCCAGTCATTAGCTGAAGTATCTTGTAAAGTAACACTAGATCTAGGAACACCGTCTAAATTACCTTTTTTAAGAGTTACAGGAGAAGTAAGCTGTTGAGGAGTGGTAACAGTTTCTCCGAAAACATCTAGTCTACTTTGTGTTGTAGTTCCAGTTGTTGATAGAGTTTTAAACTTTTCTGAGTTTTCTTGCCCATCTCCATCTAAATTAATTAAATCGTCAATTGATCCGTCTTGAATCTCTATATCTTGAGGACCATTAGGATTAATTCTGTAAATAGGGCCTTCACCTAAACCTGCAACTACAAAAAGAATGTCAGTTGAGAACAAGTCATTGGGATCTTCTCTAGGATCAGAACCACCCCCACCTTTACCGCCTTTAGCGCCGCGAATGTCTGGTATAAGTAAGTTAGAGTGAGTAGTAAATTGTTTAGTTGCCATTAAAACTGATCTCCTACCCTAATTAAGTCATTCTTACCATGCTCTTCAGAGTTAATATATCCACTTAAAAACTGTCCTGCAACTCTGACTTGTCCATAGTGTAAAGGCACAGGAGTTCCACTAGTTGTTGTATTTGTTAGTGAGCCAAACATACCATTTTCTCTAGTGGTAGATTCTGTTTGTTGAGTATTTTTTGGTTTTTTAGTTAACAGAGAAGAAACAACAGCTAATCCAATATTAGTCACAATACTTCTCAAGATTGGGTTCATATTACCAAAGGCTTTTGCAAAGCTGCCTAAAGTCATACCACCACTCCCTCCTAAGCTTGCGCTAACAGCTGCAGAACCTGCTTCACCTGCTGCAAAGGCGCTACCAGCCCCGGCTCCAGCAGTTGCACCTAGCTGAGCCGCAAGCATAGGTGCGGCAACTACAGCAAAAAGTGCTAAGAATAGTAGTCCGCCTCGTTTACCACCTCCACCTACAACCATAGGAGCAAGATAAACTGTTTCTCCTTCACGAAACTTTTTGATACCTAACGCGTCAGGTTCAATCACGTTAAAGTCTTTGTCAACTAATCCATAAAACTCGTCGCTAGTTCCGTTTTCAATCTGTTTAATATAGTTATTGAATTTTGGATGGACCGCACGTAGATAATCATTAATGCTATCAGCATTAAAAGCGTCTAAGGTATATTCCTTCTGATCAAAATATTTGTGATATGCAGAGTGAATCTTAAGATTAATTATCAAGGTGATCTTCCTTAAACTCATCAAATATTAACGCATCGACGTTCTCATCTAACCAGTATATAAATATATTA
>JGI10211J34971_10004060_pt1 | contig 11662 bp, 16 predicted proteins | sample Etolagsediment_FD_34971 | JGI IMG/M metagenome (IMG submission 34971)
AAAGCGAAAGTTAGGGTTCTACGAGTTGATGGCTGAACGTCTTGGTCTACAAGAGGTCTCAGAGGAAACTGCGATGGACCGTGGTTCACGACTGGAAGCAGAAGCACGCGCACTCTTTGAGGCCGAGACTTCAAAAAAGGTAGAGGAAGTAGGGTTCTGCATCAGTGAGAACAATCCCAACATTGCACTATCACCTGACGGATTGATTCTCAATGACGGCAAATACACGGAAGCTGTGGAAATCAAGTGCCTATCGTCATCAAGACACCTGCAAATGTATTTCGAACGGGAGTTAGATAACGCGTACGAAGCGCAGGCCATGCAATACTTCATTGTGAATCCGGACTTAGATAAACTTTACTTCGTATTCTTTGATCCGCGCATTACAGTTAAGCCGATGTTCATCCATGAAATAAACAGGGTAGAGGTTGAGACTCAGATTGAGTTTTACCGAGACTACCAAGAACAGACGCTCGACGAGATTAATAAACTTATTGAGGAACTAGCCTTTTAATATGGAACAGAAAACAGATAACTTCCAACTCGCAGCTTTCTTGCACTCACAGGGGTTGGCACCAACCATCTCTCGATCTAAGCAGGGAGTATTCGACTTCTGCTTCCAGACACCACCGGAGAAGTGGCGTGAATTGGAGGAGAAATTCCTAAGTAATGAAACTGAGGTTCCACTACAGCGATACATCTACAGCATGCGATCGCTTAAACGGGACATGAGAAATGTATGATTGCAAACTTCGTCCTAAAAATTGAGGACGGCGAGGCCAAGATGATGAACAAAGAACGGTTCATCGAGGTAACAAAGACGCAGCAAGACGGCTTCTACAATCTCACCATGAAGAAATGGGGGAAGGATAGAAGCACGAGACAGAATGCGTACTACTGGGGCATTGTCATGAGCCTCATCTCAAAGGAGGTGGGGCATACGGCAGAAGAGTTGCACGAAATCTTTAAAAAGATGTTCTTGCCACGAAAGGTCCTAGTCTTTGAAGGAAAAGAGTATGAGGTAGTGCCTAGCACCAAGCAGCTAACAACGAAGGAATTTAATGAATACCTCGAACGGATCATCGTGAAAGCGTCCGAGATGGGTATCGTGATTCCAGACCCTACATGATATGAAATACAAAGAGACCTGTGAGTGTTGCGGGCATACTGCCACGGCATTCACACACAATCTGAACAAAACCATTATTGGTGCGTTCATCCAATTCGTTGCTCGATATGAGCAAGAGAGGCGACCAATGAACATCAACAAGGAATTTCAGTGGTCACACAACCAACTAGCCAACTTCAGGAAACTCAAGTTCTTCAATCTGATTAAGAAGACGAACGATAATGGCTATTGGGTACCCACGATCAAAGGAATCAAATTCTTTTACGGTGAGATCTCAGTCAACGATCCTGTTGCAACTATGAATGGTGAAGAGATTCCAGACGATCATCCTGCATGGGATACACAGAGGAAGAAACGTCGCAGGTTATTCATCTCCGAGGTTGAAGAAACGCATTACAAACAACGTCCGGAATATCAAGCAGAGAAGTCTGGGCAATTAACAATTACATAATGATATGAGTCAAACAGAAAAAGACATGCTGAAAGGGTTGGCAACGGTGGTAGTAATGATTGCATTGGTCATGCTGTCAGCATTTGCGCATTCAGAATTAACACGCAAAGACAAGCAAATCCAAGACCTTAGAGAGGAACTGACGTTCTCTGTGGAAAACTATACGACACTGCAAGTAGAACTTGATACACTGAAGAGAGAATACGACGTCTCTGTGGATGAAAAAGAGAAGTTGGGAGAAGACGTAAAGAAAGCTGAGGCAAAAGCTGTTAACGAAGCGGCAGAGGCTAAGAAGCAAAAGGGTATTGCATGGAATGCTAAGAACGAGCGGGACAAGATCGAAGCACAGAAAGAAACAATTGGTCAGATTGCGTCTTACTACTACCTAGCAGCATCAGAACTAGAAGAAGCGATGGGCAACACAGCTATGGGAATGAGCGAGGCAATTTACGACAACTGGGACTCAGCTTCTTATTATGTAGATCTTGCGAAAGAGAACCAGACCAAGGCTTACGAATGGAAGGGGTTGGCAGATCAATTACTTGAAACACTTTGATATGCCAAAGGAGGTAAAGCCACCAATTAAACGCCATCACCTAGCCTACGCAACGTCAGTAATCTGCCTTGGATACGCTGTTGTACAGCACTTCACGCTACCGAGAGTGTGTGCCGAGGCTATGCGCGGTATAATGTTAGGAACGTAATATATAAACATATGACAAAAAATACAGGAGACTGGAACTCAGGAGACTGGAACTCAGGACACTGGAACTCAGGAGACTGGAACTCAGGAGACCGGAACTCAGGACACTGGAACTCAGGAGACCGGAACTCAGGACACTGGAACTCAGGAGACCGGAACTCAGGAGACCGGAACTCAGGAGACTGGAACTCAGGACACTGGAACTCAGGAGACTGGAACTCAGGAGACCGGAACTCAGGAGACTGGAACTCAGGAGACTGGAACTCAGGAGACTGGAACTCAGGAGACCGGAACTCAGGAGACTGGAACTCAGGACACTGGAACTCAGGAGACTGGAACTCAGGACACTGGAACTCAGGAGACCGGAACTCAGGATCATTCAACACCGACAGTTCAAAGATGCGTTTGTTTAACAAAGAATTAGACATGACGGTTGAAGAGTTTTACGAAAAACATAATATTTATGCTGACATCCCTTTGAATCGTTGGGTGAATAAAGAAGATATGACAGACGAGGAGAAAAAGAATGTAAAGGGATGGGAAACAATGGGAGGTTATCTAAAGACGCTCGACTTCAAAGAGGCGTGTCGTATTTGGTGGAAAGAAAATCCAAAAGACCATGAGCGGTTCCTCAGTCTTCCGGGGTTCGATGCAGCAATCTTTGAAGAGATCACAGGTATAAACGTAAATGAGCCAGAAGACCTTGTAGAAATCGACGAAAAGAAATGGAGCAAGAGAACAATCAAGGAAGCTCTTAGAAATCATTTAGGGGAGTAATCCCCTCTTCCAGTGGGGAGCTGCCGGGCGCGTAACCCGACTAAGCGGCTATCCTCTGGAGGTGAGTAACGCCCGCTTTTTTTCTCAAATTATATGAAGCTAGAGCAAAAAATAGCTAATGACGTACATGCATTACTAGAAAGAGAGTATAACTTAAGCATTAAGCCTTCGGCTGCTATTGGTATAGCGAGATGTTCTCTCAATCATCAAAAACAAAACCAAAATTCTGCTTTTTACAGGAAGAGTAAGCATTTCATTGACGCGATTTACGCAGCGTATTTTGACAGCATCAAACTACCTGAAAAGGAGTACACAAAACATTCAGCTTTCTGGTTTGCACAGTTTGTGAAGCGTCACTATGTTCTTATCCCAATTAAGAACAACAGGTTAAATAGGAAGATTGCCCACTGGTTACGTAAACTCTTTTGATCTCTTCAACGCAGTAGTGGCGCGAATATGAAAAAAATAAAAGTAAAAAATAAACAAGACTACCTTGAAATGCTCATTGACGACGAGGATTATGAATTCATTTCGAGCATCAGTTGGTCGCTGAATGGGGGTGGTTATCCAGCAGGATGGGTGAATGGCAAAACAGTAAAAGCTCATCGCATTATTTTTCCGTCAAAAAAAGGATTTGTGACAGATCACATAAATGGCAATAAGCTCGATAATAGAGCATCAAATTTGCGACACGCAACTCAACGACAAAATTCTCAAAACAGATCATCCTTAAAACGGGTCTGTTCCTCAAAGTTCAAAGGCGTCTGTTGGCACAAGAATAATAAAAAATGGGTAGCGCACATCACTTCTTCAGAAGGTGCCAGAGTTCACCTCGGAAGTTTTGAAGATGAGCTGTTGGCGGCAAGAGCATATAATGATGCTGCGAGAAAAATGTATGGTGAATTTGCTAAATTAAATTTAATTTCCTAGAGCGCATAACACGTTTGTGCGTTCAATGGAGGTGAAATTGAACTGGAAGAACGCCCTAAAGACAGGACTCTCATTCGTCATCGTTGTCCTAGCGACGTACGGCATGCTCGTTATGGCGTGCGCACTCTAGCAAGGAGGTGATCTGTATCTCGCCGCTGCTCCGGCGGTGTAAATACCAGAGCACTTTTCTACAAATGTATGAAGAACAAACACTTAACATTCCTACCCGACGAACAGTTGGCGCACCTTAAAAATATTTATGAAGAAGGTGTAAAAGGGCCAGTAGAGGTTGTGTATCGCACCAATGACAAGACATGGCGCATTACAAAAGTCCGTGGTCATGCAGAGATTGCGGTGTTTGACACAGAAATAAATACACACATATTTGCCAGACTCCACAACACTTTTCCAGCAATCTACAAAGAACTCCTCGCTGCACGTGAGCTTGTTCAGGTGGTTGAAGAATGTTTACCAAAGTGTGATACGTCTGAACCTGATTGTCCTTTGTGTAAGCAATGGATTGCTCTCAACCAATACAATGAATCGAAGGTATGAACATACATTTTTGTTCTGAGACACCATGTCCCCAACACGAGGAGGAGATAGCTAACATCTATAAGAGCGGATTTTCTACACACTATATTGAGGAAGTGAAAATATATGAACATCGAACAACAAGTCTGCTCACTTGAGCTAGCAAAACAATTGAAAGCGTTAGGTGTGAAACAAGAGAGTGTGTGGGAGTTGGTAAAATATGGAGACCGTCCGTATGTTCTAGAATGTAACTACATTTCTCCAATGAACACGTCTTACGAAGCCGATTCATTCGTACCAGATAATAAGATCTCCGCCTTCACGGTAGCCGAGCTAGGAGAGATGCTGCCAGAGATATTCGTTAATGAGTTTGACCGTCTTTTAGGTTGGGATACGGGTAAACACAAAATGGATGACGGGAGAGTTGTTTGGTACTTCGGTTATGACGCAACGACCCCGGTGCATGAATCCGACACAGAAGCCAACGCCCGCGCTAAAGCCCTTATCTGGCTCATTGAAAACAAACACATTGAAGTATGAAAAACCTATTCAAAGGCTGCTTCGGCCCGATTCTCATCATGTTCATGATTGTTGGCGTACTACTTGTTGGTACGGCACTACTTCTGAACCAAGCGGTTACACTCAACATGTAGCCTGCTGAATCCTGAACACGATATCGTTCTTTGTTACAACTCATGGGCAGTACAGCGATACTGTCTGCGCACATTGGGAGTGCGCACGTTAGATTGATTTACATAATCGTGTTCAGAGTTCAGTATGAAAGCAATGAAAAGAAAGGTTCTGGAGGAGGTGCTGTCCAGACCACAACTGTGTGCCAGAAGACAAGAAGGAACATGCTCGGGAAGGATGACGATCGAGCACGCTCTAGGTCGTAAGAATGAAGAGGCATGGAATTGTGTGATACTTTGTTGGTATCACCATCTAGGCAAAGGACTAAAGAAGGAGTTGAACAGGATGATTGCATACCAGCAGTCCACAGAAGATAACCTCAATAAATACCCTAAATCCAAGCCGCTTTGGCTCAAGGAGAAAGCTTACTTAGAAGGTAAGTATCCTGAATACATTGACAAAAAGACCAATCCGTGATAGATTGGCCTGTCAAAAATAATTATATGAAACATCAACTCAATTCAGCAGGTACATGTCTAGTGAATCTAGCAGCTCTAGGTATTGGCATCCTTGTTCTTGGTGTTTCGATCAAGATCATTTTACTGTTCGTCGATATCGTGATCCATCTACTTATCAAACTATTTAGCTAATTTAATTCTATGGAAATACTCAAAGTCATTGGCGCCTACCTATTGCTAGGCAGCCTCGTACTAATCGTAGGTCTCATTGTAGCACCGTTAATCACAATCGGTGTGGTGCTGATGAATGCTTACTTCACCCCTGTGGGGGCAGTTATTGTTGTTGGTCTTGCTCTGCTTGCTCTTGTAGGCTGGAAGAAATCAGCTTTTTAAGCTGCTCTAACGATTTCGTATCAAGATCTTTAACTGCATCAGCACGTTGATCTGGTGGTAGTTGTTGCATTTGCTCGAACGCGCGATTGGCCTTCACCTTTGATTGACCACCGAGATACTGCCGTACTGCTGTTTTAGCTTCATCACGTGTGATGTTACCTTCAAGAAGTTCATGTCGAATTGATGACTTGAACTCTTCTTCTTCTTTCTTATCGAACAATCTAATCTCACGATCTTTCAGTGTCTGGTTGATGATTCGTGATTCATAATACTCAGAAGGCGTGCCGATCAGTTTTCGAACGAACGGCATGTTTTTGATATCTGGGAAATCCTTATTCAGCAGACCAGTACCTGACTCAAACGTGTTTGCCACAAAACGTCCGGCTCCACCAGTGGTGAAGTCGAGGAAGTGATCGAGAAGTTCAGGTGATACATCAGCAAATCCAGCCTCAAGATCATTACCACCCGTAGCTTTGTTTATCCAATTAGTAATCTTCTTGCTCGTAGGTCGAACAGAACCAAAGTAGAGATCGCTCTCCTTTCTCTGTGGTCCGAAAGGAAGATTCTCTGGCTTGATTGGTCCACCGAACCAGTTCTTATTTTCTGCCGCTTGAACGAATGGATCAAAGAACGTAGGTGAAATTGTCTGATTGAAGCTACCACTACTGAGAGGGTTAAACGCCTCATTTGAGGCCATAGCCAAACGCTTCATTGAATCAGTAGGTGTCTTCTGACCACGCGTGGTCTCAAACATCACATCTCCCATCACTTTCAAAATGTTGTAACCATAAGGCAGCGGTACCTTAATATAGTTACCGTTCGGCATCATGAAGATGTAGTTGCGATCCTTGATTGAATCATCAATCTTTTTATACTCTTCTGCATTGATTGCATGGTTCATCTCATTGAGACCGTATGATGTTGCCACGATACCAGCAGCAATCTTCCTGATCTTAGGTGATTTCACCATTGCAGAAATCATCTTCGTTGAACCTTGAATACCCGCATTGGCAAACAAGTACAAGGAATTGAGGGCAGAACCCCAGTTTCCTTTTTTGTTAAAGTTGATTGTTAGATTCTTCGCGAGTTGTGCAGCCCGTTCTTTACTCATCCCGGCATCTTTTGCGGCCTTGTAAGCAGACAAGCGCGTTGCACTTTCTACTGCTTCGTTTGATGCCTCGACATACTCACCGACTCCATTGAGGAATGAAGCCATCTTTTCTTTCGTGTTATCAGCCTGATAGTTTCGGATCTTCTTTAGCAAATCGTTTGTCTTATCTTCGATTCCCTTAGAGTCAAAGAACCCAACACGACCACCCTGTTCCTTCATTTCCTGATACAAAGCCGCCCACTCGCTATCAATGTCACCCTTTCGTACGTTATTCCAAACACCCTTCATTGCTGAAGGCACATCTTTGAGCACCTGACCTGCCATCTCTGCGCTTTGTTCTCCGCCCAAGTGAATAAGGGCTGTCTGAATATCACGTTCAAAGTTAGTGATGAGGAATTCTGGGTTCACTGTGGTGTTAACTGAACGCAAGAAGTTATTTACATTCTGTAAGAATCGGATACCTCGTTCGGTACCCATGTTCTTCATTGCCTCAGCAAGAGCCTTGTCATGAATGGTAATCAACTTCAACTTACCGTCCTCATATACCTGTACAACATTGTCAGCGAACTTGAACTTAGGATCGAAGTATTGGATCTCACCGGACTTGTCGAATACTGGGGTGAACTTGAGGTTCTCCACCTCCCACACTTTAGGGTTTGGGTTTTCTTCTGCGAGTTTAAGGAGTGTTTGACCAACCTTATTCTTCTCCGCACGGATAGCAGAGTCCTCGAAATCAAGTACAGCCTGTGTGAATGGGTTGTTCTGGGCTTGTGATTCACGTCCCTTAGCTCGTTTAATATCTTTTCCAGACAAACTAAAGCCCTGTCCGCGAAGGCGCATGTCATCAAGATCAGCTCGTCCCTTCAATGGGGCGTAGTTGTTATAGCTTGTTCGTAAGGTATTTGCTGAGTCAGTAGAAAGAATACCTGCTTCACGAAGAATATTGATTCGTTGATTTGTGATGTTCTTCTGGAAGAGCTTCTGTAGCTCGTCCATGTTGCGAAGTTTCCCTGAGTCCTGGAATCCTTTGAGAATTGCCTTAGCCTCGTCATCTGTCATTCCACTACCATTGAGCTTGCCGAATTCATCGAAGATCTTTGCATTACGTTCAGGAGCATGCTTGGCATAAAGGTATGTTCCGAACTCGTCTAGCGAGACGTCAGCATCTTTCATGGTCTTGAGTAGTGGCTCAAGTGTCGTTCGGTCAAAGTTGTCCAAGCGTTGTTTCGCGCGTCCAATAAATAACTCAGCTTGCAAGTAGGCATCTACATCATCTGCAAGTTTCACGCCTTTTGTTTCTTCAATAGTCTTCTGAACAAAGCCGAGTCGATTCATCTTGTCTTGAAGATTCCGCTGTAGTTTTTGGAACTTAGTCTCTTCTGACAACTCAAATCCAGGCTCCTTCTCTCGGAAGGAACTTCGAGCACCAGACTTAATATCAGTAACCTTATCAGCGGTCTTGGCAGAATCCAAAGGGATACTGGTCTTATTACGCACAGACGTTGAGGCCAGATCAATATTCGGAATCTCTTTTGTGGAGTCTTTGAGAACTACACGGTTATATCCATCTAACAAATTCTCAACTTCCCTTTGTCGTTTGATTGGATCACGAATTGTAATCAATTCATCTGCTCGACGAGAAACATCTTCGGCAATATCCTTTGCAAGTTTCTCACCAATTTGGTCTTTCAACTCATTCTTAACCAAGGAAGTAACCTTTGCCTTACCGGCTTTACCCGGCAGTGGTGGCAAGTCGAGCATAGTGCTGAGACCAACACCAATTATTGCAAGTCGCCCTGCTTCATCTTCATCTGCACCCAAAGCAGAGATGATATCTTTTGATTCATCTACACGACGGCGGAATGAAACGATTGGCTCTTGCCCAAAGAAAGCCTCTTCAATAGGGCCTTCTGGTTTGAACTCTGGCTCAAGATCTGTGGTTGATTCAATCAAGCTGAAGGCACCGGAAGTGATTTGTCGGGCCATGAATCCAGGGACCTTTGCGAGAAGATCAACGGTTCCCTTCACAATATCTACAGGAACTGTGAGAGCTTCTTCAAGCCTTTGAGTTGGTGACTTTGCAATCTCTTCTTTTGAGCGACGAACAATGAACTCCTTGGCTTTTTCTGCTGCGCTACCACCCACTTCCTGAATACCACGCCGGAGCTCAGGACTGATTGTTTCAGTAAGATTTACTGTATCAAAATCTGGAGATACCACCTGTTCTTCTAACAAGAAGTTGACCACCTCTGGTTTGTCCCAGTTACGGATAGCCTCTCTTGCCGCTGGCAGTGTGATGTCGCCCCTCTTGTATTTATTGATTGCCTTCTGTTCAACAATGACCTTCCCCTCTTGTCGGTTGCGGGGTTCATACTGCCCAGGAAGACGATCTTTTCCTGTAATAAAATCCTGAACTGTCTGAGACAATGTCTTTGTAGACTTGAGTGTCTGTAAATTTTTACGTGTGTCCGTACCTCCGATTGCCTTACTGATTACATGGTCCACTTCAAGTGAGGTATCTGCAAAAGTACCTTCACGCAATTCGTTCTTCGTCTGTGTGCTGACTCTACGAGGTGTAATAAACGGCTTTCCCTCTTCAGTGAGAGCAAATTCACCCCCATCTTCAAACGTAAAGACACGGCCGCCCTCAATCGGGGTGACCTTACTAGCCTCTGGTGTGAAGAAAGGAGAGACGATTGGTGGTTGTGTAATTTTGATACCCTCTGTTTCTGCCACCTGTTCCACAGCCTGCTGTGGTGTCTCAGTTGTTTTTGCAACTTTAATAACTTGGCCAGCCTGTTTTGCTTGGCCTTTTTGCAGAACTGATCGTGCTACATCAAGTGACATAAATTTATTCGGAAATTCCTAGGAAAGCATTGAAGGCTGCATCTTCTGGACTAACTTCTGTAGTTGCACTGAAGTTCTGTTGAATGTATTGACGTGCATCTGATGGATTGTTTGGGTCGAGACCTTGAGCAAACATCTTCTTCTTGTCAGTTGAAGAGAGAAGTTTCACAGCATCCTCATCACTCGGACCAGCAAGAGCTGGTGCTTGAGGTGGTGCAGTTGTAGCACCTGTCTCAGCAAGATAATCCTGATACAGCGCATTGATAGTTTCTTCAGTAGGAGAACCCAACGCGTCACCAAGAAATGCACCCTCTGTGATGGCAAGGTTCCTGAATTCTTCAAATGAAAGTGCTTGTTCTGGCTCTGGTGTGACGGTCGTTGTTGTTGATACGACTCCAGGCGCACCACCCCCAGCCGTGATGATCTCCTGTCCCACAATCTGGCCTGTTCGCGCATCCTTCTTGAGCTGCAAAAAGCGATCACCCTTCAAGGAGCGAACCTCAAATGTGAACTGCCCATCCGCTTGCTGCTCTGCCAGTGCAGACACAGTACCTACAGGCAAACCGACCTCTGTTTCGAGTTGTGTTGCCTGTTCTTCTGACAGGGTACCAAGAAGATTATTATCACTAAGGAAATCTAGGACTCCTTCTTTACGTGCTTGGGTTGCTTCCTGTCGCTTAGCACGAGCCTGAGAGATGCTATTGAGTCCGATGATTGCAGTCTTAATCAAGTTCTTGTCTCCGGAACGAATAGCTGATTGTTGTTGTGGTGTGAGCCAGCGCAAGTTCTCTGGTGTCAGAGCCGATGCTTGATCGACAAGAGCTGTGTGCAGTGCTCCACGCTGTAGATCAATTTGAGTATCAAAATTCTGCGGCGCGCTAAGGAGTTCGTCGCGTCGTTGTTTGATCTTATCTTGAGACTTTTGTCGGACGAGATCAACAAAGTTCCCAGCAGCGGTTACGTTCTGGGTCGTAGCTTGTTGTTCTGCCGCAGTAGGAACTGTGCCTTCACCGAAACGGTCAGCAGTTACACGCTGTGTTGGGATACCAGCTTCTCGGTCAATCTGCAATTGACGACGTGCGCCAGTTGCTTGGCCAGAAGCTTCAAGCTGCTCTTTAACTCGTTCCTGTGTTTCCACAGGAGATTCGGTTGCGGATTCAAGTACAGGAGGCATATTAGATAAATTGCGTTAATTGTTCTTGTGGAAATTCTTCGCTTGTTGCAACTTCACTCACCACATCCGCTCCTGCTAGTTCTCGTCCTCGTGTCTGAATTGCCGTTTCTCTTGCTCGCGCGATCGAACCTGGTGTTGGTGTTCCGAGTGTCTGAAACAATCCCTGAGTTACTGGGTTGGTAATATCACCTGTAATATCTTGGACTGCTTGTGTTCCTAGGAGTTCTTCTGCTGTTTGAGTTTTACCAGCAATCCTTTCAGCAAACCGTTGCTGTGCTGCTGAGGCGATAAGTCCTTGCTGCTTCGGAAGTAGCCCTTCTAATACTGTCTGGAAACGTGTTGGTAATGCACTTTCCTCACCCAAGAGTTCCGCTGCTTCGCCACTGAATGTCGCTCCACGTTCCTCAAGAGATCCACGAGCAGCGCGTAATTCCTTCTGTTCACGCAGTTCTTGCGCTTCAAGTTCTCGCTGACGAGCCTGTGTTTCAAATCCGATACTCTGGATGAAGGCGTCTCGCCCTCGTC
>JGI10211J34971_10004061_pt1 | contig 11658 bp, 5 predicted proteins | sample Etolagsediment_FD_34971 | JGI IMG/M metagenome (IMG submission 34971)
TGTCAAACCTGGCCTTCCCCACCAATCTCAATCGCGAGCCAGTTGGAGTGCGCCTGACCGGACAACTCGGAGACGATCCATCGTCTGGATTCCGGCTTGCCGCGACCTTCGATCACCAGAAAGAGGTTCCGGAACATCGCTACGAGTTGGAACTGACAAAGATCGATCTCACGCAACTGGCAAGCCTGTATGAGACAACGCTTCCGCTGGAGATTCTCTCGGGGACGGTGACCCTCACCGCGAGGTTCACCATGCGTGGGGAAGATGTATTAGGAGAGATCTCGCTCTTGCTCGAAGCCTTTCGCTGCACTGAACAACCGGGGCAACCCCTATTCGGCCTCACGCCGGAGCTCTCCCGCCGCAGCGTCGAAGGCCTCAACCGCTATGCGGAGAGCCTTCCTGTTGTGATTGGATTCCTCGTCGACGGCAACAGCTCCTCACCTCAGATCCATTGGGAACGTCCTCTGCTCGAGATCGCTCGCCAGGGACTGCTGATGGAAGGCCGGCGCGAGCTACAAGAAGCTATCGACCGACTGGGCCTTCGCATCGACGCGTTGGAGACTCCCGATGATTTCTCCCTCCCCGAAGGGTACGCACTGCTGCAAGAGCGCGCGGAAGAGACCGCCCGGACACTGATCGAAGGCGGCGTTGAGGAGCTGGCTCCGGCTGACCTGTCGGATCCGCTCAAGACGCTGCTCGAGCAGCTTTTCCGCAGTCAGCAAGGCAAAGAAGAAGACTGAGAAAGCACCACCCGGTTCATTCGCCCCGCGCGAACTCACCTGCAGCGCAGGAAGGCATACGCGCCTTCGGTCCTCACAAACAACCGGACATATGGGCGACATCGAGGTGCCGAATGTTCCCTGGAAAGGTGCCTTGGGAGATTTGTTTCAGTCAGTCAGACCACTTTCATTTAAGCGTAATCGAAATTACATTTGACTAGCACGCCGCACTCAATAGTCAAACCGGGTGGTGAAAGAGGGGGAACAGGAGGATGGACTCTAGAAAGTGAGGGTTTTCCAGAGTCTTTGCCTCCTTGATAGTGCGGCGGAAGCGCTAGGCCCTCCGGTGTCTTCCGCCGCGGTTCCTTTGTGATCATCCTAAAACGGCATTCTCACTTGCAACGGATTGATTAGAGCACGATCCGAGATACTTCCGATTTTGTGGAAGGCAAACTAGCTATCCATCTCAACATTCGCATTCTTACCGTTCGCCCTTGTCAATCACCCTTAGATGTGGAAAGACCTGTTTTCACTAGATTGGCGGAGCCACTGGCAGCGGAGTAGCTTCTTCAAACCACGGCCCAGCAAAGTAGAAGTGTAGCCCGGCACCGAGGACAACATACACAGGAGAGCCACCAATGAATGGTACAGGACCCGGGGGAAGCCATCCCCCAGGCAGAATGTAGCCCAGCCCGACTTCAAGATTTAGGCAGACGTTTTCAGCAATACTCCACTGCGTTCCTGCCGCAGCGTGAAGACCCAGTCCATCCTCTCGCAGTGTGCACCCAGGGGCTACATAGAACTGCATGATCTCACTTTCCAAAGCCTTCCAGAGACCACGAATCGTTATTTGGCTAGGCACTATGAACACGCCCCCGATGGCCTCCACGCCGAGCACGTCATTGAACCAAACCCGGGCACTAAGCAAGGAGAACCCGCTGTCAATCTGCACCCCAAAACCCAACTTCAACTCCAGAACCGACAACTCATCGGGGACCCCCATGCCAGGGGGCGGTGGTTCAACTGGCTGGGCCAGTGCAGAGATTGCGATCGCGAAGCAGGGCAATACTGCTGCCACCAGAACCTTGCGGAAGCGGAGGACCATTTCGGGTCTACTCCAGCCCGGTAAGCTGCTTCTGGCCTGTTCCATCCGCTGCGCTCATTCGCCATATCTCGATACCGCCGGTTCTATCGGACTGGAAGGCAATCATGGCAGAATCCGGTGACCACGTGGGGTCCGCATCGTTTGCCGGATTATTGGTAAGATTTCTCTTGTTCTTTCCATCTACGTCCATTACGAAGATCTCATCGTTTCCGGCTCTGCCTGTAGTAAATGCGATCTTGTTCCCATCCGGAGACCATGCTGGGAGTCTGTCATCCGCTGGATTGAACGTGAGGCGTTTGGTGTTGCTTCCATCTACGTCCATTACGAAGATCTCCCAATTCCCTTCCACTCTGGATTGGAAAGCGATCTTTGTTCCGTCTGGTGCCAGGCTAGGCTCTATGTCAGGATTCTGTTCGCGGTAGGTCAAGCGAGTGACAGACCCATCACTGATGGTTAACTTATAGATCTCCAAGTTGCCATCCCGGTCGGACGCCAAAACGATGAATTTGCTCGTTTCTCCCACCACTGCGGTTGGAGTCCAGGAGGGATCGCCGTCCCATCCGTAGGGTCTATAATCCAACCGAGTGACGCTCTTTTCCAATGGCTGTATGGTGTAGATGTCATAGCCTTTCGAAGATTTGGCATCGCGATTGGATACGAACGCGATTAAGTCTCCTCCAGGAGCCCAAGAGGGGTCCCAGTCTATGGCGCTATTGTCCGTCACCCTGGTTGCCTCAAGGCTATCAACATGGAGCATGTAGACTTCCCAATCTCCGTCCCTATCGGAGCTAAAAGCGATTCTCGCACCATCGGGAGACCAAGACGGCGCCATGTTGTTTGGAACCGTTGCAGCTGGGCCCGGACTAGGCTGTGGCGGTGGCAGAAGAAGATACACCGCAAGACCAACAGCCAAAGCAATCACAGCCAGTATAACCAATGTGTTGTTCATTTCTCACCCTCCTTGCCTTAAGATCACTTGGATCACTCGACAAACACTTGGATACGATGATTCTCGCTGTCTGCAACATAGATCCTGCCATCTTGACCAATGACAATTCCTGCTGGATGAGAGAATTCCCCGCTCTTGTGACCGTATTGCCCCCAGAAAGCGAGGAAACCGCCATCGTCGTCGAATTTCTGCACCCTGTGATTGAGACTGTCAACGATGTAGATATGACCTTCCTCAGTAACTGCGATCCCACACGGCCGGTCAAACTGGCCTTGAAGAATGCCCTGTGCGCCCCATGTAATCGAAAATGCCCCTTTGGTGTCGAACTTCTGGACACGGTGGTTCTCACCATCGGACACGTAAATGCCGCCTTGATTATCGTCAGCAATAGCACACGGATACGAAAACTGTCCTGTGTTACTGCCTCTTCGGCCCCAGCTTAAGAGGAAGTTGCCTTGGGAGTCGAATTTCTGAATACGATGGTTGTAGCCATCCGCTACATAGACATTGTCATCCTTATCCACAGCAACGTCATACGGGAAGTAGAATTGACCGTCAGCATTTCCGAACTTGCCCCAACCCAGCAAAAATGCCCCCTCCGAGCTGAACTTTTGCACGCGGTGATTGAAGGCATCGGTGACGTAGACGTTCCCCTGCGAATCAACAGCCAGTCCCCACGGCTGCTTGAACTGGCCGGGCGCGGAACCATAGCCACCCCACCAGGCCAGGACCTCGCCTTGAGGATCAAGCTTTTGAATCCGGTGATTGCCACCGTCCGCCACGTAGAGATTCCCATCCGCATCTACCGCCAAGTGATGAGGGCTGTTGAATTCTCCCAGACCACTTCCCTTTTTGCCCCAAACGGCTTCCAGTGCAACCGCTTCTTCTGGAAACTGTACGGGAACAAGCTTCTGATTCTGGGAATTAACGACGGTTACAAGAAGTGCGATCATACTCAGGGACAATACCAAAGCCCTTATTGTCAGTTTCAACCTGCGGTGAGCTTTTCTCATGTCACCAGCCCTCTCATACCTATCCCTTGTACCCTAACGTTATTAGGTTGTCTTTGTTAAACACTCAACTCTATATCGGTTCGTACATCTCTGCCTGATTAAATGTCCAAACAGGCCTCCAGACTTCACTCCATCAGCCATCATCGCAGGATAGCCAGCTTTTCAATTGGTGTAGGAATCCACTCACCGTCAATCTTCACTAGTGCCCGATAGATGTACATACCGTTGGCAAGGTGGTGGCCGAGGCTATCCTCCGTGTGCCAAGGGAGAGTCGATGCCGATGTTCTCTCCTGCCAGACCAGCTTCCCGGAGAGATCGTAGATCTCTATTTGTAGTCCCTGAACCTCACATTGACAGATCCCACGGACCATGAAGGTCGTGGTATGCGTTTCTCTTACGGGGTTGGGGGCATTGACCACTCTGATATCATGGCTCTGCGCCTCGACAAAGGAATTTGTCTGCGAGCCGCCTTCTTGACCTGGAAGATCGCTCTCCGGTTCCCTACCTAAGCGCAGAGCTTTTGTCAGCTGCGATTTCACCCCTTGAGCCGGAGTCTCAGAGAAGTGAAGTGTTAGATCGTCGACAAACGTATAGATCCAGTAACCCGTCCACGGATCAAGGGTCAAGCCGTCAGCGATCGTTGATTCGATCCACCGCTTGTCCCCGCTGTCCCACTGCGAGATCGTGCCACTGATCCAGCCAGCGGCAACGGTTTCAGCCAGGCTCTTTTCCGCACCCGCACGCTCAACTGTGATTGAGCCGCCAGCGCCAAGCCCCCAAGCGGCCATATAGGGCACTCCAATCTGCTGCCAGCCGGCCTTCTCTAGCGTCAGCGTCTGATCGCCGACCAGAGGCAGGCCCTCCACGACCACCATGATGTCGTCTTGTGCCCAAATGTAGTAGCCCTGAAGGGAGTCAAGTTCTGTCAGTGTATCGTCTCCCACTGTTTCCCAGTTTCCGGTCTCTGAGTCCCAATGGCGAAGATCAAAAGCTCCTCCAAGTTCATCGAAAACTACCTGAGGCGATGGATCCTGGGGGCTCAGACCGAGTGAGACAAAATTCAGTCCTGGAAGGAGCCAAACCCTCTGCTGTGAATCGGTTGACTTAAACCCGTATGGGTCCTCTGGAATATCCCTAATTTGCGCCCCCTCTACCAGCGAGGTCTGCTCACCTTCGACGACGACACTAACGGAATACGTGTCAGACCATCCTGCCACTGGTTTGGGAACAACCTGTACCTCGTAGTCGCCCAGCTTGCGATCGGGAATCACCACCTTTTGATCGGGGTCCCCGTCACCATCAACATCCTCCTCAGTGTAAGTGGCCCCCTGCATCCCTGCGGTTTCCTTGTCGATGAGCACACCATCGGGGTCTACCAGAACTAGATTCACCGGCCCCGTAGCGATGGTAGTTAGACCTGTACCAGTTACTGCCACAGTTTGCCAGCCCCAAATATCCTGCCGTGACTGCAAATTCTTTTCCCACAGCTCAAGTCGCACGTCGTATGCGTGGGCATCCTCGGGCAACCCTGTAAGCACAAGCTTGCTACCCGATCTGAACCACCTTGCTTGGCCCGACGTGATTCGTTTCCACTTCTTTGCGGGTCCGTAGGTGATGAGCGTACCAGTCTCCCGCACCCATAGCTGCACTTCAAAATCCCCTGCCGCTGTCCCAATGTTCTTGACTTGGCACTCCGCAATGACTCTTCCAGGGTAGGCAGCCACTGTAACCGTACCAGACACAAATTCAGCGTCGATACGATCGATAGGAGACGACGAAACTGTAAACGACCTCGTGGCCGGCGTCGGATCTACATTACCTGTTTCATCTCTAGCCTTGACGTAGACAGTGTACTCGCGATCGGAGAGATTTTGGAACGTTTCGTGTGTCGAGGACCTGAAGGAAGACCAACTACTACTTACCCCATCGAGTTTGTATGAGTATTTGAGATCTGAGACTCCCGTTACATTGTCAGAGCCAGTCCATTCGAAGGTAACTTGATCGTCGGTGATCGTTTCTCCGTTTTTCGGACCGCGAATAATCATCGTTTCTGGTGGTATCTCGTCTATGGAAGAGGAGGCGGATATCTTAAAAGATACGCTGGCAGGCGTGGGGTCGACATTCCCGGCCTCATCTCTCGCTTTCACATAGAAGGTGTACTCGCTATCGGGGAGATTCGAATAAGTCCTATGAGTTCTGGATCTGAACGGAGACCAACTGTTGTCTTTTCCTTCGAGCTTGTACGAGTATCTAAGCTCAGAGGCTTGTGTTACATCATCAGAGCCAGTCCATCTTAAGGTAACACTGCTGCTAGTTAGGGTCTCTCCCTCACTTGGGCTTTCGGTAATTGTGGTCTCCGGCGACGACAGATCAGAACCGCCACCAGTTTCGATGCAGATAGTCATTGACTCATCGTCGTAGGCACCACTTGGGTCATGAATCCTCAGTGACACATCATACGTTCCAGGATTGTCATAGGTGTATGTTATTCTTCTTCCCCTATGGCTGGAACCATCGCCAAAATCCCAGTCGAAGGTCAGGTCATCTGTTTCATCATCGGGGTCCTCAGACACAGAACCGTCGAGTGTAATCTCCCGTGATGTGAAAGTCACCTCAGCTGTCCCCGGAGTTATGACACAGCGCTGTTGACCATTCATTTCTCCGCAAGCTTCAATCTTGGCAGTTGGCCACATGTTGTCGAGCATGGGGCCTGCAACTGCTTGGCCGGAGGGAGTCTTCAATGTGCACCAGGTATGTTCATCGTGAAACACGTCGTAAGAGTCGGTTAGTTCTTGAATGACTAGATCTTCATACCCAAATACAGTAAGGAAAATGCTTCCGAGGTTCAATGCTTTCCTGGCTTTTTCCGATAAATGAATAATTGCCGCTATTTTGCCAGGTACGGCCATAATCGGTCCTGCCACTGCAAGTGCATCACCTAGGTCGAATTTCTTACACTCACATATGAGCCCATCATCCCGCCAAATCTCAGAGTGTCCAGGAGGGCTAGTGGCAAGCTCATAGCCAGATAGGCCTGCCCCAAGAACGAGAAGAGCTATGCCCATAGTGATTGGCTCAACTTTTGGCGTTATCGTAGACAGCTGTGCTGTTGAGTTGGCTATACTGTGTACACCAAGCCCCGGGAAGTACTTGCCTTCGGGATCGTACGTGTGGACTATGATGTTCTGCTCTGTCAGCACAGCTCTTACTGAGTTGTCGACAACTGGCTCATGGCTCTCGCCTCGTACCTCGATGGTGATTGCCATGTTCTTAGCAACAAATGAAAAGTGGCCGCTCGAATTGGTGGTTCCTTCAACTATGATGATATCATCCTCTCCTCCGCAAGGACATCCAATGTTGAGCTCATCACCCGGCTTACACCATGCCACGGGGTTCTGCTCGTGAATATCGGAGGCTCTATACACTTCCCAACTGAGACGGTAGGTTCCAGGTTCACCTGATGGACATTCAAAGAGCGCTCCTGCCTGCCCAGAGCCTTCATTGGCGTATGGACGAGCTTTCCCAATGATCTTACCGGTACTTGCCTTCTTGAAGACGAAAACCACCAACGCTTCTTCCCCTAAATCGTTCTGGTAGGACAACGTGCAGTCGATATGGTTCGCATAAGGGCCTGACTCAAGGCAGTTAGCGGTAAATTCCAACCCGGTGAACGTGCCCCCACACGGGCAGACTACTTCTTGCTCCTCAGTTGGCTCTGACCATGCTATTGGCTGACAGTTATGGAAGTTAAAAACAGTTGCTGCACACAATTCATCTTTAGTTATAAGAGCATACTTAAAGTAGTCGTTATATGCCTGTTGTTTTTCAGAATCACTTATCTTGCCGTCGCCATTTGAATCATACTGCACAACTGCTGCTCTCAAAGTAGCTTGCGCTAAGATATGAGCACAACTCCAGAGCGGGCAGTCGAAAGGTAGGGGAGAGGTGGTATCACATTTCTTATACGCCTTCCAACTTACTTGATAGACGCCCAAGTTGTTAGAAGGGCAGTCAAAATACACTTCTGCTGTACCAGTCCCTTGATCAACTTCGACTACCTCATGCGCTACAACTTCTCCAGTTGCCTGCTTCTTGAATATAAACAGTATTTGTGACTTTCCCCCAAGCTGATTGTTGTAGTGCAAGCCACACCGTATCTTGCCATCAGGCGTACAGGTCGCAGAGAAGCTCAATCCAGTAAATGACCCTGGAGGTTCCTCTGTACATGCTATACGAATTGTCTTGCTAAACTCGTTGTTGTTTTCGTTGCTCTCATCGACTTTTCTATCGTAATCAGCAATGGCTTTGAAAGTGTGATTCTTATCACACTGCTTCATCCAGGACCACTTACTCGCCGCTCCGGTAAAGGCAATCGTGGCGGTAGCACCTGCTGTCAGCCTGCTGAGATACTTCTTCTCGAGGTAGATGCCGTCAGCGTACAAGGCCGTATAGAAGCTCCCCGCTCCCTTAGATCCCTGATTCTTAACCCTGACATTGACGGTGATAGCGTCGTCCTCAGCTGGATGTGTGGGAACCCAAGTAGTTTCCGTAATAGTCAAGTCGGGTTTTTGGCCATCGGTCTTTTTTATGTAATGCTGAGGCTCAGGCTTGGTGAGGATGACAACGCATTCCTCCTCGTAGGTGAGGTAGAGGCCTTTGACTTCCACCCATTCTCCAATGCGCAACTCAGGAGCCGGGTTAACGCTCTCCCCATTCGCTAGCACCCTGACTATCCCAACCTCACCACACGGAGGATGAGGGCCTTTAACTATACTCACAACGTCTACAACAATATCGTTTTGATGCGTGATTTGACCGCGAAGCGTAATTTCACCTTCCGTAACGATGATTACCCCATCAGCGAGAGAGGTAGGTTCTGTCCAATCGCTGATTGCTCCGTAGTTGTCGGCCACCCTTGCGATTGCCCCGAAGATTCCAACGCGACTGTACCTGTGGGTGACTCTACTCGAAGAGATCCAACCACTGTTGATGTCGTCTCCAAAGACAAAGAAGTAGGAGTCTACTTCGCCATCCGGGTCGTAGGAGCCAGAGGCATCAAAGGTAACATTTTCATTGACTCTAACGATGGCTGGAGCGGGAGACGTGGAGAGTCGCGCAATGGGGGGCTGATTCTCTCCTGCAATGACTGTAATGCGCCTTGATTTCCATCCCTCGGCACCATCATCGTCAAGAACCCTTAAAAGCACTTCGTAATCCCCGCCAGTCTCATAGGACCAGCTGGGATTCTGAGACCTACTCGCTATCCCTTGCGTAGGGGGTCGGTACCAGTTCCACTCTACGATTGTCCCATCGGGATCATGAGAGCGATCAATAAACTGGATCGTTTCGCCCGCCCTAGGTGTAGCTGGTTTCCAGGTAAAGTCAGCCACAGGGGGTTGGTTTTCGCCCGAGCCGGAGATCTTCATTATGTAGTGATGCGCCTGGAGCAAGTGGACATAGCAATATTCGACTTCGACGTCCCATTCTTGGACTCCGTACACCTCAACCTTATCACCAACGTTGATGTTGGGATCAACGTATCCGGGGCTGGGGATACCGCCGCCCACCAGAACAAATATCGGATTGGCGCACGGGTGTGGCCCAAAAGACACTTGGTCAATCTGAACATACCACCACACTGCACCAACATCGAAAACCGATTGGAGCGCCGTGCCGGTGAATTTGATCTCTTGGCCGGCTGCAAATGTACTCAATGGATGAGTAGAAATGAAGGCAAGCGCCAATATCGATGGGATAACCGCTGACAGCACGAGGAATCTAAGCGTCGGCATGAAGATAGATAATTTCTGCCTTCCCATCATCTCGCCCTCCGTCCGACAACCCCTGCTAAGCAAGCAATGTCTAAGTACTATTCGTTTTTATTAGTAGATAAACACTGTGTCAGTTTACGCAGGAGGATCGTAAAACTCAAACCCAGAGATGTCTCACGCAAGATGAGCATGAAGGGAGGAGGTGTTTCTCGTGCGAGGTGAGCATGGGATGACACTGGTAGCCCAAACGCGTGTGTCGAATCATAGGAGGCATGATCCTGATGATGACAGACGCACGTGTGATGAACATCGACGAACTGAAGGCATTCCTCGCTTCGAGCAATGTGCTGACGTTCAAGGGTGGTTCGCGGGGAGAGACCTACGCTTGGATCGAGCGCACCTTACGTACCTACAGGTACCTCGCTCGCCCCCGCTCAGAGAAAGGACTGCTCCGCTCTTACATGCAGAAGATGGCAGGAATCTCTGGTTCACAACTGACTCGCCTCATTGGTCAGTTCCGCCGTACAAGGCATGTCCGCATTAATCCCTACAAACGGCATTGTTTCCCCACTACGTACACGCGAGAAGATCAGCTCCTGTTAGCTGAAGTAGACGAGGCCCACGCGAGACTTTCTGGCAAGGCCACAACGGCAATCTTCAAGCGAGAATATGAGATGTTCGGCAAGGAGGAGTTCAAGCGTCTGAGCAACATCTCCGTTGCTCACCTGTACCGGTTACGGCAAAGCTCCTTCTACCGTAATCACACCCTCACTATCGAGAAGACCAAACCATCCTCCTGTCGGTATGGAGAACGGCGCCGCCCTGATCCACAAGGGAGACCAGGGTACATACGGGTGGACACAGTTCATCAGGGAGAGCTCAATGGGGTAAAAGGGGTGTATCACATCAATACCATCGATGAGGTTACCCAATGGGAAGTGATCGGCTGTGCGGAGAAGATCAGCGAGCACTGCCTTGTGCCCGTGCTTGAGAATCTTCTCTCCCAGTATCCATTCACCATTCTCGGGTTTCACAGTGATAATGGAAGCGAGTATGTCAATGGTGTAGTGGTAGAGCTGCTCAACAAGTTACTGATCGAGTTTACCAAGAGTAGAGCCCGCCACACCAATGACCAAGCACTAGTAGAAGGAAAGAATGGGAGTATCATTCGCAAGCAGATGGGGCACTGGCATATTCCACAACCGGAAGCGGGAAAGATTCAATCATTCTACAAGGAGACATTCAATGAGTACCTGAACTTCCATCGTACATGTGGGTTCGCCACGGAAACGGTGAACGAGAAAGGCAAGATCAGGAAGAAGTACGACACGTACCTTACCCCGTTTGAGAAGTTCCAGAGCCTGCCTAATCATGAGCAGTTCCTCAAGAAAGGGATAACGATGGATACCTTAAGGAAAGTAGAGCAGCACCACAGTGATACTGAGTATGCTATCCTCGTGCAGGAGAAGAAGACCGCGCTCTTTCGTTCCTTCTCCACACCGGGTATATTGACTTAACGACTCACGCGCTCATGCTCATCTTTCAATGAGAAAAGACTACCCTAAGGAAACTCAACTTAGAACACAGACCCCGACAAGGCAGTTTCCTAAACTGCGATAATCTCAAGCCAGTTGGAAGACTCAGAAAGTGCGTGTTGGCAAGACACGTGGAGGGTCCTATCTATAGTTATTCCTCAGCTTCACCGGGCGTCCACCTTGTTGATGTTCTGGAGGGAATTTCACCAGAAGACTTCTCGGACCCTATCAACTCTACGGGCAGCTTCTATCTGTAAACCAGTTTTGACCATCCTGAGAATGCGGTTACAATCTATCCTACAAGACTCTGTCGAACAAAGGACGTGATTAAGTATGAACCGAAGTCACCTGCCTCATTTTGCACTTCTGGGAGTACTCTTGATTTCTATCGGGTGCTTTCTGACAGGCTGCTTCCTGTTCCCCGGCGGGCCGAAGGCGGTAATCGTGGTCTCGGTCACGGAGGGGTTTGCGCCACTGACGATCGCGTTTGACGGCAGCGGCTCGACAGCAGCAGCGGGGATCAGCACGTACGCGTGGGACTTTGGGACCGACGATCCTGATTCGCA
>JGI10211J34971_10004062_pt1 | contig 11653 bp, 8 predicted proteins | sample Etolagsediment_FD_34971 | JGI IMG/M metagenome (IMG submission 34971)
AAAAAGATTCATCTTTTTATTGCAGGTGTCGGAAACGTTGGAAGCCAGTTTTTAAATATCCTGGAAAAGCAACAGGCTAACTTTCGCAAAAATCACCAGATTGAACTAAAAATTGTTGGTATTGCCAACAATTCCAAATACTTGTTGGATAAGGATGGCTTAAGCTTTGAAAAAGCGCGTAATATAAGGAAGATGGGAACAGCATATCATTCCTTTGCGGATTTTGTTGACTTGATTATTTCCCATAATTTACGCAACAGCATTGTTATCGATAATACCGCTTCGGAGGAAGTGAGCCTGCAATACGCGCGTTTATTCAGTCATAGCATTTCGGTGGTTACCTGCAATAAATTTGCCGGCAGTTCGTCAGTTAGTAATTATGAAAAACTGATGAAACTGACCCGTGACAAAAACTGCAAATTCCAGTATGAAACATCTGTAGCGGCGGCTTTGCCGGTGATTAAAACCATCCAGGATCTGGGCCATAGTGGCGACCGGGTGAACCGCATTGAAGCAGTTTTATCGGGAAGCCTGAATTTTATTTTCAATAACTACAGCGCAGAACGCCCTTTTGCCGACATTGTGCAGCAGGCCAAAGATGAGGGCTATACCGAACCCGATCCAAAAATTGACCTGACCGGCCTCGACGTGATGCGCAAAATTTTGATTCTGGCCAGAGAATCGGGCTATATGTGCGAGGCCGAAGATGTCGCCTTTAATGGCTTCCTGCCGGAGAGTTCCCTGAAAACCAAGACCCCGGAGGAATTCATTGCCTCCTTGTACAGCGAAGAAGATCATTTCAAAAAAATGTACCTGGAAGCGCAACAAAACAATTGCCGCCTGAAAGTGGTTGCTCTGATGGATAATGGAAAGCTCTCTGTATCTTTGCGGCAGATCGACACCGCTAGTCCGCTTTATCATCTGGATGGGAAGGACAATATCGTTTCACTTTTCACCAATCGCTACAATCCCGAGCCGCTCATTATCAAAGGTGCCGGGGCGGGTGCTGAAGTAACGGCCAGCGGCGTTTTCTCTGATTTGATTTATATCGTAAACCGATAGTTATGAAAAACAAAATTTGTGCTTTTGCCCCCGCCACCATCGCCAACCTCAATGTGGGCTTCGATATTCTGGGATTGTCGCTCAACACCATTGGCGACAAAGTGGAAGTGAGTGGAAATGGCACCTCGCAAAACAGGATTACAGAAATTGTAAACGGCAGCACCCTGCCCACCGATCCCGAAAAAAATTCATGTAGTGTGGTGATCCATAAAATGCAGGAAGCTTTGAAACGATTTAAAGGTGTGGATATCCGCATTAAAAAAGGCTTTGCTTCGGGAAGTGGGCTGGGCTCGAGCAGCGCAAGTAGTGCAGCGGCAGCAGTGGCCTACAATGCATTTCTTGGCCACCCTTTCTCCCCTGAGCAACTCGTTCCTTTTGCCGCTGAGGGTGAGCGTGTCGCGTGTGGCACTGCCCATTTCGACAATGTGGCACCAGCCATTCTGGGCGGGCTGGTGCTGGTACAAGGACAAAATCTGGTGAAACTTCCCTTGCCGCAAGGCCTGCATGCCGCGCTATTTTTCCCGGATATCACCATCAACACGGCAGGGTCGCGGAGCATACTCAGACAAAACCTGCCACTTTCGCTAATCTCACGCCAGGTAGCAAATATGGGAGCCTTTGTAGCATCGCTGTTTCAAAAGGATTTAAATCTGATGGCGAAAAGCCTTGAAGACCTTATGGTGGAACCTTCGCGCAAAATGCTCATCCCTTGTTTCGACGAAATGAGAACTGCGGCCATGGAACATCAGGCTCTTGCCTTTGGCATTTCGGGTTCAGGGCCATCCATGTTTGCCCTTGCCGCCAGTGTGGAAATTGCCCGCGAAATTATGACAGCGCTGGAGGTGGTTTATAAAACCTGCGGCATTGAAGCGCAACATTTTATTGTAAAGCTCACCAACGAATCAGAAGCAAAAATTACCAACTTCGAGGATTAAAACCCAATTCCATGAATTTTATCAGCACAAAAGATAGCAACGAAAAAGTAACTTTCAGAGAAGCAACCTTGCGCGGACTTGCCAAAAATAAAGGACTCTATGTTCCTGAAAATGTTCCTCCACTGCCGCCCTCCTTTTTTGAAAGCATCTCCCAAACTGATGATACTGAAATTGCTTTCAGGGTTTTGTCTCCTTTTGCCGGAGAGTCGTTGTCGGATTCATCCTTAAGAAAAATTTTGGCAGAGACTCTTTCGTTTCCGCTTCCCATAAAAAAACTCAGTGATGATATCCATGTGCTTGAGCTGTTTCATGGGCCTACCATGGCTTTTAAAGATGTGGGCGCACGCTTCATGGCCCGATGTCTTTCCGAATTTACTACCACCGGAGAAACTGTAAAGGTGATTGTGGCCACTTCGGGCGATACCGGCAGTGCAGTGGCAAACGGGTTTTACAAAGTGGAAGGTGTAGAGGTTTTCATCCTTTTTCCCAAAGGTAAAATCAGTGCTTTTCAGGAGCAGCAAATGACCTCCTTAGGTGAAAACATTAAGGCCATTGAGGTGGAAGGAACCTTCGACGATTGCCAGGCTTTGGCTAAGCAGGCGCTTAATGATGAGGCACTCCAAAGCAGGATGCAACTGAGCAGCGCCAACTCAATCAATGCAGCACGGTTTTTACCCCAGATGCTGTACTACTTTTTGGCCTGGAAGCAAATGAAGAAAAACCTGGATGGTAAAGAGTGGATTGTTTCGGTGCCCAGCGGAAATTTCGGGAACCTGACTGCCGGGCTCTACGCCACAAGAATGGGACTACCTGTTCACCGGTTTATCGCTGCAAATAATGCCAACGACACTTTTTATCAATACCATCAAACCGGAAATTACTTTCCGAAACCTTCGGTGCAAACATACTCCAACGCCATGGATGTAGGCGCACCCAGCAATTTCGAACGTATTATGCATCTATACAATCATGATCATGGAAATCTAAAAAAGGACATCCTGGCTGCCACTTTTTTGGATGAGGATACGATGGATAAGATCAAAGCCACTCACCAAAAAGCAGGATATGTCCTCGATCCGCATGGTGCAGTTGGATTGCTCTCATTGGAAGCACATTTACAGCCCGGGCAAACAGGATTGTTTCTCGCCACAGCCCATCCCCGGAAATTTGAAGCCGTAGTGCAAAAAGCCATCCCCGGATATCCGGCAAATAATGCTGAGATAGATTCCGGTTTCAAAACCCAAATCAAAAACGATTATAAGCAACTGCTAGAAATATTGGGGTAACTACTACCAGTCATTTTTTGAACCTATTTGCAATAAAAACGTTTATTGGTTTCCTTATGATCAGGCACTTCTATTGGTCTTTATCACTGAAAACCTGCTCATATTTTATCAAATTACCTTCATTTAAAAACTGAGGTATTGATGCTTATTGACAGATAAACAATTATTCATTAAAATACATTTTTTTATGGACCAGGCAGAAATTACAATGCGGGAAAACCTGCACAAGAACACGGGCAAAACGCTGGAGCAATGGATCGAAATTGTTAAAACAGAAAACTTCAAGAAGCATGGTGAAATTATCAGGTTCTTGAAAGAAAAACATGCTTTTACGCATGGCTTTGCAAATATGGTAGCCATGAAAGCCAGAGTTGCTGATGCGGGATCGGTGGAGAACAAAGATGAACTGATCGAAAAGCAATATAAAGGAAAGGAACACTTCAAGCCACTATACGATAGATTGATAAGTGAAATCAGCAAGTTTGGGAAGGATATTGAAATTGCACCAAAAGTGGCTTATGTAAGCCTGCGAAGGAAAAAACAGTTTGCCATTTTGCAGCCTGCAACAAAAACGCGCTTCGAAATCGCACTCAACCTGAAAGGGGAATCAGGCAAAGGTAAACTCGAAGAAATTAAATCTGCCAATGCCATGTGTTCGCATAAAATAAACATCGCCCTTGAAAACGAAATCGACAACGAAGTGATCGATTGGATTAAAAAGGCTTATCAAAACGCAGGTTAAAATCTATTGTGGAAATATAACTTCCGTTAATTTTTTGGAAATAATGTTCCAAACGATCCTGAATCGTCGAACAACGGGTTAAGGAAACTTCAATGTGCCCTGAAAAAAAAGAAGTAAATTTGCGGGTCAATGAAAGTAACGCATACCATAGTCATCCTTTTCGTTTTGTCGTTTGTCTGTTCCGAAAAGCTTTTTGTATTCGAATGGGTTTCCGATCAGTGCCTTACCGAATCTCCTTCAAATATTGATGTATTATTGCAACAATACGGTATTGACTTGCAGGAAGATGATCTTATCTGCATCCAATTGCCATCCTTCACCAGTGAGGAAGCTACCTTTCCTATCATTCTGAAACACCTTTATTATTGCAGCAGGACTACCACAAACAACTTTTGGCGACCGCCTGAGAACATTAGCGAAATACTCCTCTTTCGGTTCTAATGCAGCTTTGTGGAACTTTTATTAATGATATAAAAATATCTTTATTATCAGTGTTCATTTGGCAGACCTCAGTTTGTAATAGTAACCATCTTATATTAGTTTCCAAAGCTCTTCATCTTAGGTATTGATTGTAATGTTTCCAAATTTTTTTGATTATGCAGATTAATGAAAATAAAAAAAACACAGGATTTTTTAACCGGCTCTTGAACTGGACCGAAATGGCAGGCAACGCTTTACCACACCCTGCCACCCTGTTTGCGCTGTTTGCACTCGGTGCATTAATACTTTCGGCCGTTGGGGCTGCTTTAGGTTGGGAAGTTATACACCCGGGGACCGGTGAGACCGTGCGATCAGTAAATCTATTATCCCACGACGGCATTCATCGTATCCTGCTCGAAATGGTGGATAATTTTACAGGGTTTGCACCCCTGGGAATCGTGTTGGTTGCCATGCTCGGCATCGGTATTGCCGAACATAGCGGACTGATAAATGCCATGATCAGGGTGCTGGTTTTGAATTCCCCAAAGCACTTGCTGACTTTTGTGGTGGTTTTTACAGGAATACTTTCCAATGTTGCCTCTGATGTGGGATATGTATTGCTTATCCCGCTTGCCGGAATAATCTTTATTGCAGTGGGCAGACACCCGATAGCGGGAATGGCTGCCGCTTTTGCCGGTGTTTCGGGTGGATTCAGCGCTAATTTAATCCTGGGAACAGTCGACCCGCTGCTGGCAGGATTATCGCAGGAAGCTGCCAGAATTTTGGATCCTGCATATGAAGTTAACCCCACTGCCAATTATTACTTTATGGTGGCTTCAACTTTTGTAATTGCCTTTGCAGGCACCTTCGTCACCGAAAAAATTGTGGAACCCCGGCTGGGAAAATACACCGGCCCGGAAGCTGAAAAAGACAACTCCTTTGATAAGCTTTCAAGAAAAGAGAAAAGGGGACTCATGATGGCAACACTTACGCTGGTAGCCATTATTATTGTTACGCTCATCGGAATAATTCCCGAAGACGGATTTTTCAGAGGTAGCGATGGAGGTTTGCTGAGTTCGCCTTTGGTGAAGGGAGTGGTTGCCATGTTGTTTATCACTGCCGGAGCAACGGGCCTGGCCTATGGTTTTTCAACCGGCGCCTATAAAAATGATTCCGACGTAATGAAGGGCATGGCAAACTCAATGAAAACCCTTGCCACCTATATTGTGCTGGTATTTTTTGCAGCACAGTTTGTAGCATATTTTAAATGGAGTAACCTGGGCATCATACTTGCTGTGAATGGAGCAAGTGTTTTAATGTCGGCCGACATTGGCCTTATCCCATTAATGATTCTTTTCATTTTTCTTTCTGCGGCCATCAATATGCTTATGGGGAGCGCCTCGGCCAAATGGGCTATTCTGGCTCCGATTTTTATTCCGATGTTTATGATTATGGGTTACTCCCCGGAGTTATCGCAGGTTGTATATCGTATTGGTGATAGTGTAACCAATGTTATTTCTCCTATGATGAGCTTTTTTGCCCTGATTATTGCTTTTGTACAGAAGTACGACCCCAAGTCAGGCATTGGAACCATCATTGCCACCATGGTCCCTTACTCGCTGATATTTACGGTATGTTGGATTATACTGCTTGTGGCCTGGCTTCTGTTGGGATTACCGCTCGGCCCGGGCGCCGGAATTTACTATTCAATGCCCGGTTAGCAGTTATCGGTAAATCAACAATTGATTAATTTAGTTTAAAAACACCGCAAAGTTTCAGGTAAATTTATATTAATTCCAAGTAAATATTTCCCTAACTTTGACAGATTGACAAATTGAGAATTAAACAAACAACAAGTAGGGCTTTTATTAAAAGGTTTTAAAATGTTTTGATGTAAGTAAATAAATATACAATAAAAAATCACATATCATGAAAATAATATTAATTGTTTTCTTATCGCTGGTTTTCTGTATGCACCTTTCGGGCCAGGAAGAAAATATATCCAAAACCAGAATTACTGCAGGACTTTCGGGCCCGGAACTTTTTCATGCCGGTATAACATACCAACTTGCCAATATCAGTCAGCTTGGTTTTAATGCAGGGATAGGGCCATCGTATGGGGAAATCTGGCCTGCACTAAGTTTGGAACATAGACTTTATTTCGGCAAGAACAATGACAAGATCAATTATAAAACCTGGTTTTGCCGGCAAGGAACAACATTTTTTCCTTCAGCGACAGAACCCTCTCGATTTACTTTTAATTTAACCGTTGGGAAAGATATTCCCTTTCATAATATCAAGAATGGCATTACGATTGATTTTGGTGTTTTCTATTTGAATGGCAGTGAAGACTCATCCATCATACTTGTAAGATCATTAAATCTATGGCCGGCATTAAGGTTTGAATTTTATTTTTCAATATAATTGAAAAAATGGCTAAGCTTTGCGGCCATCACCAACTTGATTTTGAAACCCTATGATCAGAGAAACATTATCTATAATTGACATTTGGATTATAATGATAGTTTTGCTGTTATAACAAAATTGAAACAATATGAAAATTGGAATTATTATTGAAACCAAGGAATACGAAAAAGCCTGGAATGCCTTTCGCTTTGCAGTTACCGCTAAAAAACAAGGCCATGAAGTAAAGGTTTTTCTGATGGGTGAAGCCGTTGAATGCGAAGGGCTGACTCACGAAAAATACAACGTGAATGAGCAACTTAAAATATTTGTGAATGTGGGTGGCGAAATTCTGGCTTGCGGCACTTGCCTGAAATCACGAAAACTCGATGCAACAGATTCCTGCCCCCTTTCAACCATGGTCGATTGTGTTAATATGGTGGTGTGGGCTGATAAAATGGTAACTTTTTAAAACCGGAAGTTCATCGTTTAAAGCATTGTAACTAATTAACCACTTTAACCAAAAAATAATAGTAGGTCTTTTCTGTGAAATTAAGTGTATTCATTGTTCCCGCATGTGCCGGATTTGTGAAATAACTAATGCGCAAAGTTGCACAAATCAGCTCAAAGATTCACTTAGATGTATATATCAAGATACTTTATATTCGATAAGTCAGGAAGCCTGATTTGTGGGCAATAAAAAACACCCTGGATTTTAACCCAGGGTGAACACCCACTTTACTCTAAAAACCCTCTATTATTGTATTACAAGTTTCTTTTTTAAGTTTATTCCATTCCCTTTTACAGTAAGAAAATAAATACCGGCCGGTTTTGCCTGCATATCAACCGAACGGAAAATTATACCCTCAACCCCAATTGACGGTTCATAATAAACCACATTCCCAACCAGATTACATATTGCCATTTCAATATTTCCGGAAGCATTTGAATTGATCTGGATATTGAATACGCCATTGGATGGATTTGGAGAAACCTTGATATCCCAGGCTTTTCCAATTTCCAATAATCCTGTACAATCGTCAAAATAAACAGCTATGGTATCAGTACTTGAGCAGCTTGCCGGATTTGTAACTTCCACCCAATACTCAGCGAGGCCAATTCCGGTTCCGCTTGAATCGACCTGTATAGTTTGTGTAGTTGCTCCCGTTGACCACAGGTATTGACTTCCGGGATTTCCGGCATCCAACATCGCAGTCTCGTTTGCACATATCGAAATATCCTCACCTAAATCCACCATGGGGAGTTCATTCATGCTAACATCCAAAATTTCGGATGGCATACCCTCCCCACAATCATTAATGCCTGCAACACTTATTTCTACAGTGCCAATGTACATTTCATCCCAGGTAACTGTGGCAGTAAGGCCAGAGCCATTAATACTCCCGGCATTTTCCGGTTCAATAGTCCAAATATAGGATGATGCTCCCGCTGTTCCATCTGAGCTATAAACTGATTGATACTCGCCAAAGCACAAGGATGTTTCACCATCGGGTGTAGCAGGAGTTTCAGGGAAATTATTTACAACCACCGCGGTTTGTCCGGTTATGGTGATCAAACCATCGTTTACTTCAACAAAATATGTAGTGTTTTCCAAGGGACTTGCCATTGGATTGGGTGCATTTGAGGTAAACCCTTCCGGTTCAGAGTACCATGTGTAACTGTAACTTCCTGAACCTCCTGATGGGATAGCCTGCAGTTGTGTGGCCTCTCCTTCGCAGATTGTTGGTGGTGTTGCTATGGCCTGCACTGTTAATGGCAATAAATCACCAACATTTAAAGTAACCGGTATAGCAAGTACAGGTATCAGGGGGTCGTTGCTTACAATGGTAATTTCACCAAAGTAGGTCCCATCTTCCAGTCCGTTTGAATCAAAATAAATTTCAGTGGTTTTTGTATTTCCGGCAGCAAGTGTATCCACTAGTCTTTCCATAAACATCCAACCTGAAACATTTACGGTGTAATCTTCTGTTTCGCCATAGTTTGCATCTGCGCATGGATCGCCGGAGGAAGGCTGTTGCCAGACATCTTTTACCCGCATTCTTGTTGTCCCTGAAGGCACTCCTGCAGGAATGGTAACCTCAGTAGTGAAAATACCTGAGGATGGTAAATTGTAATCTTGCAATATTATTTCATCTGCATCGAAGGTATTGCTTTTATCAAAGTCAATCCAAATAGAAACAAACTGGTTGCTGTAATCCGTGCCCAGGGTAACTTCATAGGTTTCACCAGGGTTTAAGAATGTGGCCATGTTGGTAAAATCTCCGTAGCCGTTTGGACTGCATCCACTATTTAAATTGGAAATATCAGCCATTGCAAAATCAGATATTTCGTCTCCTTGCGTGCAATTTGAAGAGGGGGTGCAATAATTTTTTCCATTATCAACAGGCGCTGCTGAGGCCGTTACTTCGTAAATCAGGTCAAGCTCGCCAACATTTTGAATGCTTAGGTATCGGGTGGTTGTATTGTCTGGTTCTATACTTACTGATATTTCATCCTGATCAGTTGAAACATGGCCGTCGCCCCACTGCAGTATTGTTGATGGGCCAAAGGATTCGCCATCATCATGCATGGCGGTTACCTGGTAATTATAAATGCCGTAGTCAGGCAGGTTGTCGATAAAATTTGCTTCTGTTGTTGTTCCGATTTCAAATTCATCGCGGTAAACAATAAAATACTGAAATCCCGGCACGGTTTCAAATTGCCAGGTTATATCCACTGTACCTGTCTCAAAATCAAGATCTGTGCTTATATTTTCAGGTGCCTGAAGAGGATTAATTTCGTAAGGAGAAGAGTAGGTCATTACACTGCCTGTGCGATTATCACACCATACAGGGTAAACCTTTCCGCTGTGTGCTGAAATTCCAAGATAGTCGCCCATATAATCGCCTGCTAATCCCGGAATTGGAGAAGGAGTAAAAGCCACATCACTTACCCTGAAATCTTCCCAGGTTAATCCACCATCGATGGAATTGGCGCAAAAAGTTTCACACATATTGCCACCAACATTTCTGTCGTCATAAAATATTACACTCAACACACCATTGCTTGGGTCGCAGGTTATCCAGGGGAAATAATGCTCGCTTCCCAGGCCTGCTTCATCCTGATTTACACGGATAGGGTCACTCCAGGTTTCGCCTTCATCCTGCGAGCGGATTAAATAGATGTCAATATCGGATCCGGTATTATTGCCCGGCGTTCCATGGTTGGTCCAAACAACATAAAGGGTCCCGCTGTTGGGCCCGTCACTGTTATCCACAGCCATTGATGGAAACGAATTTACGCGTTGATTTTTTGATGTCCCGCTTGTACGGATACCACGAATATCATCGATAATCCGGAATGAGGGCTGGAATGAGATACCCCCATTTGTGGAGCGGGCAAAACCTATTGCTTTCTCATCTGAAGGCCAGTTATCGTAAATTGCCCAAATGGCATACACCTGACCCTGAGGCCCGGTGTGTAAATTTACGCCCTGGTTGTGGCTTCCGGCATTTACTTCAGAGCTGATTTCGTAGGGTGCGCTAAAGGATTCTCCGTTGTTTGTTGATCGAACAATCTCGATTTCGTTAGCGTTTGCACCTCCAAAATTAACCCAGGCATTGTAAATGTTTCCCTCGTAAAGGCTATTAATACTATTATCGATGGTTAAATGATTTTTGTCAAGGTTTGATGACGAGGATGCCGTAACCTGGGTCCAGGATGTGCCGTTGTCAGAATATGATACACCCATCCCGAAGCTAGCGTTAATAAAGCCAACGTATTGTCTTCCATTAAGTCCTATTGCTGTAGATGGGTCGCCGGAGTTTGAGCCACCGGCTCCCTGAATTGATCCGCCCCATGTTTGTCCAAAATCGTTGGAGAAAAAATAGTTTGCCCCAAAAAGGCTTCCTACCGGATTTTGGGTTGAGTTGTTGGATTGGAGCACATGATCAGGATCGTTGGGATCGACAAAAATTGAATTTTCACTTTGTGTTGAATTCTGATTGGTTACCGGAACATCGGGTGAATCACCTCTAAATACTGATCGTGCATGAATTTTTGATGATTTGATAATGGGTGCCGGAACATCGCGTTGTGGGGCAACAGTAGTAAGGCCGAGTTCAGCTGCTTTGCGCCAGTATTTCATATTATCGATGCGCGTATCCAGTACTTTGTAGGGATCGTACTCGGTTTTTTCGCGTTGCTGTGAATTGTTGGATTGCTGAGTATTTTGTGCCGACAGATTTGAAGTCAGGGTTAAGAGAAAAACCATGATTCCCAAATGAAGTAATGCTTTCCGGAATGTTTTCATTGTGTGAGTTTGTTGATTTGTATTTAAGATGCAAATCAACGGTCAATTCCATCAACAGCCAAGTATATCCTGCTACAAAAGATTTACAATTGGTTTGTAGTCCCTTACAAAACTATATCGCACCCATTACATTAACTATACAAAGTGGCTTAAGTAGTTGTGGGACAGCTTTAATGAAGTGTAAAATGATTTTGCCTTTAGCCTTCTGCCTAATAATGACAGAATTATTGAATGATTGGATGACAGGATAAAAACAATTAAAGAACAGTGAAAAGAAATCTTCTATGAACTTATGTGCCTTATGTGGTTGTGATAAAAACCATATAAGAAAGATAAGTGCACATAAGCTAAAAAAGCATTTATCTTATCATCACACTTTTAGGTCGTTTTTCCGGGATTAAAACTTGAAAAGTGAATGGATGAAAGGAGAATTAAAGTTTTGAATGATGAGATGATGCGGAATTCCTCTATTTCATAAGCTCCAGCATTGCAT
>JGI10211J34971_10004063_pt1 | contig 11652 bp, 13 predicted proteins | sample Etolagsediment_FD_34971 | JGI IMG/M metagenome (IMG submission 34971)
GAATATGCCTAACGCAAAACAATTTCGTGCAGCACGGAAGTATGGATATAAGAGTGGACTTGAACACAAGCTGTCCCTTTATCTTAATGAACTCAATGTCAAGTACGACTATGAGAAAGTTAAGATTGAATGGGAAGACCTTGCATACCGCACCTATACTCCAGACTTCGTGCTGGACAACGGCATCATCATTGAGACGAAGGGCATGTTCACAGCGGCTGACAGGCGCAAGCATCTAGCAATCAAGAAGCAGCACCCAGCACTTGACATTCGCTTTGTGTTCGAGAATAGTAGGAGGAAGCTACGCAAGGGTGCCAAGTCAACCTACGGTGAATGGTGTATCAAGTACGGGTTCAGATACTATGACCGCATCATTCCCGAAGACTGGCTCAAAGAGAAGGGAAAGAACACGCACCCTAAGTTTATCAAGTTTAACGGAACCAAAGTGAAAAGGAGATAGGTATGTCAGATTATGTGAGTTTACAAGACGAGGACTTTATCATCCGTGTACGACCAAGCGTAGCTGGCGGCGGCATGTGGACAGGAGAGGTTGATATTGCAATTATTGCACAGCCAGATAATCCGCTTGACGATGAAGGCTATAGCCAACTTATGCACTTCTGCAAGATGATATGTTCTACTGTACCTATCATGGAACAAGACGAGACTATTCGTAATCTCGTGCATACATATGTCATGGAAGTTGTTGACAACGAGGAGGGTTTTGATGTAGAACTAGAGCAGGAGTTGGGTGTTGAGAAAGAGTATGACGGTAACGTCGTTCACCTGACATTCAACAGCAAGACAGGAGGTTCAGCATGAGACACGAGGATTACATGAAGATGCGTATGATGGAGGAAATCAATGGCACCGCTGACCGTATCAGCGACAAACTGGATATGGTCAACAGTCCTCCGCACTACAATCAAACAGGCATTGAGTGCATTGACGCCATTGAGGCAGCTACAGGTGACGGCTACGAGTATTACCTGCANGGCAACATCATGAAGTANGTGTGGCGGTATCGCTACAAGAATGGNACAGAAGACTTGAAGAAAGCACGGTGGTATCTTGACAAGCTGATTACAGAAGTGGAAGGCTTCTATGATGAGAGTTAAGGTATACATTACAATTGATATTGACCCCGATGAATATCCAATCCCTGCTGATGAAGATGTCGGTGCAGAGATTGAGGATGGTATCCGCGAGTATTTCTACGACGTGGATGGAGCCGACATCAGACATATAAAAACACTAACGGAGTGACACAATGAACAATTATCTACCAACAGACTACCAGAACTTCATTGCCCTATCCCGGTATGCCCGATGGAAGGAAGATGAGCAGCGTCGTGAGACATGGGGAGAGACAGTCGCACGATACTTTGATTACATGACAGAGCATCTCAAGTCCAAGCACAAGTACGTCCTGTCAGATGAACTGCGTGGAGAACTTGAAGAGGCGGTGTTAAACCAAGACATCATGCCAAGCATGAGAGCATTGATGACTGCTGGCCCCGCACTAGACCGGTGCCACGTCGGCGGTTACAACTGCTCCTACGTACCTGTGGATAATCCTCGTGCCTTTGACGAGACGATGTACATCCTCATGTGTGGCACTGGTGTAGGCTTCTCCGTGGAACGTCATCACACGGACAAGCTGCCAATCGTCAACGAAGATATGCACAGTACAGATACTGTTATCAAGGTTGGCGATTCTCGTCCGGGCTGGGCCAAGTCCCTGCGTGAACTCGTGTCACTCCTGTACGCAGGACAAGTACCCCAATGGGATACGTCAGAGGTTCGCCCTGCTGGCGCACGTCTCAAGACCTTTGGTGGTAGAGCAAGTGGCCCAGCCCCACTTGAGGAATTGTTCCAGTTTACTGTGGACATGTTCAAGAAGGCAGCAGGTCGTCGCCTGTACCCTATTGAATGCCATGACCTCATGTGCAAGATTGGTGAAGTTGTTGTCGTCGGGGGTGTCCGGCGCAGCGCACTCATCTCACTGTCTAACCTCAATGATGACCAGATGCGTCATGCCAAAGCAGGTCAGTGGTGGGAGAACGAAGGGCAACGTGCGCTGGCTAACAACAGCGTTGCCTACAAAGAGAAGCCACAGATGGGTACGTTCATGCGTGAGTGGCTTGCCCTGTACGAGAGCAAGTCAGGTGAACGTGGTATCTTCAACCGTCAGGCTGCAAAGAAGCAAGCATCCCTGAATGGTCGGCGTGATGCAGAACAGGACTTTGGCTGCAACCCTTGCAGTGAAATCATCCTGCGTCCGTATCAGTTCTGTAATCTGTCGGAGGTTGTTGTCCGTGCATCAGACACACAGCAGTCACTGACAGAGAAGGTTCGCCTTGCCACAATCCTTGGCACGTTCCAGTCCACACTGACTGACTTCAAGTATCTGCGTAAGATTTGGAGGAACAACACGGAGGAAGAACGGCTGCTTGGTGTATCACTTACAGGTATCATGGACAACGCTATGATGTCTGGTAAGTCAGCACACCTTGGCATGAACATTGGTGCTACACTCAATGCACTCAAGGAAGTAGCGATAGACATGAACTGTGTTATGGCAGCAGAACTTGGCATTCCGCAGTCAGCAGCTATCACCTGTGTGAAGCCGTCAGGTACAGTGTCGCAGCTTGTTGACAGTGCTAGTGGTATTCATGCCCGTCACAATCCATACTACATTCGTACTGTACGGGGTGACAACAAAGACCCCATCACGCAGTTCCTTATCTCAGAAGGTATCCCTGCAGAGCCTGACGTGATGAAGCCTGACAGCACTACAGTGTTCAGCTTCCCAATGAAGTCACCCGACGGTGCAGTCACACGCTTCGACATGTCTGCCATTGAGCAGCTTGAACTGTGGCTTATGTACCAGCGTCACTGGTGTGAACACAAGCCAAGTGTCACCATCTCTGTCAAAGAGAATGAGTGGATGGAGGTAGGCACATGGGTCTATGAACACTTTGATGAGGTATCAGGTATCAGCTTCCTGCCATTCAGTGAGCATACTTATAAGCAAGCACCATATCAGGACATTGATGCAGATACCTACGAAGAACTCTTGACACAGATGCCAAAGCATGTTAATTGGAGTATGTTACAAGAGTTTGAGAAGGAGGACACTACATCAGGTGGACGTGAGTTGGCATGTACTGCTGGCGTCTGTGAAGTAGTGGACTTGAATGCCGCATAATCGTCCGCACAGAGTTATAGCGAGTTCATGGTAATATACATAAATTTCGCTATAATTTGTGCATGTCGAGATGATATGTTAAGAAAACAGGATTTTGTTTACATATGCGTTGATTCCGATATAATAAAAGTATAGGATGTAACACATAGAAGGAGGACAAAGCGCAATGAAACTAGAGATAGCAGACTACATTGAGTTAGCGGATGGTGGTGCTGTTGTCACCTTTGAGATGGATGAAGAGACACGAACGGGCTTGATTTCAGAGGCGATACAGCGTAGAATAATGGAAGGATTGGAGAACATACACAATGACCCAAACCAAACAGACCTTGAAGAATACCTCAAGAGTATGGAAGATGGGTGATGGCTGGGTGCAACACAACCCACCTAAGCATCACCCTTGTTACGAAGAGTGGATGAAACTGAAACAGCAGAAGGAGAAAGATAATGACAAGTGAATTACTAGTGCTATTTGCAATTTGGGTCATGGCCTTTGGTGCATGGTTTGAAGTGCGCAGCCTTCGCAAGTGGATGGAAAAACAACAGTAGGAGAAGTGTTATGCAAAACCTAGAGCCAAAGATTGAAGACCGTAAGAAGTTTGACTTAGACCTTGAATACGGAAAGGTACGTGAGCAGATGGTAGCTGACATGCTACAGGACAAGCGTATCGAAGTTAAATCAGAACGTGATGTGTGGCAACGCACAGGCAACATTGCCATTGAGTACGAGTGCTACGGCAAGCCTAGTGGTATAAACGCAACAGAGTCAGACTATTGGTTTCATAATCTGTGTGTAGGGGATGAGGTATTTGCTACACTTGTGTTTGACACTAATAGCCTTAAGCGTATCATAGACAACCTTGACTACAAGAAGTCTGTATCTGGCGGAGACAATAACGCATCACGTATGTACCTGCTCAATCTACAGAAGCTGTTTTCTTCGGACGTAATCAAAGCATTCAAGGAGGGAATGAATGAACAAGAGTCTGGCAAGTAACTTTGACGACGGCTACAATGCTTTCAGGATGGTAGAGAGGCGTAATGGCCGCTACCATCAAGTTGCCAATCCAATGAGAAAGAATACTACGTCATTCCGTGAGTGGCAACGCGGCTGGGAAGCTGCATACTTTGAGAACTTGGAGAAACAGAATGAGCCTAGAGCAAGAAGCTAAACAGTGGATGAAGGAGAAGCAAATGAGTACGATTACAGCAACGCTTTACCAAGACAAAGCATGTGAGACAGCAATCTTCCCAAAGCACAAGGCAATGGAGTATCTTGCTCTAGGACTTACAGGTGAAGCGGGGGAGATTGCCAACAAGATTAAGAAGTTCATCCGTGACGGTGCCACAGAAGAAGAGTTCCTTGAGAGAAAGATTCAGATTGGCTACGAGATTGGAGATGTCCTGTGGTACTGCGCAGTGTTGGCAGAAGAGATGGGCATGAACTTGGGACACATCATGGAGAAGAACTTGCAGAAGCTGAATGACAGGAAGAAACGAGGTAAGCTGTCAGGCAGTGGCGACAATAGGTGAGCAAGTGGTTTATGCGAGTGTACGTGGCTGTTGTAGTCACGTACATCGCTTACATAATTGGAGTAGGATTAGTGCATACGATATGTGACTGCTTGCGTTAAAAGAGAGGGGGCAATTAAGCCCCCTTTTTTATTTAAGTGATTTGTCGTATGCCTTACCAATCATAACGAGACGAGCAATGTCCTTTTCATTTGTCGGGTCAGGCTCCCTGTCATACTGCTCAACAAACCTAACACCGGCAGCAACACGTGTCTCTTTAGTCAACCGGCGATACTTCAACATGTTTTCTGCATAAACAGGAGCATCTGCTGTCAGCACTTTTCCTTTAGATATCTTAGTGCGTACTTTCTGTATCTGCTTTTTAATCAATGCACGTACACGGCTAGATACATATTGCTCCTCTGTAAACTCTTCCTTTACTTTGTCGCTGGCAATCTGGTATTGCCCACGTAGACTCTGTTCGTATTTCTTAGCACGGTCTACGATACCGGGCAGTGCATCACGCACTACCTGATTCTCAAACCTACGAATGCTAGGTACCTTTGACTTGCTACCAAGTTCAAAGTCAGTGTAGCCAAACTGGCCTATGTATTCACCATACTCGTCATCGACAGTGGCTAGGTTGATACCACCAAGCACACGGAATAGTGGAGCAACACGACGTTTCTCCTCTGCAAACAGGAACTCACGCTTCGGCAGTGCAGCCTCTTCTTCTGGCGACATGAACCGTGCAAACGGACGGGATATCTCACGCATGAACGTGCCTTGGAAGTCCATTGTAGGGTCTTCTGCCGTGTCTTTGTATAGCAGACCGCGCTCACCTGTAGCACGTTGTGCCTCAATAACCTGAGAGAATGGTACCATCCATGTGGCGGCATAGTTACCCAAAGTACGACCAAGCAACCTCGCTGCTTGTTCTTCATCAGCTAGGTCCACACCAGTTGCAAGGTCAGCTACTTCTTGCACAAGACTTTGACCTACGCCCTCACGAATGTTTGTGCCTAAGAAAGTCTCTGTAAACTCTTTAGCCTTAAACCAATCACTAAATGTGCCTTCTTTGAAGCGGCGCATCACTTCACCAAGATACATAAATTGACGCAGCGGATACTGTGGCGTGGTATCCATTACTGTATCATCACCTGTCTTTAATAGTTTATAATCAGATGGCGCATCTTCAGAAGTTCTATACTGATATGCTGCACCAACAGCAGACATCGACATCAAAAAATCAGCAGCATAGTCAAGCGCGTTTTCGTTCTCCTTATCAGGCTCATCCATGATGATAAATGGGAGACCACCCATACCTACAATATTACGAGATATACGTTGTCTATCTTTAGCAGATAGCTTTGCCCCACCTATTCTACCGCGAGTAACAACACTTGCGACCTTACGTGTAAGCGGAATGGATGCGCCAGCAGCGTACTGTCCCATCAATTCCATACTGTTAAACATAAAGCGCGGGAATGGCATGACAACAGTCAGGCCATTGCGTACGATAAACTGTGATGTAGAACGGAACACAGGGATGTCAGGCTGCTTTGCGTACGTAACATCCAATGCTTTTTGTGTAGCGTCCTCTACAAGATTAAGGAATGACCGTGCGTCCTTAGGACGTACACTGCCAGCATCATTAAGCAGGTCACGTATCTTGCCAGCATTGATTGTTTCAATCAGGTCAATTCCATACTCACGTTTAACAAGACGTTCAAGTTCCCCAAGAAATGCGCCGCGACGAATCAGATGTTCTTGCCAACGGTTAGGTGTATTAAGAAGGTCAACACCATCTTCTAGCTTTGTGGCTACGAAATCCAGCCCTTTACCTACCTTGGTTACAGCTTCGCCCCTACCAGTCAGCCTTTGAATTTCGTTGATGTTGTTGAACATCAGGTCAAACTGTCCCGCTAATTCAGGCCGGTCAATAATAAAGTCTACGTATTGACGTGTCTGCCCTATGGCACGGGGGTCAAACATATACTTCATATGACGGAAGCTGTCACGCCAGTTAGACGAAGACAGTAGCGACTTAGCAGCAGCACCAGCACCTTCTTCTGACAGATTATACAAAGCAGTGTCCATCACATTGCCTAGCCCTTCCATTGGCGCACGAATGCCGCCAGAAGAAAGGTTACGTGCCGCAGTAGCAATTTGAGACACAAGACCACCACGACGGATGTTCTCAAGCCGCATGACACCCTTACGGATGGCACCCTGCGCATTCACAGTGGCCTTCTCCTGTAGGGCAATCATTTCGTTAGCGGGACGCAGACGCTTAATCTGAGACAGCTTGTTCAGAATCTTACCTGCCTCAGAGCCAGAGCCGACAACTGTAAGAATGTAATCCTCAAACGAAATATTATACTTGTTGAGCATATCAAGCAGTTCACTGCCTTGCAGCACAGGATTTCCCTTTAAGTCTTGTCTGACAGTTAAGTCAAACAGATGGTCAATGACGGTATAGTCTTTTCCATTGGGGTGCTTCTTAGGTTTGAATGCGTCAGGAAACTGTTTCTTTAAGTCAGCGGCAGCAGCCACAAGACCATCAAACTTTTCTGGCTTGAGAAGAGGCGACGTGATTGTGTCTAGTTGTCCAGCCACAGCGGCGGCGTTAAGGTCTACATCAGCGTCACCTGTAAGTATCTGCCTTACACTTCCGCGTTGCGCTTCCGCAATCTCTTCCGCAGTTTCGACACCAGCCTGTCGCGCCTTGTCAAAGTCAATTACCTTTTGACCCTTTGCACCTTCACGGGAGATTACCTTTCCCGTGGTAGATTCAAATGCGTCAATAAGTTCTGAGGCAATCTCACTGTTCTGTTCTGCTATGCGCCGCGCTTCTTCTGTTTTTGCTGCTATCTCTTCCGACGTAGCGATACGGGCTTTTCTTATGTCCAGTTCTGGTTTAGCCGCCGCAGCTTTTGCAGCAGCACGTGCTTGGGTAGCATCTGCGGCAGCAATTTCTTTCGATACAGATTGATTGAGTCTTTTCTTAGCAGTAACAATTTCCTTGCTTGCTGCAATTTCTGCAGCCTTATCTGGTGCGTCAGCATGTTTTGCAATGGCAGCACGAAGGTCATCTGCAGCAGACATAGAAGCACGTTGTGTTCTGGTGGCTAGTCTTTTTGTGCCACCAGCAATACCTAACAACGGTATACTCTCTGTGAAGGTAAGAAAGTTCATTACCTCACGACCTGCACCCTTAGCAAATGTCGCAGGGTCTTGCTTACTTCCTGTGAGACCAAATACCATACCGTCATAGACATCTGGTGCCGTCTCTTGCATCTGCTCTGCCAGCGTTTCCACACCGTCTGTAAACGCCTCACCCGTCCATTCAGCAGCATTGCCAACATCAGTCATGCGATTATACATGAAAGAACCAAGGCCAATGCTATTTGAGGCATTAAAGAAGGCAGACAGATATGGGCTTTCTTCTTTGTCCATAGAAGGAATGAGAACAGCCTCAACAAACTCGTCAGTGTCCATGCCAAAGTCAGCAGCTTCGTCTTCTAAATACTGCTCCCTTTCTGCACGTTTTTCTGCCCCACGTTCTGTACGAGAAAGTTCAGCCAGTCTCGCAGACTCAGCTTGTTGCTGCACAACTTCTACAGCTTGCTCTGGCTCGTTATACACATACTTATATGGGCCAGCAGACACTGACTTTGTGCTGGCATGAGGTTGTATAGCATCAAGGGGGGAATCAGAAGGTACGAGAGATGCCTTGGTTACAATGCCAAGTTCTGCTGCCTTTTCGTAGTCAGTAAGATTACCCTGTTCATCGAACAGTTCTGGCTGCTTCTCTCTGTAATACGAAAACAGGTCGCCCTGTGTCATTGGCACGGGTGCATCAACATCCGTTGCTTCAGGCACAGTGTCACGACCTGCGGTATCTTCAGGAAGGTGTACCATATCATCTGCCGCAGCATCATTTACAGCAGCATTGATAGGTGCATTGTTTTGTAATCTGGCACGGGCTGCAGCTTTGCGGTCTTGAATGGGGGTTACATCTTCATCCTGCGTTTCTACAGGACCAGATGCTACTTGTGTTTGACTTGTAAGCCGCTGCCTAGCCCTATCTTTTGCATTCATCAGAAGAGGTCGCTCCCTGTCCACAATACGTTTTTAACTACACCGTTTTCTTCATATTGAATTATATCACCGGCTTTATATGCACCAGCATCAAACGCTTTATCCAGAACAGTCTCACGGTCAGTTTCCACAATAGGTGTTGCGCCACTAGCAAGCTGTTTCTTTATGTAACTTTGTGCGTCTTCTATCAAACTGCTGCGTTGTGCCTCAATGGTTCTGTTCATCTGTGAGTCATTAAGACCAGCAGTTCTGTATTCAACATTAGTAAGCGCACGAGACATGCGGTCATAATATTGAACTTCGTTTCCTTCAATCATATAGTCTAGCTGTCCTTCGATATCTACAACAAGCCCAGCAGGTTGAAGCTGTCGTTTAATCTCTGCATTGATAATGCTATCTACAGATTGGCGGCTAAACGTGGGAGTTGTGGTACCTGTGTCTTTTGCCAGAGCAACATCAGAAATACCTTTGAGAGCATGTGCGCGTTGCTTCTCAAGAATGTTAAGAGTATTTCGATTTTGTTGTTCGGGCGGACGAGTCAGTTCCTCTGCAATCTTTTGTTCTGTAGCAACAAGCATAAGTTCAAATGTAGCGAACTTCGGTGCATTCTTTGCCTTGTTAATCTCCATTTGTTTTTCTTCGATGCTAAGTCTAGACAGGTCTAGGCTAAGTCNGGACTCTTCTGCCTGTCTTTGCGATTGGGCGATTGCTAAATCAAGCCTTGCTTGGTCCCGCGCACCTTGAGCAATTGCAAGAGTATCACGAACTTCTTGAGAGTCACCTTCTCTTGCCTCTCTTTCCACAGCAAGTTGATACTGATTATCGGCCAGACGCATATTGTGTCGCGCTTTCTCTTCTGCGGTAGCAAAAGTCTGACGTGCCTCACTATACTCGACTGCAGAGATAAACTTACTGCGGTCAATACCAGCCATCTGAACTTCCATGTCAGGTTTTTCTACAGGAGCAATAGGTGCAGCCTCTTCTACCCGCTTCATTACGTCAGCAGCCATATCAGGCTTAAACAGTGCGCCATACAGGCCAGCACCTGTGACCTCACCTTCAATAGCAGGAAGAGTAGTAACAGGCGTGATAAACTTGCTAATGTAGTCTTGCATCTGACCCGGTTCAGCAACCTCTTTAGCAAAGCTAAGTGCCGTATCTATATCTACACCAGCTTGCTTATTCTTCAAGAGTTCCTGATAGAGAGAGTTTGCACCTTCAATATTTTGACCGCCGGACATGTATAGTTGTGCTGCCTTGTCGATGTCCCCATCAACAAGACTTGCCAGATTACCAAGAGTCTTCTCAAGTTCGCGCTTTTCTTTTTCTTGACGTTCAATTTCAGCACGACGACGGGTAATACGATACTGAGCCATGCCCTCTGCACGTTCCTGACTACGCTCAATATCTTTCTTTAGTTGTGCGTCAACACTCTGTGCTGCACCCGTAATAAGCCCACTAAGAAAACCCATTATGCTCTCCGTGCCATCAGCCCTTTAGGCTCTTCTGCCGTAGGCTCTGTTTCAACCTCTGGCTCTTGTTCCTCTACATCATCAATGCGTTCTTTCATCTCACGACGAATCATGTCGAGACGAGCATCACTGGTTTTAGTAGGCTTGTCATCAGAAAGCCCATCATCATATTCAATGCCAGCATTCTCAGCAATCAGCATAAGCATTTCCATAATCAGTGGAATGACTAGCATACCCACATCAATGCTGTGCTTGCCTTCCATAACACCTGCCATCTGCATAGTGTTAGCAATCGTAGTCACAGGGACACCCATCTCCATGACCTCAATAGCCTGTTCCATATATTCTTCTGTGGCCATACGGTCCATATAGAAGTTAATGGTTTCGTCCACAGTTGTGAACTGTGCAGGTGATTGCCACGGCCTTGCACCCAACTCATGCGTAAGAGACATGCCGGGAATAGGCGCATCAAGCAACGGGTTCTGTTCTTCAATTGCCATTTTTCAGCATCTCTCTCTGCTTACGAAGTTGTTTCATGTGCTGNGCNACACGATAGGCTGGCTTNTTGACAGCATCTTGAGANACATTGCTGACCATCTTACGAGGNGCAAGCAGTCCAGTAGAGGGGGCTTGCTTATCTTCTTGAAGCGCATCAATGTCCATATTTAGATACAGTTGTCTAGCCGGATTTATCATGTTATATCCTATCCAAATTTAGCACCGATAAAGGCACTACCCAGTGTTCCTACAAGGCTACCAAGTGCAGTACCTGCAGCCGTATTGCTTTGCTCTGATGCAATCTTAGCACGTTCATCCGCATTCAGTGTGGCAATAGCCATGTCGGCAATGCGGTTCATCTCATTCTCAGCAGATGTCCATGCCCATTCCATAGTGTCTGCATAGTAAGTCCACAAATTGTCATATGCAGTCTTGCTTATATCAAGTATGGCACTTGCATTCAGTTCATTGACACGGTTGACTGCAGCAGTGTCTGCTGTGGCAATCTCTCTGCGCCACTGTGCATTGTTCTGTGCAATCACAAGCTGGTTCTGTGCATTGAACTGGTCACGTTGATTATTCAGTTCAGCATTAAAGCGTTCAAGTGTATTACGTTGACCTGCATTAAACTGCTCTTGAGCATTTACCTGCGAAGCATTAAACTGCTGTGTCTGGTTAGCTAGGCTAGCAAAGAACTGGTCAACCTGATTCTGTGAACTTGCATTAAACTGACGTGCTGCATTAGTGGCAGCTTGGTCTGTGAACAGGCTTTGCATACGCTGCTGTGCCTTGAACATCTCTGTCTGTTGCTGATTAGACAGATTAGCCATATCCATATTCAAGAAGGACTGCGCA
>JGI10211J34971_10004064_pt1 | contig 11650 bp, 12 predicted proteins | sample Etolagsediment_FD_34971 | JGI IMG/M metagenome (IMG submission 34971)
TGGAGCCATTACGAAGCTTCGTCAAGACGCAGGGATTATTGGAAAGCCTCACGGAAATAAAGCAGACCCTTCGCGTAATAACTGGGCAGTAGGCGCGGTAGAGTATTTCGTGAAGATTTACGAAAGCAAGGAAAAAGCAGAACAAGATGGTGCACGTAATATTGTCGTTAATAAAAAAAAAAAGTCGGTGGTCATTTATGACCGAATTAAAGATTCCGAAGATAAAGTGCACAATGCTGAGGCAGCTTATTCAGAGTTTGATAGTCCTCTTTCTGATGATGAACCACAAGCTGTAAAAGACCGTTGGGCTCTTGTGAAAGAGATAACATATCTGCATTTCATCAAGGCCCAGAAGGAATTGGACCTTGCACGCTTTGATGAGATACAGATTATCCAAAAACAAAAAGAAATGCTTGAAGAGAAGTTGAAAATTATCAAAAAAACTCATGCATGAACTATTTACTAATTTTTTCAATTTATAATATTATTTTTTATGTTTATGCTTATGTTTGTCTTTGTCTTTGTCTTTGTCTTTGTCTTTGTGCTCTAAATAATATATTTCATTGTTTTTAAAAACATCAATACTTGTTCGTAAACTTGAATTATTAAATTTTTTATAATTCCCATTCCATAATTTAAATATACAATTGTTTATTTTGGGACCAATTGATATTCCATTAATATATTCTTCATCTTCAGCGTTTTCAAGTATTCCTTCAACTACTAAATAATATATTATTTTTTTCCAATAATTTGATGTTTCTTTTTTACTTACACGTAATGACCAATAACCTCCGTCAATATTTTTTTCATCCTCGAATATCGGTTTAATATCTTCTTTCATTAAAAAAAACATACCGCAATTTATATTATCATATTGATTTAACATAAATATTAAATCTTCGTAATTTTTTAATTCTAATATTTTCTGATAACTGTCTATTCCCCAATCATTTGAATTTAATTCATGATACCACAAACACCATTTATTTTGTAACTGAAAATTAATAATAGAACTCATTAATCTATTATTACTTAATAATTATTTCTTAAATACTTATTACTTAAATGCTTATTACTTTTAATATATCCTCTAATTTCTTATATTCATTTTTATTAAAAACACCATGATCTCGTATTTTTATTTTTTTTATAGGTTTTTTTAATACTTCTCCTCTACATAACATGCATATATTTTCATTATAAGTTGAAACTTTACTCCATTCATCATAACATTCTTTATGAAATGCATGTTTGCATCTAAAATAATATAGTTCTTTCGTACTATTTATTTTTTCACAACACATAAAACAACCTTCATTTACTAATTCTTTATTTATAGGATAATGTTCTTCACTGCAAAATAATTGATTACTTGGTATTTTACAACGACATTTTTTATTCTTATTTGTATATGCTATACAACGATTAACTTCCATTATAACATATTGTATTGATGATTCTTCTTTAAGTTGTTTTTATTAAAAATAGTTTATAACCCATTTACATAAATAGAATTTACAGATACTTCATTTCGAAGTAATTTTTCTTCAAAATTCTCTATTTTCTTTAATGTTTCATGTTTTCCTAAAAATTCAAACAAATCTTTTATATTCATTAAAATATTACTTATTCTCAAAATTGCCCTTACAAAATTACCCTCATATATTTGTATTTTTTCATATACTTCTTTTAATGTTTTTCCAGATGACCATAATACAGATGGTTCTATAAAATCTAAATAAAGTTGAAAATCTGTTTTAATATTTATATCAAACATTGATTCTTGATCCATATATTTTTCATTAATATCATTCAATTGTTTCAATGCATAATTTAATTGAGGTGAAATATCAAGCTCCCCTAAATATTTTTCTTCTGAATTTGGGTCTTTCTCATTAATAAACGATGATAATAATCCAATTATATCCTCAAAATTAAGATTGTCAAATAATCCATTGTTTATTGCTTCACCTAATACTAATTCATTGACATCACTAATACAACTACTAATAAGACCTTTCTGAGTGGGATTTCCACTTATGTCTAAAAATTCATTTTTATTTAACAATTGTTTCATATTATCCATATTTTGTAACATTCCATAATCAATATTCCATAATGATTGACATATATCATCTAAATCCTTTTTAATATTTAAATATTCTTTATATTTAGTCTCATGTATAGGATAATTCTTTATATCTTTTAAACTCCTTAATTCATTATTTAATTTAGACATTTCTTTGTTTTTAATCTTGATATATGTATTTTTAAATCTATTTTCTATTTCTTGTATTCTATCAAATATAATTTTCATTTTATCATCAATATTATAATAGTTTTCTAATTTTTTCTCAAGTTCTTTTTTTCTATTTAAATCACCTACTTTGAATTTATTTTTCTCTTGTTTGAAAAATGTATTTTCTAAATAATCATTGATGTCAAACTCGCTATTAATAATTGTTTTCAAAATAAATTGATAATTCAGTTGAAATTTAGAGTTTAAATGTGGGCTTTTACCACTCATTAATTGTTTCATCATATTTTCACTGGGTAAATCAAATGTAGGCATTAAAATGACGTTTCCAAAACTATCTAAACCACGACGACCAGCACGTCCTGCCATTTGATTATATTCATCGCTTCGTAAAAAACGACGTCCATTATTATCAAATTTTTGTAAATCATTAAATATAACCGTTTTTGTTGGCATGTTCACACCAATCGCAAATGTTTCCGTCGCAAATAATACTTTGATTAAACCCTTTGAAAATAGAATTTCGACAATCTCTTTCAATATTGGTATCATACCTGAATGATGATACGCAACCCCTTTTTGTATTTGTTTATATACATCATTGTATTGTTCTAAATGTTCATATGTAGACTTATATTTTAACATTGTTTGTTCAAATATTTGTGTTAATTCATTTAATTCTTCGTGATTTAATAATGATATTTTCACACTATGAGATAATTGCTCACACTTTTTCCTTGAAAATACAAAAAAAAGAGCAGGTAAATGACCATCTATGTTCATCTTTTCAACCAATAAATTTGTCGTCTTTGATACATCATATCTCTTAAATTTATGTTTTATTTGATCATAATTTCTAAATACATGATGATTATTACATATTTCCACATAATCCCATCTTAATCTCTTTTTACCAGTTTCTTCATCTTCATATTCATAATCTTTTAAAAAATAATGTTTTAATGGCACAACACGATGACTTGTTTTTATTAAATGTATTGGTTTTTGTTTTATTTCACCAATCCATGAACCAAATTGTTCTGGTCTGTCTAAAGTAGCACTTAACATAATTAAAGTAGTTTCTGGACGACTCATCATTAAAACTTCCTCCCACACTTTTCCACGATCTGGATCATTTATATAATGAACTTCATCCATAATAATTACACCTACATCATCAAAATTGATGAGTGATGTACTTTTTAAACCATCTAATTGTTTATCTTTATAAAGTAAATTACGTAATATTTCAGTCGTCATAACCATGATTTGCGCATCGCTATTTATTTTTATGTCCCCAGTCATAATACCAATGGTCGAATCCATGCCAAAATTTTGTACAAACTCATAATATTTTTGATTTGATAGTGATTTAATAGGTGACGTATAAATTGCTTTTTTATTGTTTTTTATTGCCCAACCAATACCGTAAAGGGCTAATACTGTTTTTCCTGAACCCGTGTGTGCTGTAATTAATACATTTTCTTGCTTTTCAATAGCAGCACAACCAGCTTCTTGAAAATCATCCAAATGAAATGGAAACGTATATGATTTTTGACTTTCTTCTAATTTATCCTTACATGCTTCATTTACTTCAAATATTTTTAAAAAAGAACTCATTTATTATAATATAATTAATAATGGATATTTAAATCAATTTTTGATATTTTTTTAAAAATTAAATCTGAAAAAAAACAAGATAAAAAATTTACCCTTTTGATTGTAACACATATCCTTTATTTTTTTTTTTGAATCAATTATACCGACTAAATTGAACAAATCATTCAATTTATTCAAATAAAATAAAAATTTTAAAAATTGATTTTTTATTATTTATATTTTATTATTAAACGAAAATGATGAATCGAAGAAGAACAGGAAAAGATATGCGAAAAAATAGAAATAGAAATCATGATGGTACTCAAATTTTATTTAGAAATCGTGAAGATTCATGGGATTTTACAGAAAAGGTTGTGGTTATTGATGATCGAAATGAAAAAAATATACAATATCATATATTTGATAGTATAGAAGATGATATTCTACAAGAATCTTTGATCCATACTTGTTATTATTTAACTCAGAATACGTTTATATTTAATATACATGATATATCAAAAGAAGATTTGAATGTTTTTAGAACATATCTTCAAAATCATGTAGAATTAAAAGAAATTGTAAAAGTAAATTCTGATACTTAATATGAAAGTAAAAGCACCAAACATGAATCATTATAAAAATAACAATGATTGGAAACCATTTCATCATGAGATATATGTATTTTGATTATCCTTAGGATGGTTTGAAATGTTGAATAAAAAAAATATTTATCCTTGTTTATTGCAACATTTGTCTTTTTCTGGTCCATAAGGAGCATGAAAATTTAATGTTGGCATCGATTGTAAAGGTACTAATGGTGTTGGACCAAATGAAGCATATCCTTCATTATTCCAATTAAATGGTAACTCAAATCGTTTTTTTGTTTTTTGTAATAATAAATAATCTTTCATTCTTTGACATGAATCTAAATAATTATTATCTGCTATGTTAAAAGGTTGATTGTTTTGAAAATCTTCAATATATTGAGAACCAAACCCCTCTTTAATAGATTTACTTAAACATATTCCTTTTTTATTATGAGAATAAAATAAAATGAAAATCACAACTATTAATAGTATAAAAAATCCATAATTTTCTACTATTAACATTAACATCAATCTATTATATAGTTTGATATTTATTTTTAAGATTGATTTTAATTTATTTTATAAATATTTTATTTTTTATAACTTCAATAAAATGAATACGTTCATTATTACTTTTCTTTTTACCAAAAGCACAACTCATTGCTGTATCTACACAAATGACATGTCCATTGTATTTTAATTTAATACCATCACTATAAGGTGTATGACCTAGTATCATATATTTACAATTGTATTTATTTAATACAAATTTTAATTGATCAAATATTTTTGGCGACTCTTGTATTTCTCCTGAATAAGTACGACTCCATAAAATACTATATTCAGCAATAAATAAATTTTGAAATTCTGCTTCATATAAATTACTATTTTTTGAATATAATCTTGAACGCATTTTCTCATTTATTTCCTGAATTGAATATTTCATTGCAATACTTTTTGATATACCTCCATGACAAAATAAACATTGATTGATTTTTATTGCTACATTCCAACCACATGCTAAATATTGACAAAATTGATTACCTGGAGCAAAATAATCCTTACGTTCATTAAAATTTTTAAAATGTCTCATTCCCATTGAACTTACATAATCAAATATACCTAATATGTTCATTAATTCATGATTACCTATTACTGGATGATAACCACCACCTGATAAATAAGCATCTATTTGTAATTTTAATATAAAACTAATAATTAAAAATTCAGAATCTTCGTCACTATGATCATCATGTCTTGGTTTACGGTCAAGAACATCTCCTACTTGAACAACATGTACATTCCCTCCTATCCAAATATCATTTTTATTAATAAGTTTCGCTTTTCTTAAACAACTTTTAAATGCAACTAAATCACCATGAATATCACCAAACGCTATTATTGATTCTATATTATTGTACTCTCCTTTTTGATAATAACTGAAAATTTCATCATATTTATCTTGAGATAGATTATAATCCATACTTATATAAAATATAATATTTCTGATTTAAAATCTAAAATGATCAAAACAATTGATATTATTTATAAGATTATTTTCTACAAGAATAAATATTTTAATACCATATTCATAGTTTTTCTTTTGATGATAAATTTTTTTAGCATCTACAATAAAACAATCTTGTATATTTTTAAAAATAGGTTTTTCATACACCATCTCAAAAAGAGCATCCACTACTTGATATAAATCATAACCTAATTTTTTCATAAATATTATAAATTGTGTGCTATTATTTACTTTTTGTTTTTGATTTAATTTAACATTATATAATTGTTCTATTTTTTGATGAATATTAAGATGCTTTTTTGTATAGTTGAATTCTATCTTTAATTCCTTCAATGGTTGTTTATAAAACTTTTTGAGTTGTATTAATGATTCAAAACAATTATAAGCACCTGTGTAAAATGGAGATCCCCATGGACAATTATCACCAGGATAGAGCCCTGTAATCATTGAAAAAAGCATGGTTTGATTTGAACGGAATTTTTGAATTATTGGTTGAATTGTAGTAAGATTTGATTTATTCATTGAAATATGAGGACTAGCAAAATATAAGCATGCGCGATAATCACTTAATATATAAAATATATTTTTAAGTAAAGAAAATAATTTTGGATAAGCTAATAATGTATAGAAAAATTGTAAATAATCTTTACTACAATTCATCTTTGTTTCATTTAAATGATATTCATAATACATGATAAAATGACCTATCTCTGATTTTAATATTTTATTGTTTTGTTTATAAAAACTTAATATAACACGAAAATTCTCTAACATACTTTTAATTTCATTTTTATGTTCTTTTAATTGTTCTAATACAAGAGGTTTTGCTTTAGGATGATGTAATAAACGTATATAATACATCGTTATTTGCATATTTTTTGGATTGTTTAAAAATAAATAAATCTTCTTGAATAATTTATTATTGGTTTCGCAAAAATGTAAATCAGTTTTTGATAATTTTTTAGATTGAGTTCTTGTTTGTTTCTTTTGGTTTTTTATTTGAGTTTTTAGTTGAGTTTTTAGTTGAGTTTTTAGTTGAGTTTTTAGTTGAGTTTTTTTTTTATTTATTTTTTTTGTTTTATCCATGATTTAAATCAATATATTTTTTTATAATGAATTCATTAAATTTAATAAAAATAACACCATTTTTTCTTAGGGATCTCTCTTTCAATATTTTCTTGTTGTAAATCTGTGGGACTTATTCGTCTTTTTTGTTTATTATTTTGAAAAATGTTTTTTCGACGACTACTTAATCGTGGATTACTAAATTCTACTTCTGATGGATGTCTAAACTCAAAATCAACCGAATGATCTGAATGATCTGAATGTTCTGAATGTTCTGAATCATTCATCTCTATTATTTATAACTAAAAAAAAAAGAATCAATTTTATTCATGATTACAAATTATGTGTTCTATTTTTTCATCTTCATTATAAAATATTATTCCCTGATTACACACTACACAATAAATATCATTTTTATTAAAAACAAGAGGATGTGTTCGATAACTCATATATTCTTCAATAATGTTTATTGGTAATAATTTATTTATTTCTTTGCTAAGTAATAATAAATCCATGATTTCATGATTATATAAATATTCAACTATTTCTAATATACATTCACTCGGAAGTTTGTTCAACATTATTATTAGTATTATATTTATTTTGAAAATCCTCAATATTGTTGATTTTTTCATATTCTAAATATTGAAAATCTTCATTCATTATTTCATTTACTTTATTTAATGCTTCTTGAGAATTATAAAAAGTAGAAAAATGTGCATGAGGTCGAGAATTTAATTTATGTTCGTGATTATGTAAAATGTTTTTTATTCCTATTAATTTGAGAATTTTTTGAAAATCATCTTCTAAATGTTCAAATCTACCTATGAAATTAATTGCTGTTTTCCCTTTTTCATTTATCATTGAACGGTGCTGTGGCATAAACATATGCATATATTCAACGTCATTGACTGTTTGTTTAAGATTCAGAAAATGTTCAAATGGTATTTGAAATCGATTAACATGATTCCAAGCACTTACAATCCGGTCATATGGGTTGCGTACAAAACAGAACTTAGTATAAGATGCCCATTTTTGAGGGTTCATTTTCATTTTTTTATTTATAAAAGATGACGTTTTATAATAATTAAGAATTCCATGCACACGATTTTCGAAATTAATGTACTTTTTCTTTTTTTTATCAAAACAAAAAATTTGATGGTCTGGACGTCGTAAATAAAAGGTTTCAAACCCATAATATTTTTTTAAAGTCATGGCTAAAGTCGTCCCTGCGGTTTTATGCACGTGAATAAATACAGCTTTTAAATCATGATTGACACTACACATAAATAATGATAGAATTTTTTATAATATTTTAAATTAATTTAATTTTCTTTTACTTCTTCAAAATATTCTTTGAATACTCGATAAAGATTATCATTTTCTGGATCTTTAATAGTCATATTTCCAATTTCAATCTTAAAAGATTTATTTTGTTCATGGCTAAATCGTATTTGACAATGTGTCATTTTAGAAAAATGCTTTTCTAAACATTCTTGAATATCTTGAATGACACTTTTAATTTGATTAGGTGTTTTTTCATTGGGTACCCATTCTTGTAAATGAGTACTATTAAATTCAACATATATAGAGTTTTGAGAGTTGAATATTATTTCCCATTCTTCTAATTTTTCAATCGTTGTTATATTCATTGTTTTTATATTAAGTTGAATTTATTTCAATTTTTTTAATTTTTTTTGTGATTGTATAATATAAATATGAGTATGAGTTCATTATCCATGAGAGTATGGGGTGCATTAAGTTCTCCTAGTGAAAAAATATCAGTTGACCCACAAATAAAATTAATAACAATCAAAAATGGATATAATATAATAAAATATGGTACTGATACTAAAAAAAGTATATTTGGAAGAAATAAAGAAGTACCTATTGGTAAAATTAATATTAAAAATTTTCCAGAACCTATAGTAGAAATAAATAAAAAATATAGAGAATATATTGATTTTGTTTTAATTGAAGAAACCAAAGCTGTTTTTAAATTTATTCATTTTTATGAATTTAAAAAATCTACAGCTACATTAAATAATCAGTATTTAACAGTTATGTATCCAAATTATAGTATAAATGATTTTAATGATAAGAATCCTGTAGCTAAGTTAAGGGTTAAGATGTCAGATATTGATTATTATTTTACTAATAATTCTCAAATATGGTCTGGAACAATAACTGGTAATAAAAAACATACATTTAAAATAGACGCTACACAATTTATAAACAAAACAACTAAATTTAAAAAAATAAATGAATCTCAATTAATTTTTCAAGGTAAAGTTGGAAAACAAACAAATAATATTATGATTGGTTTAAAAGAAAAATTAAATGAAAAAAGAAAATTTTTTTATTACATTTTTGTTCTTCAAAAATTTTCAGCATTAGCAGCAGCATTAGCAGCAGCATTAGCAGCAGCATTAGCATCAGCATCAGGAGCACCAGCAGCATTACCAGCAGCACAACAACCTTTAATTAATGGTTTAAATAATAATAAAGTAAAGCTACAATTAGATTCAATTATAACAGAATTATTTGCTGAAATAGGTGATGAAATAGTTGATACTAATACAATTATAAAAAATTTATATACTTCAATTAAAAATGAACCAGCTCGTAATATTGCTCTCAATAAATTTGATATTTTAGCCACCGCTTCTGAAGAAAACAGAAATGAATTATTAAAAAAATTATTAATAACTCTTACTAAAAAATGTATTAATGAGACACAAATAAAGTATACTAAAATCAATTCAGGTTATAGATTTTATTCTCCTGTTGCTGATTTATTAACTAATAAATATGTAAATTCATTATTAAAAAAAACATTACAAAAATATGTAAAAAGACGTACAGTCACTAATTTTAAAAATCTAAAAATAAAGTTATTATCATTTTTAGATCAAGCAAATCAAGAAATAATAAATGAACGTGAACAAACTGATGAAGTTGCTTTCACTGATATTAGATATTGGTTAGAAATAGCATTAGAATTCAGACCAACCTATAACGATGTTAATACTTTAATAAAGTCTTTAGAAAAAATTAATAATCAAAGACCTGATATGTTAAATATAATTATAACTAAAATTAAGAAATTTATTGTGGAAGGAATTAATGGATTTCAATTGGTACAACTTGCTGCTTCTGCTGCTTATGCTGCTGCTAATGCTGCTGATACTGCTCGTACTGTTGTCACTAATCTTAATAATCCTAATAATCTTAACGCTACTTATGCTGCTACTGCTGCTGAGGATGCTGCTACAATTGCTAATGAATGTACTATTTCTATTGCTTTTGCTATTGCTAATGCTGCTAAAACTATTGCTACTGCTTATCCTAATGCTATTGCTGATGCTAATAGTGCTGTTCATGTTGTTACTGAGGCTCGTGCTGATCCTAATACTTATCGTGTTGCTGCTGTTAATGCTATTAAATTAGCAACACAAGCAGTACAAATAGTTGCTAAAAATCGTTTAGAAACTGCTCGTGCTAGTGTAACAATTACTAATGCTGGTACTCGTGATGCTCATACTGCTGCTATTAAAGCTCATGATGATGCCGTTAAAGCTTATACTACTGCTACTGATGATAATCCTAATGCTGCTGCTTATGCTATTGCTGCTATTGATGCTATTGATCATACTGCTGCTACTACTGCTACTAATATTGCTGCTGCTGGTATTGGTATTGATAATAAAATTGTTGTAGCTCGTGATGCTGCTATTTATGCCCCTACTATTGATATATTAAAAGCAATTGTAAAAACAGTCAAAAATACTAATGTTTTTAATTTTAATAATATTCAACAAAAAAATAATAATTCAAATAATTCAAATAATTCTAATGTTAAATGTTTCCTTGAAAAAATACAAATCTTAGAACAACAACAAGTAGTAGTAGCTGGTGGATCTAAAAAACCTATCAAGAAAACAACAACTAAAAAAACTACATCCATCAAAAAACCTATCAAGAAAACCACAACTAAAAAATCAACATCCATCAAAAAACCTGTCAAGAAAACAACAACTAAAAAAACTACAACCACCAAAAAACCTGCTAAAAAACCTACCACAACTAAAAAAACTACAACCACCAAAAAACCAGTTAAGAAAAAAACAACTACTATTAAACGTAAGTCTAATGGTAAAATAGTTTATGATTCATGGAAAGATGGAAGTGATGTATGTAAAGACAAAAAAGGATATTATATAGAACAGTGGAATCCAAAAACAGAAATGGGTTATAAAAAGTATTTAGCTAAATCGTGGAAACCTACAACTGAAACTGAAACTAAAAAACCTACCACAACTAAAAAATCAACAACCACCAAAAAACCTGCTAAAAAACCTACCACAACTACTAAAAAATCAACAACCACCAAAAATCCTGCTAAAAAACCTACAACAACTAAAAAAACCACTACTAAAAAGAAAACGACTTCTAAAAAGTAAGTTATAATTACATAATGAATTTCTTTTTTTAAAATATATTCATGCAATTTATTCATGAAAATAATTTAATTCAAAATACATCCCCTAAAATAAATCAACCCAAAAATATCAATATACAATTAAAAGATCATCAATTGGCATCTATACA